>CXWL01000835.1_pt2 | contig 11512 bp, 11 predicted proteins | sample 590931 | NCBI WGS metagenome assembly CXWL01 (sample SAMEA3498368, study PRJEB10139) | groundwater metagenome | biome: water well; material: biofilm material | place: Germany | collected 2015-04-27 | reverse complement strand
GGCTGGGGGGGGTTGGGCGGAAGGGGGGCGGTCAGTGAGGGGTGGGGAGGTGCTGTTCGAGGGTGAGCACGGGCGCGAAGATGTCGCCCAACTCATCGACTCGGGCCAACACGTCGCCCGTCTCGAAGCGCAGGTCGAGCGACCCATCGGCACATCCGGTCACCTCTTCCCAAGACACCGGCGTGCTGACCCATGGCCGCACCCTGGCCCGCATCGAATACACGCCGATGGTCGTCTTGTGGCGCACGTTCTGGCTCCAGTCGATGAAGATCTTCCCCGGCCGAACCGCCCTCGCCATCGTGGTGGTCACCCGCCGCGGGTGCTGGCGCTCCAGCAACTGCCCGACGGCGAGCGCGAAGTCGCCGGCTGCGTCGTGCGCGCACGCCGTGTTCAGCGGCACGTACAGCTGCAGGCCCTTCGAACCCGACGTCTTGGCGAACGATTCCAAGCCGACCGACGTGAGCACCTCGCGTACAAGCAGAGCGATCTGACAGCACTCGACGACCGTGGCCGGCGCACCCGGATCGAGGTCGAACACCACCGCCCGCGGCGTTTCGAGATCGGTGGCCAGCGCCATCGGCACGTGCAGTTCGAGCGCGGCAAGGTTCGCCGACCACACCAGCGAGGCCGGCTCATCGAGACGGCAGTAGCCGATCGAGCCGTTGCGATCGCCGGGCCCGAGAGCCGTCTGCACCCACCCGGGACGATGCTTCGGGCACCGCTTCTCGAAGAACCCCGGCTTGTCGGCACCGTCGGGGAAGCGGAGGAAGGTGATGCACCGCCCGGCAAGGTGCGGGAGGATCGTGGGGGCGATGCGCGCGTAGTAGTCGATCACCTCCGCCTTGGTGACGGCCGGCCCAGCAGACGTCGCCGGGTAGAGCACCTTGTCGAGGTTGGTGAGCTTGAGCTCGCGATCGCCGACGGTGACCGTGGTGCCAGCGCCGCCGCTCACGCCGACTTGCGCACCCGCTTGGACTTCTCGCGGTATGAGGCTTCCTCCGTCGACACCTCGACCAGTTCCACGACGGGAGTGTCGTCGTCGTGCGGGCCACCGGCCGGGTGCCGCTGGCGAGCCGCCTTGGCAGCCTTCACGCTGGCCTCGAGCGCGGCCATCAGATCGACCACCTTCGGTGCCTCGGCCACCGCTGCCGGAAGCTCGAACTCCTCGCCTGCCGCCTTGCGCTCGATCAGATCGAGCACGCTCGCACGGTACTCGTCGCGGTACTTCCCGGGTTCGAACGCGGCCGACAGCGACTCGACCAGAGCTTCGGCCATCTTCACCTCCTTGGCACTCACATCGATGTCGCCCAAGGCCTCGAGCTCGTCGATCCCCCCGACGTCGACCACCTCGTCGGAGAACACCATCGTGCTCATCAACAACTTGCCGTCGACCGCGCGGATCGCCGCCACGTACTGCTTGTTGCGCATCACGAACCGGCCGATCGCAACCTTGCCCGCCTCCTCCATCGCTCTGGCCAGCAACACGTACGGCTTGGGGGTCTTGTCCGGAGCGATGATGTACGGCGTGTCGAAGTAGACCGGGTCGATCTCGGCCAGATCGACGAACTCCTCGAGATCGATGCTCTTGGTGGCCGATGGGATGAACGGCTCGAGCTCGTCCGGATCGACCACCACGTAGCGGCCCTTGGACACCTCGAACCCACGCACGATGTGCTCGTCGGGCACCTCGTCGCCGGAGTCGGCCGAGACCTTCTTGAGCCGGATGCGGCTCAAGGTGCGCTCGTCGAGCTGGTTGAACGAGATGTTCTTCTTGCTCACCCCGTGGAAGAGCTTGATGGGGATGGCAACGAGCCCGAAACTGATCGTCCCGCTCCACACTGGCCTCGGCATGTCGCACAGTTTGCCCGATCGGCACGAAAAGCAACAGACCCTNNCGAAACGACCCTGCCGCTGCGCCGACGGTGCCGATGGTGCCGATGGTGCCGTTCAGCCCGCCAGCACGGCGCGAGCCACCAGATCGGTGCCGAACGCGGTGAGGATCGCGAGATACAGCAGCCCCGTGGCCGCCATCACCGCCGAGTAGTAGCGCTCGCGCAGTGCCGCCCGGGTGACGAAGACGAGTGCCAGAGTGGTGATCGCGCACGCACCCCAGAACCAGCCGAGCGTGCCGTTCCACCCGTCGTCGACCGCGCCGGACCACACCGACAGCATGCCGATCGGCAGCAGCAGAGACACCACCTCGAGCGGCCACACCAACCCGAGCGCACGCACCAGATCGTGAAGATGCCTTCGCGGCAGGCCCGGCTGCACGAGGTACCAGTGCCCGAGCAACATCGCATCCGTGACGGAACCCAAGAAGGCAGCGCCGGCGAACGTACGCACCAGCGACACGGCGGTATCGCCGGCGGACGCCCCGGCCACCGCATCGAAGCCGGCGGCGACGAGGCCGACCGACCCGATGGCGGGAGCGACGAGGTCGAGCACCGGCGGGAACTCGCGGCCGCGCCGTTGCCTCGCGGATCCGGCTCGTTCGATGCCGGTCATCTGGGCAACACGGGCCGAGCGGCGATCGTGCTCGGCGTCGGCCGCCGCCATGCCGGCGTGGCGCAACACGATCGACACCACCAGCACGCCGAGAGCACCCACGGCCGCGAGGAGCGCGGCGACATCACGCACTGGCACGAACCCGAACGACACGCCGCAGGCGAAGGCCCCGAGTGCCATGAGGACATAGGTGCCCCGCAACAGCCAGCCGTAGCCGACACCAACTTCGCGACGGCGCGTGGTAAACCAGAGGAAAAACAGACCTCCGACAGCCCACTGGAGAAGCACCGTGGCCGCGTCGAGACGAATCACTGGAGGAAGGCTAACGAGGTGCCGATGATTCTTCGTCGGCTCCGTCGCCGCACCGAACCGCGACCCCTTCTTCACGTTCTCACAACGTTTGCCTGGGCATCATCGAAGGGTTGAACCAGAGGGTCGGCAAGGGATGTCCGCCATGAATCGACGAGTCGCAGCACAGATCGCCAGCACCGTGGCAGTCTTCGTGGCGACCCTCTCGATCTTCATCGTCGCTCTGCAGGCGGGCGGCTGATGGCTGGTCGTCGGCCGCGCACGGCCATCGCCTCGAAGGTTGCCGCCACCGGTCTCAGCGTCACCGCCACACTGGTCGGTGTCGGGCTGATCGCCCATGCCGACGACACCGGTTCGAGCGAGGCAGCACCAGACACCACATCGCCTGTCTCGGTCGACCCGGTCACCTTCACCCCGGCCGGCGTCACGCCCACTTCGGCGACGACGGTGTCGCCCGCCACGTCGATCGAGCAGCCGACCGCGGCAACGTTCCCTCCGCAGAGCTCGGGCGGGCCCGGCCCGGGCACCCTCGGGGCCGGTGCCCTCGAGTCGGGCAACCTCGGCTCCGGTGCACTCGGTACCGTCGGCAGCGCCGGGCCCGACACCACCACCGCCCCCGGAGGCGGCGGGCGCCCACAGAGTGCAGGAACGACGGCTCCGGTGGCCACAGATCCGGCGGGCACGGCCCCGCCCGCAACCGACCCGTCACCGCCGACGGCCACCGCCCCTCCGGCCACCGAACCACCCGCTACCGCACCGCCCGAAACCGCCCCGGCGACCACCGCGCCGCCACTGACGGCACCACCGACCACCATCTCCCGCGGTACCTCATGACCGGCGTCAACCGCTGATGCCGGCCGTCCACCTCAGCTTCAGGGCGATGAGCACCGAAGTCGGCATCACCGTGGTCGACTGCGACGAGGGTTCGCTGCATTGGGCGCAAGAGCGGGTCGCCGAGCTCGAACGACGGTGGAGTCGGTTCCTGCCGGATTCCGAGATCAACCGGCTGAACCGGGCCGGCGGCGAACCAGTCGAGGTGTCGCACGACACCGTGGTCGCCGTCCGCGCCGCATGCGCGGCGTGGGTGCACACGGAAGGTTGCTTCGACCCGACGGTGCACGACTCGTTGCTGCGCCTCGGCTACGACGACTCGATCGATGTCGTCCGCGACGCGCGCCGCGAACCCGTGCAGCCGATGGTGGGTGCTCCCGGATGTGCTGGTGTCGTCTATGACGAAGCGGCGGGTGTGGTTCAGTTCCCGGCTGGAGTGCACTTCGACCTAGGCGGAATCGGCAAGGGCCTCGCCGCCGACGTCACCGCCTCCGGGCTGATCGAGCGCGGCGCGAGTGGCGCACTCGTGAACATCGGCGGCGATGTCCGGGTGATCGGCAAGCCCGCCAATGGCATCGTCTGGCGTGTCGACATCGAAGACCCGCGCACCGAGCGAACGCTGATCACGGTGGACTTGCTCGATGGCGGGGTGGCCACCAGCACCACGCTGCGCCGGCGCTGGCGTCTGGCCGAGCGGGCCGTGCATCACATCGTCGTCCCCAGTGACGGCGCACCCACCGAAAGTCCCGTCGTTGGTGCATCCGTCGTCGCCGGCACGGCGGCATGGGCCGACGCCCTTTCGAAGGTGCCATTCGTGGCGCCCGATCGCATCGATCTGCTGGCCCCGAGCTCGGCGGTGGTGATGCGCAGTGACGGATCCACCTCGCTGATCGGTCCGGCCGACCGGTTCGGCCCCATCGCCGCGTGATGGTCACCGCATGAACGAGACCGCATGAACGAGAAGATCACCTGGTACGTCTCTCGCTCGAGTGGCTGGGTCGCGTTCGCCCTGCTCGCGTTCACGGTCGTGTGGGGAATCCTCGGGATCACCAAGATCATCGAACGGCGCGGCCTCCCCCGCTGGATGCTCGATCTGCACCGCTTCCTCGCGCTGCTCACGGTGATCTTCACCGGCGTCCATCTCGCCGCGCTCGTCGCCGACAACTTCATCCACATCGGATGGAGAGAGCTCTTCGTACCGTATGCGCTCGACTGGAAGCCGGGAGCGGTCACGTGGGGCATCGTCGCCTTCTACCTGATGGTGGCGGTGCAGGTGTCGTCGTGGTTGCGCTCACGGCTGCCGCGCAAGGTGTGGCGTGGCGTGCACCTGCTGTCGTATCCAGCGCTGTGGATGGTGGCACTGCACGGGCTGCGCGCCGGGTCCGACGCGGGGACGCTGCCGGTGAAGATCGGCGTGATCGGCGTGATCGGCGCCACATCGTTCTTCACGCTCATGCGCATCCTCGGTTCAGGACCGCGGCGTCGCGCCGTTGCCGCGTTCGATGCAGCGACGGCGCCTGCAACGCCAGCATCGGGAGCGACCGCGGGGAACTCGCCACCACCCCCTACGCTCGTGCTCGATGGTCACCCGCGGCGCTGACGGAACTTCTCCAACCAGGCGTGCCCTCCGAATCGCTGTCGTGCCGCTCGCTCTTGCACTGCTCGCCGCTGGAAGCGCCGGGTGCGCACTCGGAGAACGACCGAGTTTCGTCGATGCCGGCGTCGACACCTCCGAAGGTTCGATGACCGGCGATCCGGCCATCGACGCGGTGCTCGTCCGACTCGACGCCGTCGGCACGGCGATCTTCACAGCGCGCTACACGGCCACCCTCACCTTCGGAGGCACGAGCACCGAGCTCGACGTCGTGCAGAACGGCACCGCGACGCACAGATCGGTGGAGATCGGCGACGTTCGCTACCTCACCGATGGCGCCGACCTCACCACGTGCGTCACGGCGACACAGGTCTGTACGCGCGGCATCGACGCTGCTGCCGTGAGCGACACCGGCGTCACTCCCGACTTCGCGTTCGGCGCGCTCGCCAAGCGGCTCCGTCGCGACGCGGTGGCCAAGATCGGCGCCGCCACCGCTTCGACGATGCAGGTCGACGGGCTGACCGGAACCTGCGTCGACATGCCGGTCAGCGGTGGCTCCAAGGTCTACTGCGTCCTCGACAACGGCGTGATCGCCCGGTTCGTGGGCGGCGACGTGTCGATCGAGATGCTCACCTACACCTCCACGGTCGACCCCACGCTGTTCAAGAACCCCTGACGCCCGTCCTCGTCAGGTAAGCGCCACGAGGGCGTGGTTCGAGCTGTTCAGCGCCATCGGCCCGTCGGCGGTGGCAACCACGATGTCCTCCAGGCGCATGCCCCACTTGCCTGCCACGTAGATGCCGGGTTCGACGCTGAACGCATGGCCCGGCTCGATCGGCATCGAGTTGCCTTCCACCATGTACGGATCCTCGTGGGCCTCCATGCCGATGCCATGCCCGGTTCGATGGATGAAGTACTCGCCGTAACCGCCGGCGGCGATGACCCGGCGGGCGGCGCGATCCACCTCCTCGCAAGGCACGCCGACCACACCGGCCGCTACCCCGGCGGCCTGCGCCTCGTGTAACACCGCATAGGCGTCGGCGACCTCCGGATCTATCTCGCCGAGGAACACGCAGCGGGTGATGTCACTGCAGTAGCCGGCCATCGTGCCGCCGAAGTCGGTGAGCACGATGTCGCCGGTGCGGATCACCCGATCACCCGCGTGATGATGTGGCGAGGCCGCATTCGCTCCGGCGGCGACGATGGCGAAGTTCACCACGTCGTGTCCCTCGGCGATGAGCCGCGCCGAGATGTCGGCCGACACCTGCGCCTCGGTACGTCCCTCGAGCGGGATGTCGCCGGCCTGGAGCTGTGCCGCCACCCGGTCGGCGGCCGCGCCGGCCGCCTGGAGCGCCGCAATCTCAGCCGCATCCTTGCGCATCCGCAGCTCGTTCATCACCGTGGTGGAACGCACGAACCGGGTCGTGGACCCCCAGTGGCCGAGCAGCTCCACGAGGAACCTGGCCCACATCGTGTCGCCGATCGCGGCCACGTCCGGTCTGCCCGCCAGCTCGCACACCAACGCCACCGGATCGTCGGTCTCGTTCCACGGCTGGAGCGAGAACACCCCCGGTTGCTCGACGACGCGCGGTGCCTCGAGGCGAGGGATCACCATCGTGGCCTCGCCGTCGCGTGGTACGACGAGCATCGTGAGCCGTTCGAGCGGCATCGCCTCGTAGCCGCTCAGGTACGGCAGGTCGCTGCCGACCGACACCAGCAGCACGTCGACGTCGTGATCGGCCATTGCACCGCGGGCGCGGCGGATCCGGTCGAGGTACGTGGTGGTGCTGGCGAGCGTGCTCATCACCCCATTGTGGCAAACCCCTCCCGAACTGCGGCGGTCCCAACACGCCCAGCCGGTCGAGACCGACAAAGTTGGATTCGGGACTTGGGGAGCGGGCGGATCAGTGGAAGCGCGAGGCGGGCGTGATCAGCGGATGGCTCTCCATGTTCCGCGGTGGCTCGGCCGGCCCGGGTCGACCGAGGAGGTAGCCCTGGACGACGTCGCAGCCAACCTCCTGCAGCTGGCGCAGCATCGTCGCGTCCTCGATCCCCTCGGCCACCACCATCATCCCCAGCGAATGACCGAGCTGCACGAGCGAACGGAGCACCTCGCGATCGGCGTCGGTCACGCCGGTCACGAAGGTGCGGTCGATCTTCATGAAGTCGAACGGGAAGCTGCGCAGCAGCGCCAGCGACGAGAACCCGGTGCCGAAGTCGTCGAGGGCGACGCGCACGCCCATGTTCTGCAGCTCGCGCAGCGTCGCCTGCCCTGACCCCGACTCGGCCAGCTTGGCCGACTCGGTGAGCTCGAGGATCAGACCCGACGGAGCAAGACCGCTGTCGTTCAACGCGGTCGCCACCACGAGGATCACCTCGTCGCGCTCGAGCTGCACCGACGACAGGTTCACCGTGACGGCCGCGTTGCGTTCGCCGGCTTCTCGGCGGCGAGTTGCGAGCCGACATGCCTCGATGATCGTGAAACGGGTGATCTCGCCCACCAGGCCGAGCGCCTCGGCCGTCGCCACGAACTCGCCGGGATCGATGTTCGGCGCACCCGGGCTGTCCCACCTGAGCAGCGCCTCGTGGGCGATCACCGCTCCGCTCGTCATCGACCACAGCGGCTGGAAGTCGAGCCGCATCGACCCCTCGCTCACTACGCTGCGGACGAACGAATGGGTGTTGATCCGGTGGATTCGATGAGCGGCGACGCGGTCTTCGAAGATCACCAGCCGATTCTTGCCCTCGGCCTTGGCGTAACGCATCGCCGCATCGCCGCTGGAGATGAGATCGGCTGCATCGCGAACCGCGCCACCCCATCTGGCCACGCCGACGCTCGCCGTCAGCCTGATCGCGGCGCCGTGGTACTCGACCGGGATCGCGACCATTTGCAGCACCCGCCTGGCCATCTGCTCGGGGGCGAGGAACGGTGCGTTCGGGATCACCACCACGAACTGGTCGCCGGCGAGCCGGGCGATGACGTCGTCGTTGCGGGCACCGAGGTGGATGCGATCGGCAAGGGTCACCAGTACCCGGTCGCCGGCGTCGTGGCCGAGTGAGTCGTTGACGTCCTCGAAGTCGTCGATGTCGATGAAGAGCACTGCCGTGCTCATCGCTCCTGATTCGTTCAACGGCACCAGACCCTCGATCACTCCAATGACCGCGTTGCGGTTGTACACCCCGGTGAGGGCATCGTGCGAAGCGAGGAAGTCGAGGTTGCGGCGGGCCATGTCGAGGTCGTCGATCAGGCCGGCCTGGTCGTCCTCGAGCGCGGCGAGCTTGATCTGGGCCATCGCCTGGCGGCCGAGCACCTCCAGCGCCGACTGCTGCGCGGCGTCGATCCCGCCGGCCTCGTCGGCCATGACGCACAGGGTGCCGATGGCGTGGCCGCCGGTCTCGATCAGTGGCGACCCGGCGTAGAACCGGACACCCATCGGGCCGGTCACGATCGCTCGATCGAACAAGCGCGCATCGGTTCCCGCGTCGCTCACGACCGTGGTTCGGTCCTCGAGGATCGTGTAGGTGCAGATCGATTCGTCGCGTGGCATGACGTCGACTTCGAACCCGTGCCGCTCGATGAAGCGAACCTCGTCGCCTTCGACGACCGCGATCGCGGCCATCGGTGTGCCGCAGATCTCGGCGGCGAGCGACACGATCTCGGCCAGCCGGCCATCACGCCTGACGTCGACCGGGCGAAGGCGGGCAACGGCGTCGAGGCGCTCGCGCTCGTTACTGGGAAGGGGTACCCGCATGCTCTCTTGTATCGGAATGAGATCCCCCTACTTGAGGGGGATCAGACCGCGACGTCGGCGGAGCGAGCCTTCAGCGGCGCGTCAGACCCAAGCTGAGCTGGGTCGATACGACCGATGGGACCGTTACTCGATCGGCAGCTTGCCTGGCGTGATAGCTCGACCGGGTGAGTGGACTGGCCTCGACATGGCCGATCCCGGCCGCCTCACCATGGCGCTTCCAGCGTTCGAACTCGCCCGGCTCCACCCAGCGCGCGACCGGAAGGTGATGCGAAGTGGGACGCAGGTACTGGCCGATGGTGACGACGTCGACGCCGACGGAAGCGAGATCGTCGAGGCACCCGTCGACCTCGGCGGAGATCTCCCCCATCCCCACGACGAGGCCCGACTTGGTGATCAGCCCAGCCGACTTCGCCCGCGCCAGCACGCCCAGGCTGCGGGCGTAGCCGGCCGATGGCCGCACCGCGCGCTGCATTCTGGCGACGGTCTCGATGTTGTGGTTGAAGATCTCCGGGCGCGCCTCGAACAGCACCTGCAGCGCGGCCGCATCGCCCCCGACATCGGAGACGAGCGTCTCGATGCGCGTGCCGGGGCGGCGCGACCGGATCGCTTCGACACAGGCCGCGACGTGGCCCATGCCGCCGTCGGCCAGGTCGTCGCGGGCCACCATCGTGAGCACCGCATGCTCGACACCCATCTGGGCGACGGCCTCGGCCACCCGCCCAGGCTCGTCGGCATCGATCGCCAGCGGCTTGCGGGTATCGACCAGGCAGAACCCGCACGCCCGCGTGCAGCGGTCGCCGAGCACCATGAACGTCGCCGTGCCGTCGCGCCAGCAGTCACTGAGGTTCGGGCACCCGGCCTCCTCACACACGGTGACCAAGCCGAGATCGCGCACCGTCTTCTTGAGCGTGAGCACGGCGGGTCCGTGTACCACCTTCGGACGTAACCACTCCGGCTTTCGTTCAGACACCGCGAGTCCCGACGAGACTCCGGCCTGCTCGAGCCGACCTTCGAGCCGCTCGAGCCGGCGCACGCCGTGACCGGCCGCCGTGCGAACGGTGTCGCCGGCACCGGCACCACGGGAGAAGGCGGAGAGATCGTCGGGCCGATGCTTCCACGCCACGTCCTGACGTTCGAGCGCGCCGTTGCCCCACTCGGCCGCAGCATGGCGGGCGACCACATCGACCACCTGCTGAACCGACACGTGGATGCCCTCCTCGGCGAGCGAGGTGACGGGCCGGCCGGCGATGCCGCACGGGATGATGTATGTGCGGAGGTAGCGCATGTCGGTGGCGATGTTGAGGGCGAATCCGTGCATCGTGCGGCCGTGCGCCAGCCGCACACCGATCGCGGCGATCTTGCGCGGGTTCGGGCTCTCGGCGTCGACCCACGCACCGGGGAACTCACCGAGGCTGCCCGCCGAGGTGAGGCCGAGCTCGTGCAGCGAGCCCACGAGCACCCGCTGCACGGCAGACACGTGGTCGGCCGCGCCGAGCGTGTTGGCGACCGACACGACCGGATAGCCGACCAGCTGACCGGGACCGTGGTAGGTGACGTCGCCGCCCCGCTTCACCGCCACCAGTTCGGCACCGACGGAAGCGGGATCGACCAGCACGTTGCGCTGCAGGTCGGTGCGCGGGCCATAGGTGAACACGTGCGGATGCTCGAGGAGCAGCAGGTGCTGCTGGCGCCCGTACCGGAACAGACCCGCCTGCACTGCGAGGGCTTCGGCGTAGGGCACGGTGCCGAGCCAGCGCACCCGCAGTGGGGCGCGCTGGGCATCGGCAGCGGAGGGCTCAGAGCTCGGTTGCCCAGTCACGAGTCTCGAGGATCTGCTTGACCTGCACGAGGAACCCGGCTGCGTAAGCGCCGTCGAAGGCGCGGTGATCCCAGCTCATCGCCAGGTTGCCGACCGGATGGATGACGATCGCCTCGCCACCATCGGACAGGTTGGCCACCACCGGCTTGCGCACGATGGCATCGGTGGACAGGATCGCCAGCTGCGGCTGGTTGATGATCGGGATCGTGAGCACACTGCCAGCCGAACCGTTGTTGGAGATGGTGAACGTGCCTCCCTGGATCTCGTCGGGGCTGAGCTTGCGGCTGCGGGCGCGGTTGGCGAGGTCGTTGATCTCCCGGGCGATGGCGCGCAGTCGCTTGGTCTCGGCCGAGCGGACGACCGGAACGAGCAAGCCCTGGAACTCGAGGTCGACGGCGATGCCGATGTCGATGAAGTTGTGCACGACCAGATCGTTCTCGTCGACGCTGGCATTGAGGTGCGGGAAGTCGGCGAGCGCATCGACCACCGCTCGCGTGATGAAAGGCAGGTACGTGAGGCCGAAACCTTCGTTCGTCTTCCACGCCGCCTTCACCTTCGACCGCGCTGCGTCGACGTTGGCGAAGTCGACCTCGACCACGCTGAACGCGTGGGGGCTGACGCTCTTGCTCATCACCATGTGGCTGCCGGTGAGCTGGCGGATCTTGCTCAACTTCACCACGCTGTCGCGCTCACCGCTGACGA
>CXWL01042450.1_pt1 | contig 11514 bp, 9 predicted proteins | sample 590931 | NCBI WGS metagenome assembly CXWL01 (sample SAMEA3498368, study PRJEB10139) | groundwater metagenome | biome: water well; material: biofilm material | place: Germany | collected 2015-04-27 | reverse complement strand
GTTTACGGCAGGCCACCTCCGATATGTCGGCGGGGTTCTGCAGGGCAACACCGATGGGGATGCGGCAGCGGAGTTCGAGATTCAGCTGGTCGGCGCCCCGGTGCTCTTCGTCGGGGGGGCTGGCACCGACATCCTCCTGTAATCCTCGCGACTCCACGCAGGGCACCCCTGTCCGGGGACGCCCTGCGTGGGCCGAGACGGGGCTCGTGAACTCCTCTGTCCTGGGAGCAGTGGTTATTATGTGCGTTGTCACCTTCGAGAGGTCACCCGCTAACATCCACGGCTTTACGCACTTACCGCCGCCATGACCGAACCGAGCCTCTCTATCCCAGCGACCACGCGGACGAGCGAACCGTCCGATCTGCGACGCGCCCTGGCGGTCTGTCGGCGCTCCTTTCTTGCCACCGCGTTCTTTAGCCTGTTCGTGAATCTGCTGATGCTCGTGCCGGCGCTGTACATGCTCGCCATCTATGACCGGGTGCTGATGAGCGGGAGTGAGTCGACGCTCATGATGCTCTCTGGCATTGCCATCTTTCTTTTCCTGGTGCTCGGCGGACTCGAATGGATCCGTTCACGGATCATGGTCGCGACGAGTGCCCGACTCGACGAACACCTCGGGGAACGGGTCTTTGATGCCATCTTTACACGGTCCCTCACCAGCAGCGGGCAGGTTTCCACCGCCCAACCACTGAACGATCTCGTGCAAATCCGGCAATTTTTGACCGGCCCGGGGTTGCTGGCCTTTTTCGATGCGCCCTGGATGCCGATCTATGTCGGACTCATGTTCCTCTTTCATCTCTACTTCGGGGTCGTGGCGGTCCTGTCCATGCTCTTGTTGGCGGGGTTGGCCTTCTGGAATGAGCTGGCGACCCGCACCGATCTGGCGGAGGCGAACCGCGAATCGATCGAGGCCACCCAATTCGTGCAACGCAACTTACGCAACGCTGAAGTCGTGGAGGCCATGGGCATGTTGCCTCGCTTGCGGGCCCGGTGGCACGCGCGACAGAGGCGGGCGCTGACGCTGCAATGTCAGGCCAGCACCAAGGCCGGCTTGATCAACGCTCTGGCGCGCACCTATCGGCTGACGATTCAATCGTTGGTCTTGGGGCTGGGCGCCTATCTGGCTATTCAGAAACAGATCACACCCGGGCTGGTCATCTCCGGGTCCATTCTCTTGGGGCGTGCACTCGCGCCGCTCGACTACATGATTGCGGGCTGGCGAGGGTTTCTCGGGGCGCGCGAGGCCTATGGGCGGCTTGATACGCTACTCCGAACGATCCCCGAACGCGCCTCCCACATGGCGTTACCCGCATTACGAGGACAGGTCACACTGGAGGACCTCGTCATCGCGGTGCCGGGTCGGAACGAGCCCATTCTGAACGGCATCACCCTCACGATCGAGTCAGGAACAACAGTGGCGCTCATCGGCCCGAGCGCGGCCGGCAAATCCACGCTGGCCAGGGCGATCCTCGGGTTGTATCCTCCAGCCCGCGGGAGGGTCTGCCTCGATGGCGCGGACGTCCACAATTGGGATCGGACGCAACTCGGCCGGCACGTGGGTTACCTTCCCCAAGACGTGGAATTGCTCGACGGCACCGTCGCGGAGAACATCGCCCGTTTCGAGGACATCGAGGCGGACCGTGTGGTTGACGCGGCGCAATGGGCGGGGATCCACGAGATGGTGTTGAGTTTGCCGCAGGCCTACGACACGCCGCTGATCGGCGGCGGCGTCGCCCTCTCGTCCGGGCAACAGCAACGCCTCGGGATTGCCCGGGCGATCTACGGTCGCCCGCAAGTCGTGGTGCTGGATGAACCCAATGCGAACCTCGACATGGCCGGGGAAGCCGCGCTTATGACGATGTTACGGCAGTTGCAACGGAACGGCTGTACGGTGGTGGTGGTCACGCATCGTACGAATGTGCTTCAGGCGGTTCAGAAGATCGCGCTGATCGTCCAGGGAAAACTGGCCCGGTATGGGTCGCGTGAAGAGGTCCTGGCGGCCATGGCCCAACCGCAGTCTGCGGTGTCTGCCCCACGGCCGGCGACTGGCACGCGCTTGGAGCGTGTCATGCCCGTCGTTCCGGAACGGACATCGTAAAGGAGTGTGTCCATGTGCAGTGAACCGGTGCCCCATGGCTGAACAATTGCTCGAAGCCCCACGCCGCGTCTTGAGCGACGACCGCGCGATCTGCCGGCAGGGGCTGGCGCTCGTGCTGGTCGTCTTCGGTGGATTCGGATCCTGGGCGGCGCTCGCCCCGTTGCATAGTGCTGCGTTGGCGCCCGGTGTCATTACGGTCGAGCATTACCGGAAAACGGTGCAGCACCTTGAGGGAGGGATCATTCGGAGTCTTGCGGTGCAGGATGGGGACTCCGTGCGGCAAGACCAGGTCCTTGCGACGATTGACGATACCCAACCTCGCGCGCAGCTGGAGGTCTTGCGGGGGCAGTTCTATATCCGGATCGCGCAGGAGGCCCGCCTGGCGGCGCAGCGCGACGGGCTCCTGGTCGTGCGCTATCCCCAGGCATTACTCGCGCACCGAGACGATCCGCGCGTCCAGGACGCCATGCGGTTGCAGGATCACACGTTTCAGGCGCGCCGGGCGGCGAACGACGGTGAGGGCGCGGTGTATCGCCGACAGATCGAGGAACTGCGGGCCAAGGTGACGGGGCTGCAGGCGCAGAAGCGCAGCCGCGATCGACTCGTGGAGTCCTACCGGGGAGAACTCGCCGACTTCACGAGCCTGTTGCAGGAGGGATTCACCGAAAAGCAGAAGGTCGAGGAACTGAACCGAGCCCTGGCCCAGAGCGAAGGCCAACAGGGGGAACTGCTGTCCGATATGGCGGCGAGCGAGTTGCAAATCGCGGAGATCGAACTGAAAATTCTACAGTTGCAGAAAAACCTGCAACGGGAAGTCGCCAAAGAGCTGAGTGACGTCCAGGTCGAACTCTTCCAACTGCGCGAGAAAGTGCAGTCGCTTGAGAGTACGGTCAACCGCTCCGTCATCAAGGCCCCGGTCTCAGGGATGGTGCTGGGGTTGGCCGTGCATACCATCGGTGCCGTCATCCCTCCGGGTGGGCGATTGCTCGACATCGTCCCGCAAGATCAGAAGCTGATCATCGAAGCCCAAGTCGCTCCCATCGACATTGATCGGATCACGGTGGGGCAGGTCGCGGAAGTGCGATTCAGCGCGTTCAAGACCCGCGATGTGCCGATGATCGAGGGGGCGCTGATCAGTGTCTCGGCGGATCGGATTGTCGGGGATAGCAAAGAGAACAAAGGCGGCGAGACCGCCTACTATCTGGCCCGGGTCGCCGTCTCTCCCGACGGCATCGAGGCCCTGAGTGCAGCCCACCTCGAACTGGTACCGGGGATGCCCGCGGAGGTGCTCATCAATACCGGGACGCGGACCCTTGTCCAGTATTTGATGAAGCCCCTGACCGACACCTTCAAACGCGCCTTGATCGAGGATTGAGCGGCGGCACGACGCCGTCGCCCAACACACACGACAGCAGACCACTCACACCACAAACGATACGACGATGTACACCCAATTCCTTCTCGTCTTGCTCCTCCTGATCCTCAGTCCGGCGGCGGAGGCGGCAGAGGGTCAACCGGCCAATTTGCTTCAGCTCTACGATCTGGCCCTGGCCACCAATCCGGTCGTTGAGGGCCGGAAATATTCCGTCGCGCGGGCGGCAGCCCAGCAGGATCAGGCGCGCAGCAAGCTCTTACCCCAAGTGTCGGCCACCGGCAACATCACGTGGAACGAATTGACCCAGGAAACTTCCAGCCTGTTCACGGGGCAGACAAGGGATGTCACCTCGCAATATCAGGGGTTACGCGGCGTGGTGCAGGCTCGGCAAGCGCTGTTCGATCTGGCCTCCTATCGCGCCTATGAAGGAGCCGGGTTGACCGTCAAGCAGGCGGAGCAGGATTTGGAAGAAGCCCGCATGGGGCTCGCCACCGAGTTAGTCGATCGCTACTTGGAGTACTTGCAGGCCCATGATGAAGCCGGTTACGTCCAGGGCGAGCTGGACGTGACCGATGGGGATCGGCAGCGGATACGCCGCATGTACGAGCGCGCCATGGCGAAGGTCACCGATCTCTATGAGGTGGAGGCCTACTACCAGACACTCAAAACGCGCGAACTCGAAATCCACAATGCGAAGGCCGTCGCGTTGGAAAAGGTGCGGGAGGTGGTCGGGATGACGGTGGCCGATCTGGCTCGGCTCACGAAAGAGGAGTTGCCGCCTGTGCCCGGGCAGTCCGACCAGTGGGTGGCCGACGCGGTCACGCATCATCCGGCAATCCGCGCGTTGCAACACGCGATGGACGCAGCGGCCAAGAGCATTGCCAGTCAGTGGGCCAACCATCTTCCACTGTTATCTCTGCAGATGGCGGGCATCTATGCCGAGAATGGTGGGTTCGATAACCGTCTGCTTGCCCCGTACACGGTCGGGACCTTGGGATTGCAGCTCAATGTGCCCTTATATTCCGGTGGAGGCATGAAAGCCGGGGAACGTGAAGCCGTTGCCCGCTTCGAAATGGTGAAGTACAAGCGCCTGGAAAAGCAACGCGAGATTGAACGGGAGACGCGGACGGCCTATCTGAGTGCCCAGACCGGGCACTCGCGGATTGCTTCGACGGCGCGCGAGGTGGAGGCCCGCGTCAAGGCCCGTGATGGGCAGCAACGGGGCTACGAGTTGGGCGCGGCGACGATCGTGGCCCTATTGGAAGCAAAAAAGAATCTCCTCAAATCCCGGTTCGCCCACGCCCGAGCCCGCTACGACTACATCCGCTCGCTCGTCGCCTTACGAGTCTGGGGCGGGACCCTCACCCGGACGGATCTGGAGGAACTCAACAGTTGGCTGGCACGGAACTGAGGGCCACAAGCACTACACCAGGCTGGCGAGTGGCTCCCTCTTCCTTCATGCCGACACGCGGTTGCCTGAGGGCGCCATCCAGCGGCTCAATGACATGGAGCACGATCAGACGATCCAAGCAGGCGGCTTCATGCACCAGTTCTCCGGTGACGACTGGCGGCTTCGATGCATTTCTGTTTTGGACAATTTCCGCTGCACGAGAAGTCGAATCATCTACGGCGATCAAGCCCTCTTCGTCCGTCGAACATTATTCGAACGACTTGGTGGATTTCCGAACCAGCCCATTCTTGAAGATGTCGCGTTCTGTGAACGTCTCATCAGGGTGACCAAACCGTTGCTACTCTCTCCTCCGGTCATCACCGATGCCCGTAAGTTCATCAAGATGGGGATTTGGCGCAGCTTCGTCCGCGTCCTTCTGATCATTCTCCATGTCGAGTTCCGCCTGCCGGTCCTCCCACGGGCATTCTTTCAGGACGTGCGCTAAGATGCCTTCCTCGGCTGGGGCTAGGGAGGGGCGTCGTGGCAAGGTATGAAGTCGGTATGGTAATGGATGGAAGGGAAGAGTGCGTGGTCCGCCTTGTCTAACGCGAAAGCGGACCACGCTTAAACCAGGGAGCTACGTCAGTTCACATTAGGAAGCGGGAGCATGTTGCAAGAAATGCTCATATCGTGCTCTCCGGTGGCTCCATTGAGCATTTGTTCAAACGTCAAGATGTTACTCGTGTGACCCTCTGCACCGACCGCCGGGAGGTCGACGAATATTGTCGATCCGTCCGGGTTGTGGCCGTTCGGCAGGCAGAACTGAGGATGATCGAACGGCACCGCATCCCTGGCGACACGTCTGTCCGTCAGTGCGTTTATGAGGGCGACCAAGTCGCTGATTTCCAGTGAAGGCCAGGTTGAAATCACGAGAGTGTAGCTTATAGTGTAGCTTGATACTTCAATCGCAAGGGGCATCCTTATCGCCTGCCTCTTGCCCCTCGCTTCATTCGCCGCTCTACCCTTTTTTAGTCGACCTCCTCCCGCTCGGTCCAGTATGGTTCGACCGTCACCGTAGCCTGATCCTGCGCGGCTGGATCGTCTTCCTCCGTTGCATCGAATGCCGGATCGATCGGCGCCGTACTGACTGTTGCCTCCCCGCGGTCCGACAATCGATACCCTGCCTGAGCATCCGGAAAGTTGAGTTCCTCGGGATTCGCGCCTGGACCGGTGTGAATCGGCGAGGTGTTACTTCCCTCCGTCTTCCCCACCACCATCGCCGGTTGGTCTGGACGTAGCCGGTCTCTTTGGCCGAAGCGAACTCCTTCCGGACTCACGCCACCCTCCTGGGCGTAGCCTGTCCCTAGCGCACCGGCCCCTGGGCCGCGCGTTGCAGCCGCGTGCGCGTCAAGACCTGGCGCGGAATCGGAGGCGGGAGACCCGCAACCGGCCGGCCCGGTCAACAGGGCACAAGCGGCGGCCACAAGGCCCAACCGCCGACTGCTTGCGCGGAACACGCGATACCCACCAGTCTTCTTCGTCATTATCGTCAATCCCAATGGTCTTTCGGCACACCGTTGCAGGGGACCGATCCTAGACGACATCCTCTCAGACATTCAATACCTAAGAATGGCGTATGCGCAATCACGTAGGCGGCGCCCAAGAGGATTTTCGACACGCATCATGCGCTGCATCGCACAAAGATCATCGCCCTCTTTCCCATGACTTGGATTTTCTCATCGTGTGGATGCAGGGGGTGCTGTAGTCCGAGCGCAACGCACCACGAACGACGTCCTTTATTAAAACACACGTATAAGACAACGGCAAGCGACATTCCTCAAAAAACGACTCACCACTGGAATCCGCCACCATTCTGCAAATCAAAATCACGGACACTTCGAAGTATCCGACGGCAAGCACGACCGCAAGCACCATTCCGTAAAACACTGTTCGTGTCTTTGGACAGCACAGGGCCACGTCATAGTTTGCCGGAAGACGTTGAAACACCGCACAATTCTTTCGACTGTCATTCCCACGAAAGTGGGAATCCAGCATGTTCGATGCGTCTGGATTCCCGCCTGCGCGGGAATGACGAACGATGCCATGACGTTGCCGATATCCTGTTGGACAGCACTCTCGTGCTTGACGCCACTTCCCTGTGCCTCTGCGCGACGCTCGCCACAGAGAACTCTCCGCTCTAGGACACGCATTCTACGCGCTCGTAGATGGGGTAACGATCACAGGTGCAGTGATGAGAGAACGCGTTACGGATGGTGCGACGCACCAAGATCGACAGCTACCGAGACTGTATCCAGAAAGATATAGTATCTAAAAAGATTCACTGCTGAGTTGCAAATCATGGATCGGGCAAGACCGACTCCAAGACACGGTGGCAAATTCATAATTCATATGGTGCTGGCCATGCTTACATGGGTAAGCTCTTGGTATTAGTGCATTATGTACACTTACAGTAATTTACTTATAACACTTTGGAGGGGATTGCATTATGAACTGCAGTTTTATATATGCCATACCCCTTATGATTCTCTGGCTCTTCCTCTCAGGTGGTCCTCACCCTAAAGCGACACTGGGTTTGTCTCGATCCCACTTCAAACAAATATCCGGCAGGCAGTCCCTGTTGGCGCCGCCGTCAACCAACAATTTCTGCAACTTCAACGGTTAGGGAGGGGTGAAAATCTATGAGTGAACACGAATCAAAAACGTTTACCCGAAGAGAGATGCTCAAATTGAGCCTCATGGCCGGGAGCGCGACGCTGATCGGCGCGGGAGGCGTCCGTGAAGTTTTGGCCGGGTCGTGCCACGACAGCACGATGCCCACCTCGTGCGGGAACGCGATTGAGGCCTATCCGACGAGCCCGCTGATCGGCGGAAAGCTCGTGACGACAAGAAGCAGGATAGGCCAAGTGATTGTGTCGGTGTCAAGGAGACGTGGGAATTTCGACGCGTTCCGCGACCCTCTGCCGATTCCCACCGCGTATCCAGCCTCAAGCCCCTTTTCAAACCCAACAACCGGGAGCGTGCAAGACTCGGATGGAGAGGTCCATCAGGTTGGAGTGAACGATCCTCTTGTAACCGGCTACCCTGGTTGGATCCAAACCCCGATGTACTACCGGATCCGGTTACAGGTGGCACAGCATCGGTTCACTCGGCAACAGGTGGTGCCCATCGATGCAGTGGGAAACGTGGTCATGGCTCCTGGTCAAATCGGTTTTGGGCGGAAATACTTGCCCCCCAGCACGATCTGGGGATTCAACGGGCAGTTCCCCGGACCGATGATCAACGCCGAGTATGGCCGGCCCTGCCTGGTACGCTTTGAAAATCGCCTGGCCAACGATCATGGCCTGGACTCACAGGATTTCGGCGCCCCCGACCGAGCGTTCTTGACCCACCTGCACAATGGCCACACGGCGCCGGAGAGCGACGGCAATCCCAACCATAAGCCCTGCCCCTATGGGCCGGGACAGTGGGCAGAGAATCTCTATCTGAATTGGCCCGCCGGCGGCGATGACCGGGAGAAACAGTCCTTCTACTGGTTCCACGACCACCGAATGGACCATACCGGGGCCAACGTGTACAAGGGCATGGTCGGCCTCTATCCGATCTATGATCCGATCAAGGATAACGGCGACGAGCGGACCGGGCTTCGCCTGCCCGGCGTCCGGACCAACCGCCTCGATGGCACCTTCAACGTCCAGTACGACATTCCGCTGGCATTTTACGACTGCCGGCTGGACGACGGAGTGACGCCTCATCAAGATTTTCACACCGGCTGCGGCGAAACCCGTCCGGCGTGGTGGGGAAAGACCTACTATCGCCATTTCCCCAACCATGGCTTCGTAGGCGACATCTTTACGGTCAATGGTGTGGCGTGCCCCGTCTTGCACGTCAAGCGGCGGAGATATCGGTTCCGGCTCCTGGACGCCTCGATCTCGCGGCAATATGAATTCAAGCTCATGCAGGGAGATGTCGCGGCGGTTCCCGGACAGCAGGGACAGTACAATTTCGTTGATGGTCGAGGGGGCAACACGCTCGGCGAGCAGGTCATGCGGTTCAGGCAGATCTCAAGCGACGGGGGGCTGCTCCCCTTCCCCATCGACCGCGATTCCATCAACCTCTGGCCGGCCAAGCGCCGAGAAGTGATCATCGACTTCCGGTACTACCAGGATGGGGTCAGCCCGACCAGAAACGGCGATGTCATTTATCTCGCCAACATCGCACAAATGCAGGATGGCCGCAAACGGACCGATCCTGATCCTCTGGATGTGGACTTCATCGCGAATTACTGCGTGCCGGTCCTCAAGTTCGTCATCGACGGCAACAATGAAGAGCCGGATAACAGTCTCATGCCGGCTCTGAACCAGCCGTTGCGCGAGCTGCCGCCGCTGCCGGACATCAGGAGTTTGCCCACGAGACGGTTTGTGTTTGATAAACAATCCATGGGCGGAGAATTTTTGTGGACCGTCAATGGCGGGGTGTTCCATCCCGCCCTTCATCTCGCTTCCCCAACGAAGGGACAACCTGAGCTCTGGACCTTTGTCAACAGTGGTGGCGGCTGGACCCATCCGATCCATATTCACCAGGAGGAGCACCGGATTATCTCCCGGAACGGGGTACCTCCTCCGAGTCCGGGGCACCCGGACGATGTGTCACGGGAGGACGTCGTCTCGCTGGAAGGCGGCGAGTCCGTGACCTTCTACCGGAACTTCCGGACCTTTACCGGCAAGTATGTCGCGCACTGCCACAACCTGGCCCATGAAGACCATGCGATGATGTTCGGCTGGACGATCGAGCCGTAACGGTCTTTGCGGTGGACCACCAGTCCCCCGGTATGGGAATGCCGGGGGAACTGGGGCTGACATCTCGACTTAAGTAAAAGGAGACCGATATGAAATCAGCTCTTTCGCTCACGAGTACGACACGCCGGCGCATGCTGCTCGTCGGCATCGCCGCTCTGGCACTCACGGCAGGCCTTGCAGACGCGGCAGTCCTTCCCCTTCCCCCTCCGCCACCACTGAGTCAGGTGATCGCACCGGACATCAACAAGCTGGGGTTGCTCGATTGTACGGGCCCCGGGTTGGTCCCCGGCAATTGCGGAGGCCAGTATCCTGGTTTCCCGATCACCAAGAGCGGCCAACAACAAAAGCTGGTCGCCCTCGGCAAGGCCCTGTTCTGGGATATGCAGGTCGGTAGCGATGGCGTCCAGGCCTGCGCCTCCTGTCACTTCCACGCCGGAGCGGACAATCGCATCATCAACCAGAAGAACCCCGGCCTGAACCGCGTGGCCGGCACGCATCTCCAAATCAAGAACGCCATCAACCCTTCGCAACTCACACCCAATCCTGATACGGCATTTACAAATGGTGGCCCCAATACCCAATTGACTCCCGGGCACTTCCCCCTTGCCGTCGATGCTGCCGCCCCGAACTTTGGGAATAACGACGTCGTCAGCTCGCAAGGAGTCAACGCCGGCACGTTTACGAGCCTCTCCGGCGGTCGATTCGAAAACGGTTCTTATGACTTCACCGACCCCAAGGGTTTCAACTTGAATACGACCACTGGACCGACGGTTCGTCGCGTGCCCCCGAGAAATTCTCCATCTGCCATCGGCGCGGTGTTCAATCTGCGGAACTTTTTGGATGGTCGCGCCAACTTGTTTTTTAACGGCGTCAATCCCTTTGGGATGCTCGATCCGAGAGCACGGGTAACGGTGACAACGGGTGCTCCTTCCTATAGACAGCAACGGATTCAGGTGATGATTCCGTTCAGCTCCCTGGCCTCACAAGCTGTTGGACCTCCTGGGAGCGATTTCGAGATGTCGCTCGCCAATCGGACGTTCCAACACATCGCCGAAAAACTCCTTGTCCCGGCTGTGCAACCTCTGGATCGTCAGTTGGTCGCCTCGGACGATAGTGTGCTGTCTCTGCACCGAGACAATGTGGACGGGCGCGGGCTGAACATCACCTATATCGACCTCATCAAAGACGTGTTTCAGGAGAAGTTCTGGAAGGCTGACGATGGCGGCCTGAATCTCACCGTCATGAAACGCAACTTTGCGTTGTTTTTCGGGCTGGCGGTGCAGGCCTACGAGGCCACGCTGATTCCGGATCAGACTCCGGTCGATCCGATCTTGGCGCGTCTCGGCCAGGTGACCCAGCCGAACCCCCTCTCGCCCGATCCTGTCGAACGGGGCTTAGCCGTCTTTATGTCCGGACAACGAAATAGCTGTTTGGCCTGCCATAGCGGTGGGGAGACCACCTCGGCCAGCGTCGGATTCCGGACTGGGTTCGGAAAGCCGGCAGCTCCTCCTATTGATCCCGTCTTGGTCGAGGAAATCGCCTTGGTCGAGCGAATGGTGATGGGGGACGGGTCCAACGCCGTCTACGATGGCGGATTTTACAACATCGGAGTCCGTCCTACTGCGGACGACTTGTCCATCTTCAACCGATTCGGCCAAGCGCCTTTCTCGTTCGGCATGCTGGCGCAGGAAATCCTCAGAAATAATCCGGCCGTTGCGCCGATCAATCGACTCCTGCTCAGCGGAAAGCTGCGTCTCCCCACTGCCCCGACTAATCTTACCCCGCTGCCGTTTGCCATCACCGTAGGCTGTGCCCCTCCTGGACAAGCAGAAGA
>CXWL01006575.1_pt1 | contig 11514 bp, 13 predicted proteins | sample 590931 | NCBI WGS metagenome assembly CXWL01 (sample SAMEA3498368, study PRJEB10139) | groundwater metagenome | biome: water well; material: biofilm material | place: Germany | collected 2015-04-27 | reverse complement strand
AATTTGAAAGACAACTTAATTTTGCAAAGAACCCAAAAGCCTTGCTGAAAGCACACACCTAACTAGGGTTTATACAGCGTGTACTGTATAAACCCCTGATTTGGGGCGTTAGACGGTGATTTTGCTGTATAATCCCTTATATACTCCATACCTTCATTATACAGTCACCACCAGAAAGGGGCAAGAAAATGAACCAACCCCACAAACCCACATCTTCATCGCAAGAGATACCACCCCCGAAAGGGAAAAAACTGCTTGAGCAGTTCAGGGATAGTATCCGCCTTAAACAATATTCATACCGTACCGAAAAAACCTACACCCAATGGGTTCGCGAGTACATCCTCTTTCACAACAAGCGCCATCCGCGTGAAATGGGAGTGGCAGAGATCAATCAATTCATCACACATCTTGTGGTTGACCGCAAGGCGTCTGCCTCCACCCAGAACCAGGCCATTAGCGCCATCCTCTTCCTCTATCGCAACACCCTGAATATTGAATTGGATCAGTCCTCCCTCAACTTCATCAGGCCCAAAAAGGGAAAACGAGTCCCCAACGTGCTTTCAGCGCAGGAAGTGCGGGTTGTGATATCGAGCATGGCGGGTCCATTCAAACTCATGACGCAGATCATGTATGGCAGTGGACTTCGCCTCATGGAATGCTTGCGCCTGCGCGTCAAAGATATTGACTTTGAAAACCACCGCATCCTCGTCTACGACGGCAAAGGCGGCGACGACCGCGTCACTATGCTCCCCGACGGCATCCTCGCCTCTTTACGCGAACACCTCGCCCGAACAAAAGCCATCCACCAAAATGACTTGGCCGCTGGCTTCGGCTCGGTTCAAATGCCCTTCGCTCTCGACAAAAAATACCCCGCCGCCCACAAACAATGGATTTGGCAATTTGTATTTCCCGCCTCAACCTTAAGTCCTGACCCTGAAACAAAAACAATGCGCCGCCATCATATCCATGAAACAGCCCTGCAAAAAGCCATTCGCGCCGCGGCAAAAATTGCAAAAATAGACAAACGCGTTACCCCACACACCTTCCGCCATAGCTTCGCCACCCACCTCCTCCAAAACGGCTACGACATTCGCACCGTGCAGGAACTCCTCGGTCACAAAGACGTCAAAACCACCATGATCTACACCCACGTTCTTCAACGCGGCGGATTCGCCGTCAAATCCCCCCTCGATTCCTAATCTCCAGTCCCCAGTCTCCAGTCTCCAGTCTCCAATCTCTAGTCCCCAGTCTCCAGTCACTAATCCCCAATCCCCGCCTTCCGATTAAACCCACCCCACGCCATCGAATGCAGGAGATTCTTTTTCGCGGGCACAGCTTCCACGCGTTTGAGCCATTCGGCTTCGGCGGCGGCGCTTTCTGCGAGGCATTGATTGGTGAACTCGGCGCGTTCTTTTGCGCTGGCAGACTGGAGTTTCAATGCGCCCTGGATGAATTTGGCTTCCAGCGCGTCGCGCTCGGCGGCGTAAGTTTGGATGCGTTCGGGGTAGTTGAGCAGGGTGGCGCGATGCAGTTTTTCGTGAGTCCAATATATGGATGAAGAGTCTGTTTGGGATGTTGGAACAGGCCCCAGATTAAGAGAGGAGGCGCGCGAAGCGATCCAGAAGGGTTTGAAAATGCTTGTGCATGGGGCGGATGTGCCAGTGGCGAAAATGATCGGGTTGTTTTTATCCAAATGAACAACGAGGGATGCGGTGCTCTGGGTGACGTGGACGGGGCCAAAACCCGCGTGCGCACAGACATCTAACGAAAAGAGGCTCGTGGTTTGCGGATCGAAGTGTTCGTTGTCGTGATGGCGCAGTATACCCATCATGGTTTGGATGTTGACATTGCCTCTATTTTCTTCAAGCAGGTTGAAAGTGGTTGCGCGGCGTATGCGCCCCCTGCTGAAGGTGGTTTGAAGAAAATCGGAATAATCTTTGGAGTAGTTGAATTGCGCGGCGGATTTAACAAAGCCTTTTTGCAGGGCCAGGTCAACGAGTTCGGACGATGCCATATCCCATTGATTGTCGAGCGTGATGCAGTTTGAAATGGAATACACATCCTTCACCTGCCGCGCCGCCCATTGCTTATCCACGGTTTCAAGCGCCCAGGCCTCGTCTGCGTTGGCGATGAGGAAGCTGTTGTGATAATACATGCTGTTGCCGTGCGAGGCGCAGTTGCCGCCCTGTCCGAATTTTTCCAACAGGTCGATGATGACTTGCACGGCTTCGCGCGGGGTTTCGGCGCGTTCGAGCGCAGCGCGCAGCATATCCATGCCGAGCAGGGCGGGTTTTTTGTTGGCAGGGATTTTGGAATAAATGGCTTCGTTGCCGATCACCAGCCCGTGTTCGTTGACTCCGATTTCTGCGCCCCACATCCAGAAGGGCTTGGATAAAAGAATCGCGTGCGTTTTTTCAGCTTGTGGAATTTCGATGTAGGTACATTTTAGCGAACTGCCCGCGCTGTGTTTCGCGGCAGGGAAATATGCAATGTGTTGTCCCTCATTTGGCGGGCGGTCTGAATTCTTTGCGAAGATGGCGGTGTTGCTGGCGGTGGCGGGTTTTGTTGCGATGAGTGTGTCACACATGGTTTACCTCCAAAGGGTTATGCTCTTTTTGCTCTATCAAAGGTCTTCTTCGCAGGGGCTTTTTTCAAGAGTTTGAGCCAGTCCGCCACGCGATTATTATTTTTGGGAATTATGCAGTTGCAGAAGCAAAACCGGTAGTGGTTACTTTGTTAGGACTTTCGCTCGCTCCTCTTGTTTTGCATGTCACCCTCCCGAAGGACATCGTCCCNNATGTCCTTCGGGAGGGTGACAAGCGAAAGTCCTGTTTGTAAGTGATGGCAATTTTCAAGCCTGCAACTGAAGCGCTTTTTTAACGCGAATAGCCCGAATTGGGCGAATTTCGCCAATGTTTTCTGAAAATTCGCGTCATTCGCCCATTAGCGACATCCTGCCGCAGGGTAAATTCGCGTTAAGAATTGTCACTTACTTTTTATCCACTATCAGCATTTGAACAGCAGATGGGAAAATTTTATAATCGAAATCAGTCAGCCAGGCATCGAAGACCTCGCCATCCGTATGCGCAGGGGAGGGTGTATCGAGATGGATTTTCAAGCGCGTGCAATGAAACTCATGGATGCCCTCCATTTCAACCATGTTACCTTTCCCTGGTTTCATGGCATTTGGCAAAACCTGAAACATACCCATGCGCGTGCTTCGATACCCATAAACAAAAGTAAGTTTCCCATCGAATGGATCGGCATGAGGGGTCATATAAAAGATGCCGCCCGTACGCGGCCCATTGCCCACCGAAACCAGGCTAAGCGCACCCTCATACGAACCGCCATCCCAATCCAACCTGGCGTTCCAGCTTGGCCCATCCATAATCGCCTGCACTGCGGCGACGAGGTAACGCGGCACTCCGGATATCCATTTGATCTTTTCCTGCTTCGTAGTTACGTACGGTTCCAGACCAGCCGCAGAGTTGTTCAAGAAATAGCGCTCATTGCACTTCCCCAAATCCAGACCGCGCGTCTTTCCTTTTGCGATCATTTGCGCGGCGGCAGAAAGATCGCGGGGAATTCCAATATTGTCGCAAAGATCATTCGCCGTGCCCAATGGGATAACGCCAAGCGTAATCGGGAATGGAGATTTTTCATCCCAGCCTTGCGCGGCCCCGTTAATAACTTCGCCAATTGAACCGTCACCGCCGGCCACGATCAGCGTGGTAAAACCTTGTTTTACAGAATCAGCCGCCAGCTCCACGAGATGATCGGCGTGCTCGGAAATGGACAGGTCAAAATCAACACCCGCGGCGCACAGGGCGGTTTCCGCTTCAGTCCAGCGCTTTTGCGAATTCCAACGATTTGAATAGGGATTAAGTAAAACTTTTGTTTTCATATTCCTTCCACGAAATGCTCAAGGTCAATTTTACCTGAAATCCATTTTGTAATCAGCATCTTCACCCGCACCCGCACGCGCGCATCCGCATTGGCAGAGGCCCACAGCGAGCCAGTCTTTTTGTAAACATCCTCCTCCAACTTTTCGAAATCCTCCCATTCATCCTCCATGAACTTCTTCATCTCAGACGGCGTATCCCAATAATAAAAGAAGGCAAATTCCTCCTCCTCTTTTTTGATGTACCACCCCTTGGACTCCACCTCCCGCATGGCATTAAACGCCGCTTCATCATCTGCCACCGCCGCGGGCACATCGCTCAACCTACCCGAAACCTGCCAGCCCGCCGACGAAACGATCTCCACCGACCAGTTGTCTTCGACTGGCCGCAAGTCAATGAGAATGCCGTTTGGCTTGAGCGTTCTGCGAATTTCATTCAGAGCATGGACCATGCTCTCGTGTTGCATTCATCAGAGCGACCAGGCCAGGATGGCGATATCGAAGGTCTCTTTGGAAAATGGAATGTGGCTCGCGCTTGCTTCTGCAAAGTGGACATGCGTACCGCACACCTGCCCTGGCGGGCGGTGCCAGGGAGATTTATCTTGCGCATCTGCGCGGGCCACGCGCAAAGCCGAATGGTCAGGATCAAACCCAACGGTTAAGGAGGAAGCGGCGGCGTATTTGAATGTCAACCGTCCTTCGCCGCATCCAACTTCAAGCGCTCGCTTGTCTTTGAAATCGACAAACTTATGCAGGGTCTTTTGCTCAAATCCTTCGGGGTCTTTTTGCATGGTGATGGGTGTTTCTGGAGCGCATCAGCGTGCTGATGCGCTTTTCTTTATTACCTTCACAGATTCGTTCACAAGTTCCTTCAAGACCTTCACATCCACATCCGCCAGTTTTTTGATGTACAAACAACCGACTCCAGTCTTGTGCCTGCCCAGTTTTTTCAGCAGTTGCCCATGCGGATTGAAACTTCCCATCACATATAAGGTCAGGTTTTGCTTGCGCGGCGAAAAACCCGTGATGAACCAGTCGCCCTCGCGCCCGCTGGCATATTTGTAGCGGTAACTGCCAAAGCCGACAATGCTCGATCCCCACATTTTCGGCTCGGCTTTTGTAGCCTGCTTCATCATCTTCAAGATGTCGAAGCAGTCGTTGCGGGTTTGCTCATCTTGGATAGCGTTTAGAAAATCTTCGACGCTGGCTTCGGTCTTTTTTGTTTTTAACTCGGCCATGGGATTCTCCTGTTGTTCCCGTCATTGCGAGGAGCGAACGATAGTGAGTGGCTCGCAATGACGATATGCCACTACAGTATTTTGAAATACACCTGCGGCGCTTTGCGTTCCACCACCTGTTCGGCGGCGAGAGCCATTCGCAGCAGAGTGGGTTCGTCCCATGCCTTGCCCATTACCTGAATTCCGATGGGCAGTCCCTTTTGGGTGTAGCCGACGGGGAATGAGATCGCGGGCATGCCTGTCATATTTGCGGCGGTGACGAAGCGCATGATCTCGACGGTGGTACTTAAATCAGACTCGCCCTCTGGCAATGCGCCCTTCTTGATCTCTGGCGCGGGGATGCCAGTTGCGGGGGTGAGGATGACATCTGCGCGTTTGAAGGCGTCCTTGAAGTGATTGATGATCCGCGTGCGGATGCGTTGTGCAGCCACGTAATCGGCGGCGGATAGCTTGCGTGCCAGGGCAAGATTGATGCGCACATCCAGCCCGTGCTCTTTGTGGCGCTGGCTGTAGGTGGCATTCATCCCTTGCGCCATCTCACCCAGAATGCTGACGCTGTGCGCGACTCGATTCGCTTCGAGGTCGGGGATGGTAACTTCCACGATCTCGCAACCCATTTTTTCGTATTCCTTGAGCATGGCTTCACAGGCGGCTGTTGTTTCCGCATCTGCATGGCGGAACCACGGCCAGTACACGCCGAGCTTGAGTCCTTTGAGGTTGAGGTTATCCCAGCCATTTAGGGAGGGCAAGGGCTGATGAAGTGAAATTGGGTCTTTCGGGTCGGGGCCAGCGATGAGGGCGTAGGTCAATGCCGCGTCGGTGGCCGAACCAGCCATCGGCCCGATGTGAGCGACGCTCCAATCCAATGGAAATGCGCCGTGCTCGCTGACTCTCGCAAAGGTGGCTTTCAATCCGACGAGTCCGCAAAACGAAGAGGGGATGCGGATCGAGCCGCCGCCGTCTGCGCCGATGGCGATGGGCACAAGCCCCGCGGCGACGGCTGTGGCCGAACCGCTGGAACTGCCGCCCGTGAAATGATTCGGGTTGTACGGGTTGCGGGTTGTGCCGTGATGCGGGTTAAGGCCGAAAACATTGATGCCGATTTCGTGCATGTTGGCCTTGCCGATCAGCAACGCGCCGGCGCTTCGCAACCTTGCAACGACGGTTGAATCTTCGTGGGCTGGGGCCTTTCCCAAAAATGATGTGCCAACTGTGGTTGGGTACGGCGTCATGTCCAATTCATCTTTGACAGCCACGGGTACGCCGTCGAAAATGCTCAGGGGTTTGCCCGCTTTGAATCTCAATGTGGATTCGTGCGCCTGCCTCATCACTTCATCCTGGTTGACGGCGATAAACGCCTTCAATGGCGCATCGCCTTTGTCGCTGTTTCCAATGGCGTCCAAAACTTTTTTTGCAACTTCCTCTGGCGTGGTTGTTCCGTTGCGATAGGCGTTTGCAAAATCAAACACGCTTGTGAATTGAAAACCTTTTGTTTGGGATGCTTCATGCGGCCATTCTTTTTCAGGGACGGCAGACGCTTCCTTTTGCAACTCGCCCGTGAAATGGATCGGGTGATGCGTGGGCGTTTCAGCGAAGTTTTGTTTTCTCAGCCAGTTGATGCCCGCGCTTTCGAACAAACTCGGCATGAGCAGGCCGCCCAGAAAACCTTCCACAAGGGATGCAAAGAATTTCAACATCCCGCCCGCCAGATACGGCAGCTTTACAGATTTCAGGTCGTACGCGTTTTTGTTTTCCATTTTATATCCTCAACACTTTCGCTCCGTGAATTTTGCCTTGCTTTATCTCGGCCAACGACCGGTTGGCGTCTTTCATTTCGTATTCCTGAAATTCAGGGCAGCATGGTTTTCATATCATTTCGGCGGGAGGGTTAATGCGAATTCAACGCCTTCCTTCATCCATGAACTTAATTGCCTGGCGGTCTTGCATCCAGCAGGCTCAACCATCAGCCAGCCTTTCATGGGCCTGCCTGTGATGTCGAAGAGCTTTACATGGTTCTTTTTTAGAAGCGCTTCGTACTTGGCAGGGTCAACCCGCACGATCATATCTTCCTTGTATACTCCGCAGGCCATGTTACCGTGAACTAAAAAGCCAGCCCCGCCGAACATTTTCTTTTCAACGAAGGGCAATCCCTTTAATTCGGTGCGGATGTGTTCTGCGAGTTTGAGATTGTATGCCATTGTTTATCCTGTGAGTTTGTTCAGGAATCCCTGTACGTGGTTAATGTATTTATCAAAGGCTTCATACATTGGGAAATGCCCGCATTGGTCGATCAATACAAGTTGTGCGGCGGAAAGTTTTTCTTTAAATAAACGGGCCTGCGCAACTGGGACAGTGCCGTCTTGAATCCCAAAGATGACAAGTGTGGGAGCGATGATATTTTTGAGTGTAGGGGTTAGGTTGGTTGCATTGAGCGAGTCCCAAGCTTTGGGTGTGGATGGGGCAATACCTGGATCTGAAGCATGATCTCTGTCCACTTCCCACGAGTCGAACGGCAAATCCTTGATTTTGTAAAACCAGGGCTGAAATGTCCGATAGGCGTAAGGTTTCCATTTATTTAACTTGCGAGAGAGTTGATATAACCATGGATTTCGTTGTGCTATGGCAGTCATGCGCCGTGTATTTTGCAGACTCTCCGAAAGTTCCCCTGTCACCACACCGTCCACGCTGATGAGTTTATGTACACGTTGCGGCGCGAGAGTGGCTGCGAGATACGTGGAAATCTGCCCGCCCATGGAGTGACCGATGAGGATGAATTTGTCAAAGCCAAAATGGTCGGCAACTTTAAGGATGCGCTCGGCTTGTTTTGCAATGGTGTAATCGCCGTTTTTTGGCTTGTCGCTGTCGCCGAAGCCGGGCAAGTCGGGGGCAATACAAAAGAAGTTTTCATTCAACGCCTCAACGGTTCGCGTCCACACACCGCGATGAGACATAAGTCCATGTATAAGAATGACAGGCGGATTGGATGGTGAGCCTGTCATTGTATAAGCAATGCGATGATTGTCAATTTGAAGATAATCTGTCATCTTATCCTGTTCTGAACTATTTCTTGCCTGAGCCATCGTCGGTGTGCAAGCAAAAGGTGTCAGGGGAGGCAGAGGGTTCGCTGGGCTGTGAAAGGCCCNNAAAAGTCTTCCTAATTGGGGTGAGGGAAAAGGGTAATCCTGACAACCTTTGCTTGCACACCATCGTCTCAACGGCAGCCCGATTTTATTTTCGTATTATTTCGGCGACAGACTAAGCGTAAATTCTACAGCCTGTTTGACGGAACGCTTCAAAGGTTTATGGGAATATTATTGGTTCTGTCTCTTGATCCAACTTTGCTTCTTCGCGAATCAAATTCTGTTCAACCTTGTTGGCGGCATCTGAGGCCGCTAAGCAAGTTGAACTGGCAATGGTTTCATCCAGAATTGCATGATATTTACGAAGTATTTTGATATGCTCTTCTTCATGTGCCTGCACCTTTTTCATATAGTTAATCCAGGATTCAATTAATTCAGCAGAAACATTTGGAGGCGGACTCCAACGCGGGGCGATTACTTTCAAATAATATCCTATTTCAGCTTTATTAAGATCACAGTCGCCTAAACTTTTTCCAGGCCATGTGTACCACAGGTCATATTCTACTGCGGCTACACTTTGATAGTTTTCAAACCCAGCAATTGGCCCCTTGTCATACATTTCGTTTAATAAGTCATCAGCCGTTGAGCCTTGTATATCGTAATACTCCATCTTGATATTCTGAAAAACAATTAGACCGGGGTATTCTGGAAGCGGGCCGTTTTTTGTGGGCACTATTGATGTTGAAATTTTCTCTTGAGAAGGACTTTCAGTAAAAGAGATTTTGGGTGTGTTGCCAAGCACAAGGCATGCCATCGTAAATGGAAGAAAGCCCAACAGAAATGTGGCGATGTTTTTCATAAAAAAATCTCACCCCGTCCCAAACTGCCTATCGCCAGCGTCACCCAGCCCGGGTACGATGTACGCGCGTTCGTTGAGATGATCGTCAATTGCGGCGAGGAAAATATCAATATCTGGATGGGCAGTTTGCATGGCTTTGATGCCTTCAGGCGCGCCGATGAGACCGACAAACTTGATCTTCTTAACCCCCCAGCGTTTGAGAATATCGGCGGTGGCAGTGGCTGAACCGCCTGTGGCAAGCATTGGGTCAAGGATGAGGCAGACAGAAACACGCGGGTCCACGGGCAGTTTGTTGTAATATTCCACGGGCTTGAGCGTGTGTTCATCACGATACAGCCCAATGTGCCAGACTTCGGCGGAGGGCATCAGTTCCCAAATCCCTTCCACCATGCCCAGCCCCGCGCGCAGGATGGGGACGAGGCCGATCTTTTCTTTTAATTCCTGCGCCCTCATTTTTTCCAGCGGGGTTTCGATCTCAACTTCCAGGGTTTGCAGGTCGGCGGTGGCTTCGTATGCCAAAAGTCCCGCAATCTCTCGAACGAGTTCGCGGAACTTCTTGGGTTCGGTCTTCCTGTCTCTTAAACGTGAAAGTTTATGGGCAACGAGCGGGTGTTTGGATGCGTAAATGTTGGACATGGTTCCTCCGAATTAAGTTACTTAATTATAGCCGTGAAGGTGATTTTTGACCCATGACTCGACCCTGTGTTTTTTGTACACTTAATGGAGAACAAGGAGTTAAATATGAAACTTGAAGGCTTGCATATTCTTCTCACGTATCGCTGCACCTACGAATGCGATCACTGTTTTGTGTGGGGCAGTCCGTGGCAGACGGGCACGCTTACCTTCGAGCAGATCGAGCAAATCCTCGAACAGGCAAAAGAGGCGGGCGTCACTTCGATTTATTTTGAAGGCGGCGAGCCGTTTTTGTATTATGCCGTTTTGGTAAAGGCGGTTCGCAAGGCGGCGGAGTTGGGTTTCTCGGTTGGCATTGTGTCGAATGCGTATTGGGCAAATTCCGTGGTCGATGCCGAGGAATGGCTGCGCCCTTTTGCGGGGCGCGTGGATGATCTCACCGTGAGCAGTGACTTGTTTCATTGTAATGAGTATCTGGGCGAACGTCCGCAGAATGCGCTGGTGGCCGCGAAGTTGCTGGGAATTCCAACGGGCATGATCAGTATCGCCCAGCCTGATGCCGATGCGAAGCAAACGCATGGTCAGATCGAAGATGAAGGCGCGGTGATGTATCGTGGTCGGGCGGCGAAAATGCTTGCCGAAAAAGCAACCAGCCATCCCTGGGAAAGATTCGATTCCTGTCCGCATGAAGATTTGCGCGAGCCGGGCCGCGTCCATCTCGACCCGCTTGGCAACATTCATATCTGTCAGGGATTGGTAATTGGTAATTTATTTGAAAAGCCGTTGAAGCAGATTTGCGAAGAATATGATGCGGATGTCCACCCGATTTGCGGACCCCTGCTCGAAGGCGGACCCGCCGCGCTGGTGACTGAGTACAACCTTCCACGCGCTTCACACTACGCCGACGCCTGTCACCTGTGCTACGAAGCGCGGATTACGCTGAGGGAGCGCTTCCCCGAATTGCTCACGCCCGATCAAATGTATGGAGCGCGGAAATGAACGGAAATAATTTTATATCTGCCGTTTTGCGCTCGCCGCTGCATGGCATGTTGAGCAACGGCGTGATGTTGCTCACGGTCACTGGGCGCAGGACGGGCAAACAATACACAACCCCCGTTGGTTATTATGAAGAAGGCGCTTACCTCTGGGTGCTCACCAGCCGCGAACGGACTTGGTGGAAGAACCTGCAAGGCGGCGCGAACGTCGACATGCTGTTGAAGCGCAGACTCGTACATGGTTTTGCCGAAACTGAGTTGGATGAAAAAGCCGTTGAGCAATGCATGTACGAATTTCTTCGCCATGCGCCGCGCGCCGCGAAGCCAATGGGCATCCGCGTGGAAAATAAAAAACCGAACGCTGAAGACGTTGCGCGAATCGCAAAAGATCGGTTGTTCGTGAAAATCAAACTGTCGGGGTAGATCGAGAAGTGCCTGGCCTGGAACGAACCGAACGCTGCCAACCCCATGAAATTTCAGCCCCGAATTTACCCTACGGGCACGATGTCGCTGATGAGCGCGAATTTTTCATTCGCGAAAATTCACGGCATTCGCCGCAAAATGCCCCTGCCTTGCTGTTTGAATGATGCCAATAGACTTGTGGGTAATCACCAGCAATCTTTGCTTGAAATCCAGGATAATTAACGCTACAATATTATTCACTCACCTTACGCGGAACGTCCCGAAGGTTCTCGTAAATTAAGCCTATTTGTAGTCTAAACCTTCGGGACGGTGCGTAACATCAGTTATTCACTGACCTTACGCACGGAAGAACTCTTTGCCGAAAATTTTAACGCCAAGCCGCAAA
>CXWL01006335.1_pt1 | contig 11516 bp, 6 predicted proteins | sample 590931 | NCBI WGS metagenome assembly CXWL01 (sample SAMEA3498368, study PRJEB10139) | groundwater metagenome | biome: water well; material: biofilm material | place: Germany | collected 2015-04-27 | reverse complement strand
CGATTCGGATTGCCGCCAATCCAGCTTAACCCCCGCCGCCATCAACCGCGCTTCCATTTCATCTCGCCAACTCGCCAATAGAAAAGACAGTTCAATCGCTTCTTGAGTGGAACGTGATACCACATCGCGCAAATCTTGCAATGCCGAGCGCGCAATATCGGCGCGAACGGGCGTTTCTGCCCCTATCGCCAAGGTGAGAAGTTTCGCGCCGAGGTCATCGTGCAAGTCACGAAAAACCACTTCACGCGCTTCTGCCGCAGCTTGGTTACGCTCCAGTACACGCCGCTTTTCAAAATCATCACTCAACTGTTGATGCGCTTCTTTCACCATGCCTGCCAAATTCAGATTTAATTTTTCGGCTTCGTTGAGTGCACGAATAAAGCGTCCCGTTAAATGCCAAGCCAGAAAAATCAGCAGCGTTGGCACAGCCAAATACAGCAGGTGAATTTGATGTCTCCATACTTCAATCATCATTTCCCATGATTGCAAATTGGGCAGCGGACGCTCCATCAAAAAATCATGCAGCCCCGCTATAAACAGACCTGACAGGCCAACCGAGATCAGTAGATATTCAGGTTTGGGTTGCGCAAAGTTACGCTGCCAACTGATGAACGCCAAATAAAACAACGCCATCAACGTTAAGGTATGCGCAGCCAGCGTGAAGGAGTAGGCAACCAGCAAGGGCAAAACCAGCGCGGCAACCGCTAATGACATTTGTGCCGCGATGTAAAACCGCTCACGACGCAGATGTGAGATGCCTAAGTAGCGATGCACAAAGCCCACCAAGAACACCATCCAGAAATCCAGCGCAGTGTGGATCAGCCATAAAAATAACGTGTTCGGCAAAGGCTGGTCGCGCACAAAAAGTGTGCTGCTGAAAATCACCCAACAAAAACTGGAAGCAGAAAACCACAAATACAGGCTGTCTTGCTTGCGCCGCACCCACAAACCAAACAGCAGCGCACCCACCAGCACTAACGCCACCGCCATATACGCGCTGATGTCGTTTTGCATAAAGCGGCGCAACTCAAAACGCGGCTTGAGGATAGCCTCCGCGCCAACGTGCAGCGGGGCCAACATGCCATAACCCACATCGGTGCGCAGCCGCACCAAAATTTCGTTATCGCCCGTTTTCCACAGCCCCGGCGGCACGGTGAAATACAGCGGTGTGTTCCAATTGCGCGCCATCGGCTCAGTAAATCTCCCGCCGTCACCGAGATACTGCCCGTTCAAATAAACTCCCGCGTTTAAGTGGATGCGAAACAGGTAAATGCCCCATAGCTCCGGCGGTGGCGCATCAAGGTGTACATGCAAACGATACCATCCGCCCTGTTCGTACAAACCCCGCGCGGTCCACAAATCAGGCAAAGTCAAAGGATGCCAGTCAGGCGAGCTGGCATCGGGCGGCGTTGCCGAATCCCGAACGACAAACTCGGCCTGGTTTAGCTCCAGCACCCCCCGCGCATCAGTCTGCACCATCGGTACAGAAAACAACAAGAACGTTAACGCGGACAAAATTATCGCCAGCGACACCCCCAGTCGCCAAGGCGATGCACACCAAGCAGATAATTTTTGACGCATAGCGAGTTTTGAAAAGCTGTTAAAAACCACACAGACTTTACCCCACATTTTTTTCGTCCGATACCCCTGTTCAGGGGATGCACAGCAATAAAGTTTTAGCCTACCTCCGGCAGTTGATTCCCCGGAGTCAATCGCTAAAGTGGGAATCCATTGGAGTTTAGGCTAAACAGGAGACTCCCCAGATGGGTGGAACCAAGAAGCGAGCAGGGAAGACCGTAATCACGCACATAGAGCCGATGATTGCGGACACAAACGCTGGACTCCATCACCACGTTACGCGGTGATGGAGTCAGCCCGGAAGCACTCAAGATGAAGAAGATCATCAGCGGCAAGTTGTTATTTACAGAGGTGTTAGCTCGCGCCAAATCGCACGTTTTGAGGAGAATTTACCTGCGATTGCACCAAAAGAACGCTGTCTTAGCTCCATGGCAATGAGACGAAACTGTATGGTGACAGTGCTTTTTTTGAGGCATAACTCTTTATTTAGCGTGGACGAATCTCAATCCACTCTCTGCGCCGACTGGTTGTCTGAGTACCGCTACAGCCGAAACAGTTCGCAGGATCAATCAGCGGATTGGTCGTGTTGTTGGAGCCGATGACACCCGTTAAGGTTGCGGCTGCGGTTCCGTCGCTGTGCAAAGTGCTATAGGCGGCAGTGAGTCCGGCATTGGCGATGGCGGCGGGATTCACCTTAATGCTGGAAAAACTTTGCGGGTCACTGGAAATCAAAGTGATACCATTAGGTTTGCCTTCGAAGAAAAATCCATCTCGCACTACCAAACCACCGTTCATATACATGCTGATACCTGCAAATTTTTGCTCAATTTCAGCAGACTGTGGCACATAAATGAGGCCCGATATGTTCATATGATGGTGCATATCCACCAGTCCACCTGTGTACAAATAGGTCGGCAAATCTTCAAAAGTGGAAGAGCGGATGTCATTTCTGGTGGGTGGGCTAGCCAAGCTCGCACTGGGTGGCACGGTAAAGCCAATGGCCTTCCATTCACCCGCCGTAATGTTTAGTTCTTGAAACGCGTCAAACCAGCCATCTACATAGCCAGATGCCAGCAGCATGTGATACTTGTCAGGTAAATTTCGAGTAGTCCATTTTGTTGTAAAAGGCAGGCTGGAATTGCTGGCATAGGCGGTACCATACTGAAAATTGTATGCTTCAATCACCTCCATGGGTACTTTGGTGTTGTCAATGACCGTAGTCTCTGGGAGGGTCATCGTGCAAGGATAACGAGAGCAGTTAATCACACTGGTCAGACCGTTGATGTAATCGATGTTATCTAGCCTGCCATCGGCATTGAGATCATTTGCCGCGTTCACGTTGATGGGTACAGACACCTTGAAATAAATTGCACGCGGGTCAAACGGTAGATTCGCCAGTGGAATGGGATGCCCTGGCGCACCCAATACGCTATCCGTCGTGCCGTTTACAAAGTCAAACATAAGGCTGCCACGCACCTTCAGTTGCGCGCCTGTTGCAGAGATGGCCGGCATGGTAATCGCGGGAGTCGCATTATTGCCCCCTACCACTGCGCCACCTTTGATATCCGTGCTGCTGGTAGGTGCATTAGCACACCACTCTCCAGTACCGGTGCAAAACCCGTAAATGGTATTGGAAGGTACAGTTATATTGAGTGCGTTATTTTGGCTGGTAGTTGCCGATTTGACTTGCAACGGTACGAGAATGCGTACTACCCCGTACATCGTGCGCCCATCCCGAATGTTCTGCAAAAACTCGCGCCAAGTGATGGTGCCGTACGTACCCTCCGGGTGGCACGAGCGGACTGGTTGGCCAATAGGTGTACCCATCCCCGTTGTACGCAGGGCTTGGCTGGTACAATCGGTTGTGGCGGTAGGCAACTTCGAACCTGAATTGAGGTAGTCACGAGGTACGGTGGCATTCATCAAATTTGCTGGGTCACTACTTGTCGCATCGGGCAACGTGATGCTGCTCGGTACCCGCATCCAATTGGCAGCGCGACGCAGCCTGCCTAGGTCGAATAGGTGCTGTCCGTTGGCGAAATAGTTGTTTTGGCGAGAGGTGCCAAAATTTTGATAATCGGTTGAGGCGGTATTGGAAACACCTACCTCATCTACCAAGTGGTTGGGGGTGAAATTAACATCACGCTGCATCACCTGAACCGCATCAATGTTGAAAGAGTTATTCACACCAAATCTTTTGCCACCTACGATGGTCGCTAAGTTAGTCACGATACCCGGCGTGCCGGGATTGGGGGTGTTGTCGATAATGATCGCTCCATTGACCGCAACGTTGCCGCTGCCGATAGTTCCCGTCGCAGAATTATTGCTCATGGTGACATTAACCACAGAATTCACGCTGGGATGCCCCCCGCAGCTGGATGCCACGTTCAGGGTAAAGCTGTCACTTCCCACGTAGCCCGCAGTTCGTGTGTACGTTACCTCACCCGTACTCGAATTGGTTAAAGCAACCGATCCATGCGCCGTAGTGAGCGATGCCAAACTAAACAAATAAGGGGACGTGCCGCCGCTGACGGCAGGTAAAATTATCGAGGTGGTCGCTGCGTAAGGTACGGTCAGTGACATCGGGCTAACCGTGGGTGCAGTGCAAGCTGCGGGAGGGGCCGCACCTACCGTTACATTGGTGGTCGCCGTGGTGTTGGGGCTGCCACCGCAAGTAGCGGCTACATTCAAAGCGAAGCTATCTGTTCCCGTATATCCCGCCGCAGGAGTATAGGTATATGCACCGGTACTGGCATTTAATCCGGTCAACGTACCATGCGCAGGGGAGCTGCTCACTGTGAAAACATAAGGCGGAACGCCTCCAGAGGCTGCGGAAGTTCCGCTGTAAGCCGTATCTTGAGTAACGGTAATGTTGGAGGGTGAGAACGAGGGTGCGCTGCAAACAGTCGGATTTTGCACCACTATCGTCACGGGTTGTTCGGCATGGCAGGTGCCACTATCTGCTTCTAAAATGAACTGGTAATCACCATACCAACCACTGTCAGGGGCAAAAACAAAGCCACCCGTAGCACTGTCAAGGGTCAGGGCTCCCACACCCGCACCCGTGGTCAAAATTGTTGAGGAGTAGGTAATCGCGCTGCTGCCGCCCGTGGTTAACGAACCACTCGGTGTATACGTTAAGCTGGTGGGTGTGCTAGGAGTCAAATAACCCAGCATCGTTTGAGCTGGCACGGCGGACATTGAAAGCGGAGTGGAACAAACGTTGTTCACCGTAACCGAAGTAACTGGCCAGCCCCCACCAGGTTTAACATCGCAATCGCCACCGGATTTCTTTTTGACCTTGATTTCAAAATCGCGAGAAGTTGCTGGATAAGAAGCAAATGAAGCGGGAGGTGTATAGGTAAAGGTGACGCTCGGAGCGATTCCCGATGCAATGACCTTGGCACTTTCTCCGGGCGTGCTAGAAGAGGGGGTAAAATCACCATAGAATGTCCCCTTTTTCTTCAATTGAAACTCGTAATTCGCACTCGGTACGCCAGTGAGCGTCACCACAATGTTTACCGTGGAGCCAATGCTAACTGTAATGGGGTCGGTATAACTGAGCGAATAACTGGCTGGGCAACTGCCAGCAGTGGCGAAACCGGGAAGAAATAATCCGATCCATACTGCCAGCCATGAAATCAGTTTGTTTAACATGATGTTCTCCTTAAATTATCCGTGATTCGCTGCTTCGGACAGCGGTGCGACTTGGATGCCTCCCAACGTGCTGCCGTAAGTGCCAACATAGCGTTGCAAGTAGGCTTTGGCATTTCCCACTTTGGCGACCGAACATAAATACATGTCGTACCCCGTGCCGCTGTTTTTTTCTCGTGTGATTTCCATCCAGACTGCCGCTTTTTCGGGGGAGGTTTCAACGTTCCAAGTATTGGCACTTTTCGCCAAACCCGTTGCGCCTTGAGTCAATAAAATTGGGCGAATGCTGCTGCTGACAAACAGGTTGTTGACCGTTAATCGAGTTGTTGTGGCAGGGACAGCCTGGCGGGTCAATGTTGTTCCTGTGTTGCGCGCTTCTCCATCCGCAACCATCTGAGCTATACCGGGATTGGTTATGACACGCAAAGTGCTGCCAGCGTCAACCAAGTAAAACTGATACCCCAGCATGAGCGGTAAGGTGGGAGTAACACTGGCCAGCCTGCCATCAGGATCATCGCGTGTACCGTTGCAATTGAGGTCACCGGGAAGTGCCGTGGCTAATGACGCTACAGTTTGCGCGGCGCAACGGTTGGCATCCGAAGTTGTGGTGGGGGAGTCATTGAAAAATCGACCTTGCACCCAGTCGCCCGCGCTTTCTGCCAAAAGCATGGCTTGGTCGTAATCACGCGCTGTACCCGACAGCTGAGTGGCATCATTGGCGCGATTAAAAAAACTGATTGCTCCCACCATCAGGGCAACCAACAACACCAGCACAAAAGGCAGGATATACCCTCGTTCCTGTTTGGATCTGGGTGAAAAATGATCGCCCCGCCCAGCTTTCGATGGGTGAGGCGTGGGCTGGCGATCAAGCTCAATTATCTTGGAATGTTTCATCTTGTGTTTAAGCGCGAGCATACAAATTATCACCAATTGCGCGGCAAAATAACGCGTTCATAAGTTAAAGTTTTGGATTCTGCCGTGCCAACTTTTGCCGTCATTGCGATACGGTAGCCTGCTGTTGGCTTGGTGGTTGACAAAGCACCTGCGGTCACCGCGCCAGCAGTATCAACCACCATCGGCCAAATCGTGAAATCGGTAATTTTGGTGTTCATGTTGCCGGTTGCGCCTGCAATTGCAATGGGGGTACGCAAAGTCGGCGCATCCAATACCGACGATCCTGCCGAGATTCTTAAATCCTTGTTGCCAGAAGACCACTCGATACGCATAGCATTGTTGGTGTAGGGGCTGACATCATTGGGCCAGACCGGATACCCGACAGGAACGGTAAAGTCGACTTGCACGCTATTGGCAGCAGGATTGGTAATGCTGACCGTCTGTTGATTGATGCACGTTAAACACATTTCCGCCTGACGAACCAAACTGGCTACCACTTCGAAGGCGGATTGCGCTTCCTGGGTGGTTTGCGCCTTGCGCGCCGTTTGTGAAAAGGTGCGTATTTGCCCGGCATAGATCAGTGCCACGCCGATGGTCATAACCATTGTGACCGTCAGGGCGATCATCATTTCAATCAACGAAAATCCGAGCATGTTTTTACGCATCACAAGTCACCGCATAGTTTTGAAGTATCATCGTGTAGCTTGGCGTTGCTGTCACGTTCGCCCCATCAGCACCTTTGTAGGGCACGCGCAAGGTGACGGTAACGGGTGATATCCAGGAGGGAGAGGCTACCGCAATCGTGGTGGCGGTGGCAGTACCCGTTGCTACCGTTGTTCCACTGCCATCTACGGCACTGACCAAGCTAATTGGGTAGCTGTCTTTTCCGCCATCGACCGTCACCGTTCTTGGGTAAGTTCCCAGCATAATTTCAAGACAATCTTTGCGAGTGTGGTAACTCATCGGCTCGATAGTGAGTGAAGCCGCTTTGATGGATGTGGCACGCACTTGATTACTGGCGGAGACCTTTAGGCCACCTGCGGTGTACAGTGCAATGCCGAGCAGACCGAGCCAAAACACCAGTAGGGCTACCAGTACCTCAATCAACGAAAAGCCGCGCATGGCTTTAGTTGGATAGCTATCGACTGACATGAACGACTCCTGTTGCGGAAACATTGATTGTGCGGGGGGGGATTTCGGCAATCCCTGGCGCACTCAAAACGGTTGACGTTAAGCCTAGACCACTGGTGATTGTTGCCAGCCCAGTCGGGCTGAATACATAATCGACATTGCCGTTTAATGACAATTGGCTGCTGGCAGTGGCGGTGGAAGTTAATGAGCTATCTGCCAAAGTCAGGGTGGCAGTATTTCCGTTAATGCTCACCGTGGCGATCGTGGATCTTGCCATTGCAAGACCGCGAGCCTTGTTCAAAATTTGCACAAAGTCTTCTTGAGCGACATTGAGTTGGTTGGTGACGAGAAAGCTCCTGAAGCTGGGGACGGCAATGGTTGCCAAGATGGCTGCGACCAAAAGCACCACCGTCAGTTCGGTCAGGGTAAATCCTGTTTGGGTCGAAACTTTCATTTCATATTGACCTTAAGTTGGGCTCTCGGAATGTTGAAGCTATTTAGTTTTCCAATCTGCTACGGCAACTGCTGCCCCGGCAAATTGAGTTGTTGCTCGAACACCCGCATCGGTTAAGGTGTAAACATAACTTCCCGCTGCTCCCAATCCGTTATCAGCCATATTGGTTGCGGTGAGCGTGTAGCTTTGGTTAGGTGTGCCGACCAAACAGGTTAGGGTGAAGTACTGGCTATCAGCAGGAACTTTCCCACACGCGCCGCCTGCTGTGCCGTAATTGCGATTGTCCGCATAAAATTGTTCTTGGTTTAAGCGCGCATTTGATAGTGCCGCCCCCACCTCGGACAACTTGCTGCGCACTACGTATTGGCCATAAGCGGGAATAGCGATGGCTGCAAGGATGCCTAAAACAGCAACCGTGACCATTAATTCAATCAGGGTGAATCCCCGTAAAAATTTTTTGCCTGGGTATTTCTTCATAGATGCCTCATTTAACATTGCGGCGGATAGTAGGATGCAAAAAATAAAATCGCCAGTGTTAGCTGATTAGAGGAGGAATTGCGCGGATAAACGGCTGAATCAGGGGGAGAGGGAGCGTCTGGGTCACGGATAACTCGTGCCGAGTCAATAGAACGAGTAACCTCTGTAGGAGCGAGCCATGCTCGCGATTATTTTCCGTTCGCGAGCATGGCTCGCTCCTACAGAGGAGAGCTTTCATAATGAACCATTTGGGTTAATCCCAGATTTTCCATTAGACAGATGCTTCACACTGTTAAATCAATAAAATCAAGCCAGTCATTGCGAGGCTTGCCGAAGCAATCCAGTGCGCAAGATGTGGTGCGCAAAACCTCTGGATTGCCACGTCGCTTCGCTCCTCGCAATGACGTTTCAGCTCCTAATGGAAAATCTCGGTTAATGCGCCTCGTCCCAATTCTTCCCCACACCCAATTCCACCAGCAACGGCACTTGTAGTTGCGCAACGCCGCCCATCAACTTGGGCAGCATGTCTTTTACCGTTTGCAATTCCGCCTCTGGCACTTCCAGCACCAGTTCGTCATGCACCTGCATGATTAAGCGGGTGTGCAATTTTTCCGTTTCGATCCACTGTTGCACGGCGATCATGGCGAGTTTGATCAGATCGGCAGCCGTGCCTTGCATCGGGGCGTTGATCGCGGCACGTTCCGAACCCTGACGCTGCATGGCATTGCTGGCATTGATATTCGGCAACCATAACCGTCGCCCGAATACGGTTTCGACATAGCCTTGTTGTTTGGCTTGTTCGCGGGTGCTGTCCATGTAGTTCTTCACACCGGGATAGCGCGCAAAGTAACGTTCGATGTAAGCAGTGGCGGCACTGCGTTCGATACCCAATTGCTTCGCCAAGCCAAACGCGGACATGCCGTAGATCAAACCAAAGTTGATGACCTTGGCATAGCGGCGTTGCTCACTGCTGACCTCCTCGCGGGAGATCATAAAAATCTCTGCGGCGGTGGCGCGATGCACGTCTTCATTATTGGCGAAGGCTTGCAGTAGCCCTGCGTCGCCAGATAGATGCGCCATGATGCGCAGTTCGATTTGTGAATAGTCCGCCGAAACGATGCTACTGCTCGGCGGTGCAATAAACGCTTCGCGGATGCGCCGACCTTCGGCATTGCGGATAGGAATGTTTTGCAGGTTAGGATCGTTCGAGGCCAAGCGACCTGTCACTGCCACGGCTTGCGAATAGCTGGTATGCACACGGCCTGTAGCGCGATTGACCGACAGCGGCAACTTGTCGGTGTAAGTGGATTTAAGTTTCGCCATGCCGCGATAGTCGAGCAAAATTTTCGGCAGCGGATAATCCAACGCGAGCTCCTGCAATACCTCCTCGTCGGTGGACGGATCGCCGCTCGGCGTTTTTTTCTTCACGGGCAATTGCAGTTTGTCGAACAGGATTTCTCTCAGTTGTTTGGGTGAGTTGAGATTGAACGGCTGCTCGGCGGCCTCGTACGCTTTGGCTTCCAGCGCGAGTAGCTTTTCGCCCAACTCGCGACTTTGCACTTGTAACAACGCGCTATCCAGCAACACGCCGTTGCGTTCCATAATGAACAGCACGCGCATACTCGGCAGCTCGATGTCGCGGTAGATGTAATTTAAGCCTACATTCGCGGCTGAAGCCTGTCCTGAGCTTGTCGAAGTGGCCGCTCCTACATGAGGGGGTTGTAATTGCGGCGAAAAAAATTGATGCAGTTGCAGCGTGATGTCGGCATCCTCGGCGGCATAGCGCGTGGCGATGTCGAGATCGACTTGATCGAAACACAGTTGCTTCGCGCCCTTACCCACCACATCGGCGTAGCTAATGGTTTTAACATTGAGATGGCGCAGCGCGAGGTTGTCCATGTCGTGCGGCTTGTGCGATTCCAACACGTAAGATTGCAACAACGTGTCCTCGGCAATGCCCGCCAACTGGATGCCGTGATTGGCAAAAATATGCGCATCGTATTTGAGATTTTGTCCGAGCTTTTTATGCTGAGAGCTTTCCAGCCACGACTTTAATTTCTGCAAAGTTGCATCGCGGTTAAGTTGATCTGGCGCACCAGGATAGATGTGGGCTAGCGGCAGATAAGCCGCCTCATGCGGGGTAATGGCGAATGAGATGCCGATGATTTGCGCGTTCATCACATCCAAACCCGTGGTTTCGGTATCGACACAGACCAGATCGGCAGCGAGGATTTTTTCTAGCCATGTGTTGAGTTGCGGTTCGGTCAGAAGAGTCTCGTAGTGGGCGTGGTCGGTGCGTGCAGCCTCATCGGAAAACTGCGGTTCTAGTCCCCTCTCCCCACGGGAGAGGGCTAGGGTGAGGGAGGAATTTGTAAATTCCTTGCTCCCTGTTTGAAAGAGTGAAGATTGTTGAACGTTTGCTCCCTCATCCCCAGCCCTTCCCCCGGCGGGGGAAGGGAGCGAGCCATCCAGTAAACTTTTCTTCCCAACATTTTCACCACTCAGCTCGCGCAGCCACGTCTTGAATTCCAATCGCTCAAACAAGCTGCGCATTTGCCCGATGTCACTCGCGGGCGCGACCAGTTCATCATATTTTTGCGGCAATTCCACATCGCATTTCACGGTAATCAATCGGCGTGCCTGTGGCAGCCATTCCAATGCCTTGCGCAAATTCTCACCGACCACGCCGCCCACTTCATCGGCATGGGCAATGATGTTGTCCAGCGTGCCATATTGCGTAAGCCATTTCACCGCCGTTTTCGGGCCGACTTTTTCCACGCCAGGCACGTTGTCCACGGTGTCGCCCGTCAAGGTCAGCAAATCGATAATGCGTTCTGGGGGTACGCCAAACTTTGTGTTCACGCCTGCGATGTCGAGCTTCTCGTTGCTCATGGTGTTGATGAGGAACACGTGTTCATTCACCAATTGCGCGAGGTCTTTGTCACCCGTGGCGATGATGCACTGCACGCCATCTTGCCCAGCCTGCTGTGCCAATGTACCGATTACGTCATCGGCTTCCACACCTTCTATTGCAACCAAGTTCCAGCTCGATGCCGCAATGGCGGCATTGAGTGGTTCAATTTGCGCCACCAAATCGTCCGGCATCCGCGCACGCGTGGCTTTATAGTCGGGATACCAGTCGTCGCGAAATGTTTTACCTTTTGCGTCAAATACGCACAGGCTATAATCCGCCGGGTAATCTTGGCGCAGTTTGCGCAGCATGTTGAGTACGCCGTAAATCGCACCCGTTGGCTCGCCGAGTTTGTTGCGCATGTCAGGCATGGCGTGAAATGCGCGATACAGGAACGACGAGCCGTCAACGAGTAAT
>CXWL01085678.1_pt1 | contig 11518 bp, 13 predicted proteins | sample 590931 | NCBI WGS metagenome assembly CXWL01 (sample SAMEA3498368, study PRJEB10139) | groundwater metagenome | biome: water well; material: biofilm material | place: Germany | collected 2015-04-27 | reverse complement strand
TAAGGGCTGCTTGGGTCGATGGACAGGCGGTCCGGGAGAGGGGGGAGTGTGGTGGTATCGTTCATGGGCGACAATTATCCACTACAAATGCGATCAGGACAACGGTGGCACGGCCTGCAGTTTCTCGTGTTTGCCGCATCAGGTGGTACAGTCGTCATGCGTTCTGGATTCCCAGCCTGGTGCCGGCTAACGCCCGGGAGCGGAGCACTGGCGATATACAAGCGCTGCACAGCAGGGCGAGCGCAGAAATTGCAGCCGCACTGAACATACCCCTGGTCAATCAAGAACATATTGATCGGGCACTGCACCCGGGCCTTGGCTAAACTGGTTGGGCATCATGGCGGCAGCGTCCCCATCAACATCAGCTGGAGAGAAGAGATGGCAACGAACTATGGATTTGGCAAGACAGTCGATTGTGCGTTCGAAGATGCAATACAACGCGTTGGCGCCGCCTTGCAGGCGGAAGGATTCGGCATCCTGAGCGACATCGACGTGGCCGCCACGCTGAAGAAGAAGCTGGACGCGGACATGCCGGCGTACCGGATACTGGGCGCGTGCAATCCGGCGCTCGCGCAGCGGGCGATCGAGGCCGAGCCCTCCATTGGATTGCTGTTACCGTGCAACGTGCTGGTGCGCCAGCTCGCCGGCGACAAGGTCAGCGTGGAGTTCATGGATACCGACGCGGTACTCGAGCTGGTCGGCAAGCCCGACATCGCCGCGCTGGCGAGCGAGGTGCGCCAGCGGCTCGAGCGGGTGATGGCCGCCGTGTAGCGCACAGCCGGTGCGGCGGCTGACCGCCTCGTTTATTTTTCCGTAAACCGCAGTAACTTGCACCGGAGCCACACATGAGCATGACACTTCGCTTGATAACGGCCAGCCTTGCGCTGGCGCTGGCTGGCAGCGCCGTCGCCCAAACGGCAGCGCCCGTATTAAAGGTCCCCGCCGAATCGACCATACCGTCGGGCCCCAAGGGTCTGGCGATTATCGAAGGCAAAAAATTGCTGACCGAAACCCGTCAGCGCCTGCCGAAACATGTCGGCAATGGATTGAATTGCACCAGTTGTCACCTGGCGGGCGGCACCACCGCGAACGCCTCCCCCTGGGTGGGCATCTGGGGTGTGTTTCCCGAATACCGTTCGCGCAGCGGAAAAGTCATTTCCCTGACCGAGCGTGTCAACGATTGCTTTGAGCGGTCGATGAACGGCAAGCCGCTGGCGTACGATTCGGTGGAAATGAACAATATTCTCGCCTACATGCAATGGCTGTCTACAGGTGTGCCGACCGGGACCAGCGTCAAGGGGCGTGGATTCGTCGCGATCGACAAGAAGCTCATACCCGACGCGGTGCACGGCAAGGCGGTGTACATGGCGCAGTGCGCCAGTTGCCACGGAGCGAGCGGCGCCGGGATCCGCAATCCGGCGGGCGGCTATGTGTTTCCGCCGGTGGCGGGAAAGGATTCGTTCAACGACGGCGCCGGCATGGCCCGCGCCTATACCGCGGCCGCGTTCGTCAAACACAATATGCCGCTGGGGAAGGGCGGCACCTTGAGCGATCAGGATGCGCTCGACGTGGCAGAATACTTCACGCGTCTGCCGCGGCCGGTATATAAGTTCAAGGCCAAGGATTGGCCGAAAGGCGACAAACCGAAGGATGCGCGCGGTTGAACGCGCNNCGCCACTTGGAAGCCGATGCCTCCTGGCGCTGGACGAAAAAAAGGCTTCCTGACGGAAGCCCTTTTTTTCACTACTTCTTATTCGTGGTAGGCCGTGCGGGATTCGAACCTGCGACCAACGGATTAAAAGTCCGCTGCTCTACCAGCTGAGCTAACGACCCGAAAGAAGCAAGATTATAGGGGGCTATGGCGATCCTGTCAAATGCCGGAAGCGACAAAATCCCCGTCTTTTCTTACTTCAGTGCAGCTAAACGGCTCTTCGCGGTCTGCGCGGCAGGCGATGCCGGGTACTTCGATACCAGCGACTGCAGCGCCTTTTTGGCGTTCCTGGTGTCGTTCAGTTCGATGTAGTTGCTGGCGATGTTGAGCATCGCGTCAGGCGCTTTGGCGCTGTCCTTATACGTTACCGCGACGACCTGCTGCGCTGTAATGGCCTTCTTGTAGTCGCGCAGCGCGTAGTAGGCGGTGCCCAGCGAATATTGCGCGTTGGCGGCATAGGCCGACTCCGGGTGGCGGCGTACGAATTCGGTCAGCGCCGCCGCTGCGCCCTTGTAGTCGCCGCCCTGAAGCAGCGCCAGCGCCGCCTCGTAGTCTTGCTGTTCGCTAGGAGCAACTGCAGCTTCCTGGCCATCGATCGTTACCTGGCGCGGCTCGAGCTTCTTGATGCGCGCATCGATATCGGCGTACAGGTCTTTCTGGTTCTTCTGGATGTTGGCCAGTTCGTTGGCCAGCACTTCAAGCTGTCCGCGCAGGCGGGCGATTTCCTGCAGCGTTTGTTCGTGGCGGTTCAGGCCTTCCAGCGCGGCGGTCTTGTCGGACTTGGTCTCGAGGCGCGCGTTGAAGTCGCGCGCCAGGTTGTCGACCTTGGTGCGCAGTTCGAGGATGGCGCGGCGCGCTTCATCATCGTTGAACAGTGCGGCCGACGCTTGCAGCGGCAGCAGGGCGGCGAACACGAGGCCAGCGGCGGCCAGGCGGGATTTGGAGAATGTGATCATGGTCGTGACTCTTTCAAAACCGGGTGTGTCGAATCTGTACTGCTTGCATGGCAAGGGCAGGGTCTGCCGCTTGCGTCGGGCCCTACAATAACACGGGGCGCAAGCGCCCCGTTGTCTATCTCTGCGGTACAGCTGTCAGATATTAATAGACGATGTCTGCACGACGGTTCTCAGCCCAGGCAGCTTCATCCGAACCGCTTGCTTTTGGCTTTTCTTCGCCAAGCGATACGGCTTCCATCTGCGACTCGGCGACGCCCAGTGCTGCCATCGACTTGCGAACAGCTTCAGCACGCTTCTGGCCCAGCGCCAGGTTGTACTCGGTGCCGCCGCGCTCGTCGGTATTGCCTTGGATCAGGATCTTGCGGTCCTTGTTCTTGTTCAGGAAACCGGAGTGGTTCTGAACAACAGGCTGGCCGTCCTCACGCACAACGTAGCTGTCGTAGTCGAAGTAAACGCTACGGTTAGCCAGAACGCCTTTTGGATCGTTCAGTGGATCTACCGAGCCGGTTTCGACTGGACGAACGTCACGGGTGTCGGTCACTGGCGCTGCTTCCGGTGTGCGCTCGACGACAGGAGCGTCGTTCAGTTTGACTGGTGAGCTGCAAGCTGCGAGCAGGGCGGCGCTCGTGATGATGAAGGCTACGCTTTTAATGTTGCGCATGGTTTTTCTCCTGATCGGGGGGGGGTTAAAAATTACTTCATGAAGGGACCCCAGTTGGGCTCCCGGATGTTTCCTGCTTGGGTTGTTAAGCGCTGCTTGACGCGTCCATCGACGGAGACCACGGCGAGCGACGTGCGTCCCCCTCCCTTGGTCGCATACATGATGTACTTGCCGTTAGGCGAAAAACTCGGTTCAGTGGCCGAATCGGCCAGGCGGATTTCCTGGCGGCTAGCCAGGTCCATTGCATACAGGGAGAAGCCGTCGCGCTGCGAGATCCAGGCCAGCGTCTTGCCGTCCGAGGAAACGCGCGGGCTGATATTGTAGCCGCCGGCAAAGGTTACGCGCGTGGCTGCGCCGCCGCTTGCGCTCATGCGGTAGATCTGCGGGCCACCGCTGCGGTCGCTCGTGAAGTAAATGTGCTGGCCGTCAGCCGACCATTGTGGTTCGGTATCGATGCCGTTGCTGTTCGACAGGCGGCGCAGTCCGCCACCATCCGCGTTGACGCTGTACACCTGGGTGTGTCCGTCCTTGGACAGCGATACCGCGAGTTTGCTTCCGTCTGGCGACCAGGCGGGGGCCGAGTTGCTGCCTTTTTCGTTGACGACAATCTTGCGCCCGCCCGTCACCAGGTTCTGCACGTAGATGACCGGCTTGCGCTTTTCAAACGATACATAAGCGACCTTGGTGCCGTCAGGCGACCACGATGGCGAGATGATTGGTTCGTTGGAACGCACGGCGACCTGCACGCCTTCGCCGTCGGCGTCGGCAATTTCAAGGCGATAGTCCTTGGCTGCGCGGTTTTCGTTGACGTAGGCGATGCGGGTCGCAAAGGCGCCGCGGGTACCGGTCATTTTCTCGTAGATGTCGTCGGCGATCTTGTGGGCCGCCAGCCGCGCATAGCGAGGAGTGGGCGTCTGGCCGAGGGTCGACAGTTCGGTCGATTTGATGGTGTCGAGCAGTTTGTAGCGGACATTGAAGTTGCCGTTCGCAAGCTTTTGCACGCTGCCGACAACCACTGCATCGGCGCCGCGCGATTTCCACTGGTTGAAGTCGATGCTGGCGGTGTCCGACAGCACGGTGCCGGCGTCGATCACCTTGAAGATGCCGCTGCGCTCCAGGTCGGCCTTGATGATGGCCGACATGTGCGCAGGCGCGACGCCTTCGTCCGCAAACGTGGCGACGGCGATAGGAATCTGGCCGCTGCTGACACCGGCGATTTCAACTTTAAGCTGGGCATTCGCGCTGGCGCCGATAACGACGGCAGCGCTGAAAAACAGGTAACTGAGTTTTTTCATGGTTCCGTTCTATCCAGGTTCGTGGTTCCGACGAGGCCTCAGTCGAGGTCCTTCATCGAGAATCCGATTTCAAGTGTTCGCTCTACCGTACCATCTTTCTTCTTTGGCAGCGGTGACGATTTGATAATGCCTTTCTCAACGGCATCGTCAAACGACGCCACGCCACTGCTCTTGATCTTGCGTGCCGAGATAATCTCGCCGGTCGGCAATTGGTCGACCTTGAAGACCGCCCGCGGGTTGCCCGGCACATCGGTACTGCCCAGGAAGGTCGTGTTGCTCTTGACCTTCGCGGTGATGCTGGCCGTGTAGCCGCTGTCGATGCGCGGGGCGGTCGACCTGGCGGCGGTGCCGCTGGTGCCGATGGCGCCTGCAATGCTCTTCATATCTGCTTCGCGGATTTGCTTGCGAAGCTTGTCTACGGCTGCGGCTGCGGCCCTGGCCTTTTTATCGGCTTCATCCTTTTTCTTCTTATCCGCCAGTTCTTGCTTCTTTTTCTCTTCTTCTTCCAGCTTTTTGGCTTTCGCGTCGGCGAGCTTCTTCTCGGCCGCTTCTTGTGCCTTGCGCTCTTTCAGCTCCTTGAGCTCCTTGGCGCGAAGACGTGCCTGTTCAAGCGCGATGTCAGGCGGTTTCGGCGTCGGTTCGATTTCCGGCGGACGCTCGACCGGCTTCGGTGCTGGCGGCTCAGGCGCGACCTTCGGCTCCGGAGCGGGTTCAGGTGGCGGGGCGGCCGACTGCACCTTCATGTCCCAGACTTCCGCTTCGACGGCGACCGGCGGCGTACTCTGCCAGCTGACGCCAGCCCACAGGAAGAACAGCAAACCGGCGTGCATCACAACCGCGAGGGTCAGGGCGCGCCAGCGGCGCGGTTCTGGTGGCAGCCTGTACGGCGTGCCGTTAAGGGCTGCAGGGTTTATCGTGGACATTGTTGCTTCATCAATTCGTCGCCAGGCCGACCCGGTTGATGCCTATCTTCTTGGCTTCGGAAATCAGCTGGATGACATCGTCGTACTTACTCTCGCGGTCGCCTGAAATCATGACAGGATAGTCCGGGTTTTCTTCGTGCAGCGCACGAAGGCGGCGCAGCAGGGCGGTACGGTCGGGTGTGTCTTCTGCCGCGATCGGATTCTTGCCGTTGACGCCGATGCTCAGGCTCGCGTCTGGCTTGAGCACGATCTGGATGTACTGGTCTGGCGGCGCGGCTGATTTCTCGGCGCTCGGCAGGTTGATCACGTTCGGGTCGTTGGTCTGCGGCACTGCCATGAAGATGATTAGCAATACCAGCATCACGTCGATGTAAGGAACGACGTTGATTTCCGACTTGAACTTTCGTCCGCGTCCGCCGCGCAGGCTGCTGGAGAATGACGCCATGGTCTGCCTCTTCGATTAACGGGACTGGCGTTGCAGGATGTTCGAGAATTCTTCAACAAAGCTCTCGAAACGGATCGCAAGGCGGTCGATGTCGTGCGTGAAACGGTTATAGGCGACGACTGCAGGGATCGCGGCGAACAGGCCGATCGCGGTGGCGATCAGTGCTTCGGCGATGCCCGGGGCGACAGTGGCGAGCGTTGCCTGCTGCACGCTGGCCAGGCCGCGGAACGCGTTCATGATGCCCCACACGGTACCGAGCAGGCCGATGTATGGAGAAACGGAACCGACGGAGGCCAGGAAGTTCAGGTGCGAATCGAGGCCGTCGATTTCGCGCTGGAATGCAGCGCGCATGGCGCGGCGGGCGCCGTCGAGCACCGCGCCGACGTCGAGCGCCTCGCGTGCTGCCGCCTTGCCCTTGACGAATTCGCCCATGCCCGCTTCAAAAATGCGTGCCAGTGCGCCGCCCTGGTCGCGGTTGCTGCTGGCGCTCTGGTGCAGTGCGTGCAAGTTTCCGCCTGCCCAGAAACTGCGTTCGAACTGTTCGGTCTGGCGGCGCGCCGCGCGGATCGCGAACATTTTGCGGAAGATATAGGTCCAGCTAACGAGCGAGAGGCCCAGCAGCAACGCCATGATCAGCTGCACGATCAGGTGCGCATTGCTGATCAGCGCGAGGAAGGAAAGGTCTTGGGCTACATTCATTGGATAAGTTGTCTTGTGATGTGTATGGGTCAGGCGGCACGCATTTTAGCAGCGGTTGGGTCTGGCAGGGAGCGCGGACGCAAGGTGGCGGCATCCACGCAGCCCACTTTGACGTTGGCCGAGGTCAGCAGGGTGTCGCCGCACCAGGCTTGCTGGACGAAACTGACGGACGCCCGGCCCAGTTTTTCGATGCTCAGCGTTAATTTTAGTACATCATCGAGGCGGGCTGGCGCGTGATAGTCCACGCTGGTGCTCTTCACCACGAAAATTGCTCCGTCGTCATTCAGCAATGTCTGCTGCGACACGCCGGCGGCGCGCAGCCACTCAGTGCGCGCGCGCTCGAAAAATTTCAGGTAATTGGCGTAGAAAACAATGCCGCCGGCGTCCGTGTCTTCGTAGTACACCCGGACGGTCCAGGTAAAGGTGGAAGGCATCTCAGTTGTCATAAATGAATTTGGGCAACATTCTAGCCTATTTGAGTCTCGCCATGTACGAAAGCGTACATGGCACTTTCGGGGCCCGCAATTTCAAGCAACTTCGGGGTCCGTCCCCGGGGACGGACCCCGGGGACGGACCCCGGTGGCAAAAGCAATGTCTTCCGATACCCAAAAACGAGAATTCGCCCGATCTGGTTGAAAGCGATCCCTCGGCGGGGAACGTCGTTCCGGGCTGCCCCCCACCTTCGGGGTCTGTCCCTGGGGACGGACCCCGAAGGGAAAAGCAGTTTCTCGACGATACGGAAAGGATGAATTAGCTCCGCTTGATGTTGAAGGGCGAGAAGCCCTGGCAAGTCGGCATCAGTTCGATGCTGTTGACGTTGATGTGCGGCGGTAGCGTCGCGATCCAGTAAGCAGTCTCGGCAATATCCTTTGCCGTCAGTGGCGTTGTGCCTTCATACACCTTGGCCGCCGCGGCGTCGTCGCCCTTGAAACGGACGTTCGAGAACTCGGTGCCGCCGCACAAGCCTGGCGCGAGGTTGGTCGCACGCACGCCGGTGCCAACGAGGTCGGCGCGCAAGTTAAGCGTGAATTGTTCGACGAAGGCCTTGGTGGCGCCGTAGACGTTGCCGCCCGGGTAGGGGTAGCGGCCGGCCACCGAGCCGAGGTTGATGACCAGGCCGCTGCCGCGCTCGACCATGGCCGGGAGCAGCGCGCGCGTCAGGCGCACCAGGCCGGTGCAGTTGGTGCTGATCATGGTTTCCCAGTCTTCCAGCGACGCTTCATGCGCGGGCTTGGTGCCAAGCGCGAGGCCGGCATTGTTGATCAGTACATCGACCTGGCGCCAGGATTGCGGCAGCATCGCCATCGCATTGCTGATCGACGCCGGATCCGTCACATCGAGCTCGATCGGCAGGGCAGCGTCGCCGAGTTCGGCGGCCAGCGCCTCGAGCCGGTCGGTGCGGCGCGCGCTGATGACGACCTGAGGTCCGTTTTTAACGAAGGTTCGGGCCATTTCGGCGCCGAAACCGGCCGAGGCACCGGTGATAAATACGATCATGATGTGTGTCCTGGGATGGATGGGCTCATCAGATTGTAGCCGAACTGAGTATATAAGCTTGAAACCCCATCGTTTACTTTGCCTTTCCTTGCCCTAATCAGTGACTTAACTTACAATTTGGCCTCCATTTCGTCTCACATAACTGGCGAAAAGCCGCGGCATCTCGTGCCTGCAGGTGAAAGGTGGGCATCCACCGGGGAATGTGAGATTTCAATAGCCGTTCGCCTGGGCAGCCCGCGATGGAAGCGCACGACGAGGCTGTCTGCCGTCTTTTCCGGCCCCTCATTCGATCCAAAATCAGCCAGGTGCCACGCACCGTTATCGATTGGAGTTTTTTCATGTTTGCTAAAGATCACACGCTCGCCAATGTCGACCCGGATTTGTGGGACGCTATCCAGAAGGAAAACACCCGCCAGCAGGATCACATCGAGCTGATCGCGTCGGAGAACTACACCTCGCCAGCCGTCATGCAGGCGCAGGGCTCGCAGCTGACCAACAAGTATGCTGAAGGCTATCCAGGCAAGCGCTACTACGGCGGTTGCGAGTATGTCGACATCGTCGAGCAACTGGCGATCGACCGCGTCAAGCAGCTGTTCGGCGCGGAAGCGGCCAACGTCCAGCCGAACTCCGGCTNNTCGCAGGCCAACCAGGGCGTGTTCTTCGCCATGCTCAAGCCGGGCGACACCATCATGGGCATGTCGCTGGCCGAAGGCGGCCACCTGACGCACGGCATGGCGCTGAACATGTCGGGCAAGTGGTTCAACGTGGTTTCCTACGGCCTGACCGACAAGGAAGACATCGATTACGACGCCATGGAGCGCCTGGCGCACGAGCACAAGCCGAAGATGATCATCGCGGGCGCATCGGCGTTCTCGCTGAAGATCGATTTCGAGCGCTTCGCCAAAGTGGCCAAGGCTGTCGGCGCGTACTTCATGGTCGACATGGCGCACTACGCCGGCTTGATCGCAGCGGGCCTGTATCCAAACCCGGTTCCGCACGCGGACTTCGTCACGTCGACGACGCACAAGTCGCTGCGCGGCCCGCGCGGCGGCATCATCCTGATGAAGGCCGAGCACGAGAAGGCGATCAACTCGGCGATCTTCCCTGGTATCCAGGGTGGCCCGCTGATGCACGTCATCGCCGGCAAGGCAGTGGCGTTCAAGGAAGCGCTGAGCCCAGGATTTGTCGAGTACCAGAAACAGGTCGTGAAGAACGCCGACGCACTGGCCAAGGCGCTGATCGCGCGCGGCCTGCGCATCGTGTCGGGCGGTACCGAGTCGCACGTGATGCTGGTTGACCTGCGCGCCAAGGGCCTGACCGGCAAGGAAGCCGAAGCCCTGCTTGGCGCCGCGCACATGACCTGCAACAAGAACGGCATTCCGAACGATCCGCAGAAACCATTCGTCACCTCGGGCATCCGCCTGGGCAGCCCTGCGTTCACCACGCGCGGCTTCAACGAAGAGGACGCGACCACCGTGGGGAACCTGATCGCCGACATCCTCGACAACCCGAACGATGCCGACGTCACTGAACGCGTCAAGAAAGAAGTCAAGAAGCTGACCGACAAGTATCCGGTCTACGCTTCGTAAGCCTCGTAATAGTCGTACCAGCCGGGCCTTCGAATAGTTGAAGGCCCGGTCCCAATTGAGTAGTTCACGGCGGCCCACATGAAATGTCCGTTCTGTCAGCATGAAGACACCCAGGTCCTCGATACGCGTGTATCGGAGGAGGGCGACGCCATCCGCCGGCGCCGGAAATGCGGAAAATGCGATAAACGATTTACCACGTATGAGCGGATCGAGCTGTCGATGCCAATCATCGTCAAGAAGAATGGCAGCCGTACCGAATTCTCGTCGGCGAAGCTGCGCGGCAGCCTGATGCTGGCGCTGCGCAAGCGTCCGGTGTCGGCTGAAGCCATCGACACCGCCGTCGCGACCATCGAGGAAAAGCTCTTGACCAGCGGCCGCCGCGAAGTCGACAGCGTCCATGTCGGCGAGCTGGTGATGCAGGAGCTCAAGCGCCTCGACAAGATTGCCTACATTCGCTTCGCATCGGTTTACAAGAACTTCGAAGACCTGGCCGAGTTCCAGGAAGCCATCGCCGAAGTCGGCCACGAACGCAAACCCCGCAAGTAAGTTCCCCCGCATTACCTTTGCACAGTTGAGGTAACTCAGGCCTGGTATAGCCCCGCCTGATAACTTGGGCCTTCATCGATATGGAGGTGCCGGATGCATTCACGTTTCGTCAGCGGCTTTACGCTCATTGAGGTGCTGGTGGCCGTGTTTGTGCTGGCCGTGGGCGTCATGGGCGCCGTGGCAGCGCAGACGGTCGCGCTGCGCACGCGCCAGGAGTCCGCGCTGATGTCGCATGGCGTGCAACTGGCGACGTCGTTCGCCGACCGTATGCGCGCCAACACCGCGCAGATGCGCGTGGCTGACGACGCCAATCCCTATCTCCGAATCAGGTACGACGCTGCGCGCGATGGTCCGCCCGGCTCACCGGCGCAGCCGTGCCACACCGGGTCCGCTTGCGACAGCGCTGCCATGGCGTCCTTCGATATCCATGAACTGCAGCGCGAATTGCACGCCGCGTTTCCGGCCGCACGCGTGTCGGTTTGCCGCGACGCCCTGATGTGGAGTGAGGAGGACGGCAACCTGTCCTGGGAGTGCAGCGGCGCTGCATCAGATCCTGTCGTCATCAAGCTTGGCTGGCGCGCGCGGCCATCCGGCGAGGGCGTGCCTGCCGAACGCACGCCGATCATCGCCATAGTTGTTTCCGGGGATCCTGCATGACACCGCTGCGCCAAAGCGGTTTGACGATGGTTGAGCTGATGGTCGCGGTCACGGTCGGCTTGCTGGTGCTTCTTTTTGCTGGCGCGATGCTTATCTCGGCCAACCGTGGCCACGCGGCGCAAGCGGAGGCCGCGCGGCTCGACGACAGCGGCCGCTTCGCACTCGAGACGATCGCACGGGCCGTTCGCCAGACGGCGTACGTTAATTGGGATCGCGCCGATGCAGGTGTCGCGGACGATCCCACTGTTCCGGCACGCGTTGTGGGGATGGACAGCCGGTCGCTGGTAAAGACCGCAGACCTCATTTCCGATCCGCGGCCTGACGTCGCCAATGGCAGCGACGTGCTGGCGCTGCGTTTTGCAGGCGCTGGCACCGGCCCGGATGGCGATGGCAGCATGACCAGCTGCGCCGGATTCGGCGTCAGCGAGCTGGAAGAGGGCTGGAGCATTTTTTACGTCGGACGCAGCGCCATTGGGGACACAGAACTGCGTTGCAAATACCGCGGTCCTGCCCGTTGGGGAGCCGATGCGATAGTCGGG
>CXWL01121106.1_pt1 | contig 11520 bp, 5 predicted proteins | sample 590931 | NCBI WGS metagenome assembly CXWL01 (sample SAMEA3498368, study PRJEB10139) | groundwater metagenome | biome: water well; material: biofilm material | place: Germany | collected 2015-04-27 | reverse complement strand
GGAAACAGCGGCGTGACGCGCTTGATGACGTAGTGCACCGCCAGCTTGTCGCCCACCGCTACTTCGGGAAACACGACGATCTTGACGCGCGTGTCCTGGAACATCGGTGCGTCGCTCGACACCGCTTCCTGCTGGTCCTTGATCTGGCCCGGCTGCACGGCGACGCGGCGCCCGTCCGGCTTCTCGGTATAGCCCTCGACCGCGGCGACCTCGTCGAGCGTGCGGTTGTAGCTGATGTAGTACTGGCTGTGGCCCTGCACCGCGCGCTGCTCGGCGATGGTCTGCACGTTGTCGACCGTCAGCACGAAGCTGCCGTCCGGATTGACCAGGAAGTGCTGGATGTACTTGTCGATCACCAGCGACGGATCGGTGCCGGTGTCGGCCGCGCGCGCCGCGCCCGCCGACAGCACCAGGCAGCACAACNNCAACAGGATGGCGGGACGGGCGGACTTCATCATTATCCGGGAAGAGTGCGGCACAAGCGTTTCATGGTACGCAGCAGCCGGCATCCCCTGTTGAGATGTCGCAACTTCAGTCTTGCTGCGTTAATTCGTCCATGGCATCAGGTGCATCGGAGCAAGCGGCGAGATGGGCGTCGGGGAACCAGGAATACGGCGTCAGCAGCCTTGCCGGCACGCGCTGAATCCCTCAAGTGCAGAAATTGCGTATCTTCTTCAGTTCAATCAAGGCCTTCCTGAAGGCGTATTCGTGGTTGTCGCTGACGAAGTAGTACACCATATTGTTTGGAACCAGGACGACGCCGATGCCGCCGAAGCCGGACATGTATGGAATCCACTTCGCTCGCGGGCAAACGGCCGCGCCAGATTCCTTGCTGGCCGCATTCCACGCCCAGAAACCGTGCAGATAGCGGGAATTCTCGCCACCGGCGCGCCGACCTTGAACGGCCGTCCTTTGCATTGCTTGACTGTAAAGTGTAATGTCCAGCATTTGGGTCCCGCCGATCGATGCATTGTCCTTGTTGAGGAATTCGCCGATCTTCACCAGGTCGTCGCGAAGCAATGTGAGGCCGTAACCGGCGAGCGGATAGGCTGCGCCATCGATGGTGCGCGCCGAGGTCCAACTGGTCGGGCTCATTCCCAGCGGTTTCCAGATTTCGGCGACCAGCATGTCGCGATAGTAGTCCTTGCCGCTTCCTTCCCGCCTTTCATACACCGCCGCGATTGCAGCGCCAAGCAGGAAGGTATCCGAACTGTGATACACCCAGCGGGTTCCCGGAGCCGACATCCGCTTGTACGAGCAGGCATGGGCGACTTTGCCGCGGTAGGTGGCGACACTGAAAAAATTCGCCAATGTGCCGGGCGAGCCTTCATCGACCTCGTACCCTGACGAGGCGTAGTTTCCAGTGGTCATGTCAAGCGCATTGAGCAGGGTAACGTCGTTCCACTGCGCGCCGGAGCAGGGCGCTACCCGGCTCTGGATGGTCAAGGCGTTCTGCGTTCCGGCGTATTTCTTCTCGAGGCGCATCAGCCCGATTGCGCCGACAAGCGATTTCGCCACCGAGTACGATGGCAAGTCCATCACGCTGCAATATGGGTAGGTTCCGTGGCGGCTCTCGCAACCGCCGACGTAGTTGACGCCATCGGTTGCAACGCCAAAGACGGTCATGGCGCCGGCAGTCTGCTCGCTGCCGATGTTGGCGGGGATGATTTTCGCGGCGGGAAAATCCACGCCCAGGGCGGAAATCGGCCTGGTCGGCATGCGCGCGGCCACCTCGGCCTCGTACGCGGTGATCGCCGACGCCGCGTCGGCGATCGCTTGCGGGGTGTAGGTCGCCGCTGCCAGTCCCCACATATCGAACTTGAAATAGGGGCACGTTTCGGCGGCGATCTGGAACGCGACTTTACTGATGGCGCCATCACTTTTGAAGAGAAAGCTCATCACTCCGTTGTGGGTGCAGTTCGCTCCTCTTTCCTGCAAAGCAAAGGGAATTGCCGCCCTCGCATAGCCCTTGTCGCCCGTTTCCGACCATACCCGGCCTGGCTCGAGAATATAGTGCCAGTCGGGGTGTGAGGTGACGATCAGGCCGCGAATGAGCGGGAAGATATGGGTGCCGTCCTGGATGAACTGGAACGAGAACGGCGGCAGGTGCCCAGGATCGGCATAGGAGGACCTTGCATTCGTGCCTGCCTCGACGAGCTTGCCAGACGTGCTCAGGCCGTTGAGCGTGAGGGTCCCTTGAAATGTCTGGCCAGGATTGCCTGCAGTGACAGGTACCGCATATGCGCTGTAATTCGTCAGGCTTGCGTTGCTGCCCATCAGTACGGCATAGCCGAGCGCGTTTGCGGAACGCACCACAACGCCATTGCCGGGAAGGGGATCATACGTTGCGGCGCTGGCCGCCCCGGCACAGCATGCAACGATACCGCAAGCGTGCAGAAGCGATTTCAAGGCCACTGATCGCAGCACATCATTCCCGGCCCGGTTTGACGATCGGTCCCAGGCCGGCGAGGTAAGTCGTTTGCGCTTGGGCGGCGGCAAAATCGACCTTCGCGTCGCGAAAGCTTTTCAGGGGCTGCCCAAGCGACATCAGCCCCCTTTCGCGCTCGCGGCGCACCCGCGACAGGTCGATCTCAACGGGCATGATTTCACTTGCCATGCCGGCCTGATGGATCACGTCTCCGGCCGGGCCGATGATCGTCGAGCGCCCGGTGCCGCCGCCTGCAACGCCATTGACGTCGAAGAAATAGCACTGGTTGATCACCGCGTTGGTTCGCGCGATCGAGAGCTCGACGTCGCGATCGATCGTGTCCGTCATGGTCGGATGGAGAATGACTTCGGCGCCCATCATGGCCAAGGTGCGGGTAGTTTCGGGAAACCACTTGTCGTAGCAGATGGAGACCCCGAAGCGACCCACCGCCGGGACGTCGAAGACGCAGAATGCGGTGCCGGCGTCGACCCCGGTCTCATACGGAAGAAACGGGAACATCTTGCGGTAGCGCGCAATCACCACCCCATGCGGATTGATGACCGGCGCCGTGTTGTAGATGCTGGCGCCATCCTTTTCATACAAGGTGCCCGGCACCAGCCAGATATCGTGGCGCCTGGCCAATTCGCAAAATGCGGTTTCGGCGTCGCCGCCGATTTCCTGCGCGTGCACCTTGCTGGCGCCATAGGCGCACAGCTCGCTGAACAACACCATGCGAACCGACGGGAACCTCGACATCAGTGAATCGACCTGCTGGACCATTGCGCTGATGTTCTCGCCGCTGGACGAGACAGGCATCTGAATCGCTGCGATGGTAAAAAATGTCATAAGGCTTCCAGATTGTATGAGGGATGAAAGATGGTCGGTAGCGCCGGCCCGGTTGACACCGCTGCGCCATCTTATCCAGCGCGCTGCGCCATGGTTCGCTGGCGCCGTGGTCGGCGCCAGCCTGCCGATGCCGTTGACTATAGGCCAGCTGCGCGGCGTTCGCAATTCCTCGCCAGGGGTAGCCGGTTGGGGTAATTGACCGCGTCTTCGGGTTCGACGATAGTTGCACTCAATAAAAACAATGACATCAACCAGGAGAGAAAGCAAATGACGAACACGGTGCACATCAGGAAGAAAGCCCTTGCGACAGCAATCGCCGTCGCGTTCGCGGGCACGCAGGGCGCCTCCGCGCTTGCTCAGGCACAGCAAGGCCAGGAGCGGCAGGACCAGCCCGACGCGCAGGCCATGACGGTCGTGACGGTGACGGCGCAAGGACGCAAGGAAAACATCCTGAAGATTCCGTACAACATCTCATCGATTACCGGAGATCAGCTCAACGCGCGCAATATCGTCGATCAAGTTGAAATGCTGCGCGGGATCGCCGGCGCATCCGTGGTTGACCGCGGAGCGCGCAACTCCGGCGTACTGAGTGGCATCACGATGCGCGGCCTGAATGTCAATGGCTCCGGCCTGGGCGATTTCCAGACCTCGGCCGTACCGACGGTATCGACGTACGTCAACAGCACGCCGCTATTCGCCAATTTTCTGATCAAGGACGTCGACCGGGTTGAAGTCTTGCGTGGACCGCAGGGGACGCTGTACGGCTCAGGCTCGCTCGGCGGCACCGTGCGCTACCTGACGCGCCGGCCGGAACTGAACACCCTCTCCGGCAAACTCGAAGGCAGTTACAGCAAGACGGATGGATCGAGCGGTTCCAACTACAGCACCGACGGCGTATTTAACTTTCCGATCGGCCAAACCGTTGCAGCGAGAGTCGCCATCGGCAAGGTCGACAATGCCGGCGTCATCGATTACCGCAACGTCTACGTGCTCGACGCAAAGGGCGAACCGGACGCCCCCAACGGCCGCCTTGACCCCGCGGCGTCGTATCGCAGCGTGAAGGACGCCGACACCGTGAACCTGAAGTATGCTCGCGTGTCGGTGCTGGCCAAGCCGAATGCCAGCTTTCAGGCGCTGCTGACGTATCAGACGCAACGCGACAACGTGGGCGGCCGGCGCCAGCCGACGCGCGGCAATGACGGCTACGGCCTGCCCTATGGGAAATACGAAAACGGCTCCGTGCAACTCGAACCGTCGTCGCGCGAAGTGCGCCTGGCCGCGTTGGAAATGGACCTCGACCTGGGCTTCGCAACCCTGTCGAGCGCGACCTCGCATTACGACCAGGCCGGCATGAGCCTGTCCGAAAATACCGGCTTTTACGCAAAGAACGCCTGGCTGGCCGATTATTACTACAACTATCCTCGTCCGATGGCGCAGGCGGATCGTCGCTACGGCGATCGCGCTGTCGTCCAGGAAGTTCGCCTGGTATCGAGGAAGGGTACGCACCTCGACTACATCGTCGGCGCCTATTACCAGAACCAGGACCTCGACGCCACCCAGATGAGCTACCTGCGCGGCCTGAAATCATGGGCCGATATCGCCGCCCCCGGCGCCGGCGTCACCGGCGACAACGACTTTCGCTTCGAGCGCGCGCAAAATTTCAGGGAGCGTGCCCTGTTCGGAGAATTGACCTGGCATATCGCGCCGACGGTGCGGCTGACTGGCGGCATGCGTTCTTTCAAGACCGACTTCAGCAACGACTCCCTTCTCGGATCGGGCGTCATCGCGCCCTACAACGCGCCGATCCATACGGTCAATGCGCAGAACGATTCCGGCAACCTGTTCAAGGGGAACTTGTCCTGGGACCTGGCGCCCCAACAGATGCTGTACACAACCATTTCGCAGGGCTACAGGCGGGCCGGCGCCAATGCGGTGCCGTTGACCGGCACGTTTGCCGAGAGCGCGGCGTGGCAAACCTTCAAACCGGATACCAACACCAATTTCGAGCTGGGACTGAAAGGCGCAAAGGGGGACTTGCGCTATAACGTGTCGGTTTTCGATATCCGCTGGGATGCCATTCACGTCGACACGACGACGCCGAACTGGGGATTCTACGTCGCCCAGAACGGCGGCAAGGCAAGCAGCCGGGGGCTCGAACTCGAGCTCAGCGGCAGATTCAGCAGCAGCCTGCGCTACGGCCTCAATTATGCCTACGTCAATGCACAGTTGCGCGAGGACGTACTGCGGGCCGACCGCCCCAGCGTCGTGACGGCGCGCGCCGGCACCGTATTGCCTGGCACTGCCAGACATACCCTGAGCGCCAATCTGGAGCACAGCATGATGCTGGACAATGACTGGTACTGGACCAATCGCATCAGCGCTTACTATCAGGGCGCCACCGAGAACGCGATTTCGCCGTCGCCGCTGGTGCGCGCGACCTGGCCGGGCTTCGCGCAGTGGGGCATGTCGTCCACGCTCGCCGGCGAGAACTGGAGCGCCACCTTGTTCGTCAAGAACATGAGCAACAACGCCGGCGTGACGGGCGGCTTCCTGGAATCGTCGATGGGGACAAGTCCTGGCCAGAACTACTACGGCAACGGCGCCAAGGTGCTGATCTCCCAGCCCCGTACGGTCGGACTCTCGGCCAGCTACGCGTTCTGACGGTGCCGTGCCGGCCTGGGTGGCCTGTCGCCGGGACCGGCACGGCAGTAATATGGCGGGAACACACTAGTTTAAGCGAAGCCATGAGCGAGCACGATCTTACCGAACAGATGGAACGACTTGATGCAAGCCTGCGCTCCGGCCGGCACCAGGAAGCCTTGGCCATCTGCCATTCGCTGGCAGCGTTGCCCCGCCATTCGCTGCCGCTGAAGCTGGCGCTCAGCCAGGCGTGGCAACGGCTGGGCCAGTTCGATTTCATGCTCGAGGCTGCCCGGCAGGCGGCCCGCTTGCAGCCGGACCACAGCGCGGTCCGCCTTCGCGTCATCGAGTGCCTGATCTATTGCGGCGACGTCACGCTGGCGCTGGCCGAGCTGGCCGCGCTGGAGCGTCGCGCTTGCCATCCCGACCTTCTTCAGGACATCGCGCAGATGTATCTGCACTGCGCGCGCTATGCCGACGCCGCGCGCTGTCACGAGCGTGCCGTGCAGCTCAGGCCCGGTCACGGTCCCTACCTGTTCAACCTGGCGACATCGTGTGTCACGCTGGGCGATCATGAACGCGCGCAAGCGCTGTTCGATGCGCTCATCGCGCAAGATCCCGGCGATGGCGCGGCCTGGCTGAACAGGTCGATGCTGAAGTCCGCGACTTCGACGAAAAACAACATTGCCGCAATGCGCGAGCGGCTCGCGGGCTTCTCCGCGCGCGACCCGGCGCAGGTGCCGCTTTGCTATGCGCTGGCCAAGGAATGCGAGGATGTGGGCGAGAGCGAAGCGTCGTTTGCTTTCCTTGAGCGAGGTGCCCGGCTCAGGCGGGCCGGCCTGGCGTACCGGGTCGACAACGACGTCGCGGCGATCGCCCATATCCGTGCCACCTTCGATGCCACGCTCATGGCAAGCGCCGGCGCGCCCTGCGCCGACCAGCGGGCGATCTTCGTGGTCGGCCTGCCGCGCAGCGGAACAACGCTGGTGGAGCGGATCCTTGCCTCGCACAGCGAGGTAAGCAGCCTCGGTGAAGTCAACAACCTGGCGTTCGCCGTGATGAAACTTGCGGCCGGCCCGGGCGGCAAGCTGGCGATGATTTCCCGTTCGGCCGGCATCAATGTCGACCAGTTGGGGCGCCTGTACCTCGACAGCGTCGCCAGCCCGGGCGAGCGGCGCCTGTTGATCAACAAGACGCCGGAAAATTACCTGTACCTGGGGCTGATCCGCCTTGCCATGCCAGGCGCCCGGATCGTGCACCTGCGCCGGCATCCGCTCGACAGTTGCTACGCGATGTACAAGACACTGTTCCGGATGGGCTATCCATTTTCCTACAGCCTGGAAGATCTTGGCCGCTACTACCTTGCCTACCACGGGCTCATGCAGCACTGGCGCACGGTGATGCCGGACAGCTTCCTCGACATCGACTACGAATCGCTGGTGCATTCCCAGCAAGAGACCAGCCGGCGCCTGGTCGCACATTGCCGCCTGCCATGGGAAGACGGCTGCCTCGACTTCCACCGCAACCCGGCGCCGTCGGCCACTGCCAGCGCGGCGCAAGTCAGGCGCCCCGTCTATCGGTCATCCGTGCAGCGCTGGCGCGCCTACGCCAAACAACTTGCCCCGCTTGCACAGTTCCTCACTGCGCACGGAATCGACTGCACCTGAACGCACCGCCGAAACATCATCCAATGACAATGAAAATCGATTTCCAGCCGGTTGCGCCCGACAGCCTGGCCGCCAGGTTCCTGCTGTCCTTCCTCGCCACCGCCGGCTTGTACTATGTCAATATCATGCCCGCCCTGATCGACGGCCTGAAGGAAGGCCTGGCATTTTCGAACAGACAGGCCGGGCTGGTGGGCTCCTTCAATATGTATGGCGGCGCCGCCGGTGCGCTGCTGATGGCGTTCCTCGTCAAGCGGATCGCCTGGCGTCCGGCCGCGCAGGGCCTGTTGCTGGCGCTGATCGCGATCGATCTGCTGTCGATGCGCATTGTCGATCCCGTCGCGCTGATCGCCGTCCGGTTTGTCCATGGCGTGGCCGGCGGCGCCCTTGTCGGGCTCGGCTTCTCCTTGTTCGCCCGCACGGCGGCGCCGGATCGGACCTTCGGTGTGCTGCTGCTGGTCCAGGCCGGGGCCGGCGGCCTCGGCGTCATGATCCTGCCGCTGCTGGTGCCCGCCTTCGGCACGCCGATCCTGTTCTGGGCCCTGATCCTGTTTTCCACGATCACGCTGGTGATGGTGCAGTTCCTGCCCCAGTACGCCATGCGCGATGCGCAGCGCAGCACGGCCCGCGTCGCGCCCGCGATGTTGCGGCCCTTGTGCTTCGCCCTGGTCAGCGTCACGCTGTTTCAGGCCGCGAACATGGGACTGTATGCCTTCGTCATCGGGCTGGGCAAGAGCGCTGGGCTGGAAGTGGGCTTCGTCAGCCAGACGCTTGGCATGTCGAACTGGATCGGCATGCTCGGCGCTCTGCTGGTGGTACTGCTGTCGACCCGCCGCGGCATCTTCCTGCCCATTGTCGGGGGCATCGTGCTCAATGCGCTGGGCAGCTGGCTGCTTCTGTATAGCGAAGTGAAGCTGTTGTGGATCATCTCGAACTGCCTGACCGGCATCACGTGGAACTTCGTCATTGCCTACCTGCTTGGCATGTCCGCGCGCTTCGACCGCAGTGGCCAAGCCGCGGTGTGGGCCGGCTTTGCCTCGAAAATAGGACTTGCCTCCGGTCCGATGATCGGCTCGCTGATCCTGGCCGATGCCCACTATGGCCCGCTGATATGGGCGGCATTGCTGCTGCTCGCACTGGCTGCGTTGGCGGCATCGCTGCCGGCCTGGAGGCTCGACGGCCAGGCCGGCACCGGCCTGTGTTCGAAGGACCCATCGGCGGCAAACAACGTGCTGAAGACGAAATGAAAGTTGCGCCACAAGATCTGCGCGGCCGGCTCATGTCGATGGTTGAAGCCGCCTTCGCGCAAGCGCCCGGCAATCGGGCTCGCGCAATGGTGGGCAGGTGGCTGGACTTGCTCGACGACGAGGATCTGCGTGTCCTGCCGCCGGATGTATTCGTATCCTTGCTGTGCGAGGGCTTCGCGCATGCGGCCGCGCGCGAGAAGGGGCAATGCCAGGTGATCCCGTTGCGCTACGCCGCGGGCAAGGGGAAGCTGTTGTTGGCCTTGCTGATCGTAAACGACGATATGCCTTACCTGGTCGACTCCATCCTGATGGCCATACGAAGGCAGGGCGTCGCGGTCGACGCTGTCATGAACGCCGTGTTCGCGCATGAGGGCGGGGCGGCGCGCGCCACCGACGCCGGCCTGCCGGCCGCGGCGCCCGAATCGTTCGTGCTCTGCCTGCTCTCCGAGGAACTTCCTGCAGCCGGGCTCGCGCAACTGGTGGAGCGCATCGGGATGGTCGCCGCCGACGCCGCTGCCGTGCGCGATGATGCCGCCGCCATGGCTGAACAGCTCAGCGCGACGGGCCGGGCCGTGGCGGCACAGATTGCGCAAGGCGGAGAAGTGCAAGCGTTTCTCGAATGGGCGCGGGCGGAAGGCTACGTGCCTCTCGGATATGCCTATCGCGCGGTCGATGCCGCAGCAGGCGACGCCAGGTTCGGGGTACGGGACAGAAAGGGGGTGTTTCGGGATGCCGGGCATCCCGCTTATGGCGTATGCCTGGCGAACCTCCCGGGCGACGCCGACAGCCTGTCGGTGCGTTCCGAAGCGCTGTCCATCGTCAAAGCCGACGTCGCCGGCACTCTGCACCGCGATGACGCGCTCGATTTCATCGGCGTGCGCGATGTCGGCCCGGCCGCGACGATCCTGGGGGAACATTGCTTTGTCGGCTTGTTGACGCGGGCGGCGCGCGCCACGCCGCTCGCCGAGATGCCTTTCGCGCGGGGCCGACTGGCCAAGGTGCTGCGCCTGGCCGGCGTGCGCGACAGCGGTTTTCGCCATGAAAAATTTATCGAGATTCTCGAATCGCTGCCGCGCACCGAGGTGTTCGAGGCCGACGCGGTCTGGCTGGCGCATGTGTGCAGCGCCGTCGTTTCGCTCTACAAGCAACCCCGCACACGGGTATTCGCGCGGCGCGACGTGCACGGGCGGCACCTGAATGTTCTGGTCTACCTGCCCAAGGAGCGTTACAGCGCGACGGTGGCCGCCAGCCTGTCGGCCGCCTTGCGCGAAGGGCTCGCCAGCGCCGAGGTCACTATGCAGGCGCTGGTGGCGGAAGGCCCGCTGGCGCGAATCTACCTCATCGCCAACACCGACCGCTATGCCGTCAATATCGAAAGCCGGATCGAGCGAATGTTGTCGTTTGTGCTGGATGGGTGGTACCAGCGCTTCGGCGAAATGTGCGGCGAGGTCGTCGATGCACCGGTCGGGAGCGCCATTCGACAGCTGGGCAAAGCACTGCCGGCGCCATACATGCAGGCGAGCGCCCCGGAAGTGGCGTTTGGCGACCTGATGGCGCTGCTGCGAGTGCGCCAGATGGGGAGAATCGATGTGCGCGTGGAAGCCGAAGGCAGCGGCGGCGCCGCTGTGCGTCTCTACACCGTCGGCACCATTCCCTCCTTGTCGCGCATTGTCCCGAGCTTGCACAATGCCGGCCTGGCGGTGGAGCGCGAACGAACGTTTGCCATTGCCCAACCAGGATCGATCGACGGTTTCGTGACGATCCTGACAGTCGATGCGGACAGCGCGGAAAAGTTGCGAGAGCGCAATATTGCCGAGGCTGCCGAAGAGCTCTTCACCTGCCTGTTCAATGACGAAGCCGAAGACGGCCGCCTGAATGGCCTGGTCATCGCAGGCGGCCTGCGCATGCGCGAGGTCCAGCTCGTCAGGGCATACGTCAGCTACTGGCGCCAGACCGGCAGCAAATTCTCGGTGCGCTACATCGCCGACACGCTGCGCCGCCAGCCGATGCTGGTCAAGGAGCTGGTCGACGGCTTCCTGCTGCGCTTCGACCCATCGCTGGGCGAAGCCGAACACCAGGTCGGCGCCGGGAAGGTCGCCGCCGTCAAGGCGCAACTGGCGTCGGTCAACCACGCCGACACCGAGGAAATCCTCGCCGCGCTGGCCGACCTGATGCTGGCCACGGTGCGCACCAACTACTTCCAGAACCAGCAAAAGGGCGACAAGATCATCTTCAAGTTCGACACCAGCAAGCTGGCGCTGGTTCCCGAGCCGCGCCCGTACCGCGAGATCTTCGTGTTCTCGCGCCGCTTCGAAGGCGTGCACCTGCGCGGCGGCCCGGTCGCCCGCGGCGGCCTGCGCTGGTCGGACCGGATGGAAGACTACCGCACCGAGGTGCTCGGCCTGGTCAAGGCGCAGATGGTCAAGAACGCGGTGATCGTGCCGGCCGGCTCGAAGGGCGGCTTCGTCTGCAAGCAGATGCCGAAGGACGCCGTGCGCGAGACCATCGCCGCCGAAGGCGAGGCGGTCTACCGCCTGTTCATCGCCAGCCTGCTGGAAGTGACCGACAACCGCGTGCGCGGCGCCATCGTGCCGCCAGCCGACACGGTGCGCTACGACCAGGACGATCCGTACCTGGTGGTGGCCGCCGACAAGGGCACCGCGACGTTCTCCGACATCGCCAACGGCATCGCCGT
>CXWL01012345.1_pt1 | contig 11520 bp, 13 predicted proteins | sample 590931 | NCBI WGS metagenome assembly CXWL01 (sample SAMEA3498368, study PRJEB10139) | groundwater metagenome | biome: water well; material: biofilm material | place: Germany | collected 2015-04-27 | reverse complement strand
GTTTTGGTTGAACCCCTCTGAACGAAGCTTGAAGCAAGAAATTCTGCGTTGATAAAGTCAATTCCAGAAACCTGGTATTTAGCAGAGCTCAAAAGGTTGTATCGTTGCTTCAGTGTGGTTATACTAGCTTTTCAATAGGAAATAGTGATCATAAGAAACCGAACATCAATCCTTTCCTTTATCGTTTTATTGGGCGGCACAGCGGCGATATTGGCTACAACTGCCCAATCGCAATTCGGCGCTCCCAAGAACTATGTGAGCTTGCAGCCCACGACTCCGGGCACGAGCCAATCGGGGCACATGAATATTTCTGGCAGGGTGTTTGCAGCTCAATTTAACGGCAATGGGGGCCCATTAGTTGATCTAAACGCTACAAATATCTCTTCAGGCACATTGGCAGATGCACGCCTTACTACAAATGTCGCTAAGCTGAGTGCCGCACAAACATTTACCAATGTCAACACTTTCGCACTTCCACCGAGTTTCACGAATGGCGGTGGGCCGTTTTTGGTTTCGAGCAACTTGGTTGTCGCAAATCTCAACGCGGACTTGCTGGATGGCATGGATAGCACTGCCTATCTGACAAGCCTCCCGAACCCGATGTTCCTGTCTGGCTCGCCATTGAGCTCCGCAATCATTAATGGTCAAAACACCTCGTCGTCCGCCGGCTCGAAGGGATTGCTCGGCAATGCTTCGGCGGCAACCGGTGATGTTTACGGCGTCGAAGGCATTGCGAACAGTACGTCGGGAAGCGGCGTCTTTGGTTTTGGGCAATCATTAGTAGGTACAAACTATGGCGTCCGAGGCTTCAGCAATAGCCCTGACGGTTACGGGGTCGCTGGTCTTGCCAACGACCTTGGGGGCGTGGGCACGGGCGTTTTGGGTACGTCCCTCAGAGGAATTGGGGTTCAAGGCACTGCTTCCGGCACGGGCGCCTTCACGACCTATGGACTTTATGGACAGTCTTTTGCAAATAATGGTAGAGCCGTGTTCGGCCATGCGACAAATACGGGCGCGGCAAACACACCTTATGGCGTGCGAGGAGAAGCAAGCACTGCTACGCTCGGATTCGGAGTCTACGCATTGGGAGACTTGGGCGGCTCGGGTGTCAAGCCGTTTCGCATTGACCACCCTTCTGACCCCGAAAACAAATATCTGTTGCACTACTCAAGCGAATCGCCGTTTCCGCAGAACTTTTACAATGGCAACGTCACGACCGATCAATCGGGTTACGCTTGGGTTGAGCTTCCAGATTACTTCGATTCGATCAATACGAACTTCAAATACGTTTTGACGATCGTTGATGAGGGAAATTCCGAAAATTTTGTTCAGGCCAAGGTGAGCAAGAAGTTAGCTGGCAACCGGTTCCAGGTTCGTACGAATGCACCGAATGTAGAAGTTTCATGGATGGTGTTTGCAGATCGGAATGATGAGCGTATCAAGTTCCATCGCCCGACCGACGTACGGGAAAAGGGAGAAGGTGAGCGAGGTAAATACCAGCATCCTGAATACTACGGAATGCCAAAGGAACGAAGCATGAACTACATTCCGGAGCGGCAATATTATCGGAAAGCCGGTAAGTAGTTAGCAGGTGGCGACGACATGCTCGCAACATGAAGACAACCTGCCAACTACTTGCTAACCACCTGCCGACAACCTATTTACGCTTTTCGAGATTCCGAACCTTCCTTTCCGTGTTCATCAAGTACAGAAATAGGCCGCACCACACCAAAACCGGCGGTATCGCCGCTAACATCCAATTTTCCATCCATATCCTCCCGGTTCAATCGAACCGATTCAACTGCGATTCGCTGCAAGACTAGCTTGATGCCAAAGATGGTCAGCAAAGCCCAGACAGCAAGAAAAACGTACGCATATTCACCAACCAACAGACCTTTTTGAATGGTCTGGCTGGGATGCGAAGAAAGGGAAACTACTTGCGGCAATCGCGGAAACACAAAGACCAAAAATAGAACTGGCAAAAACGAAGCCACGTTATAGACCGCAGAAGCCGAGGCACGCTTTTGCTCGTCGGAAAATGCCGTCCTGAGCAAAGTGTACGCAAATTGCAGCATCAGAACTAGCAGAAACGAAGTTTGGCGAGGATCGCCTTGCCACCAGGCGCCCCATTGAACATAGCTGAACAAGATCCCTGTCGCCATGGTCAATGCAAAATAGATCGTTGCCATTTCATTGGCTGCTTCGGCTCGAATATCGAAACGCATTTCTCGGCTGGAAAGGTAGCGCCAGCTCATCACGACACCCCAAACATAGAATGTCAATCCAACAAAGGCGCATGGCAAGTGGAAAAAAATGATTCGAGCTAGGGACGGCTCGTTAAACATTGCAGCATCTGGAGCACGAAAGCTCCACATGGTAACCAGCGCGAATAGCAAACCGAATCCAACCCAGACGAACTTCTTCAAGCCTTCCATATTGCCTCAAACCACATTGGGCCAAGCGCATAGCTAGCTACCGCATAAAGCCAGACTCCAATAATCGCGCTCGATCCCCCCAAACCATCTCCTAAAGCCAGTCGGAGCGATGCGACGCCCAAGAACACAAACGGGACCAGTAACGGCAAGGCGATGGCTCCTGCTAAAACGCCTCTATTCTGAGCCTGCGCAACCAGCGCTCCACACAATGTCACCGTACCAGACAACGCCGCACATCCGCCGACAAGAGTCAGCAGAAACAGCGGCGTATCTAAGACCCGGACACCGGCAACATTGACATAGATCGTGGCCAGGACTATTCCCGTGACAACCATTTGTGCCAAGTTGAAGAGCGCCTTTCCCCAAAAAACGGAATATGCCGGAGCCAAAAGCCGGAGCAGGTCGCCTGTGCCCTGCTCTTCTTCGCTTACAAAAGAACGAGGGAGGGAAACTACAGCTGCAAACAACAGAGCAACCCAAATGAGCCCACCAGCAAGTGTCCCATCAAGCTGCTTGCCAAAGCTGGCGATTGCAAGAGTGAGAACCGTAATCGTTGCAAAGAGCCCCGCCGTTAGGAACCCAGACCGATTTCGCATTTCCATGAGCATCTCTTTGCGAAAAACGGTGATGATGAAGCGCATTGCCAAAACTAGTTTATCTGCTTTTGGGAGTGAGGGAACTTGTTAGCGCCTTCGAACTGGAAGTCGGATAATGGACAAAGGAAAAGGGATAAAGCCAAATCCGACTTTTTCCTTTATCCCTTATCCATTTTCCGTGAGTGATAATAAAGCGCGAACAAGTTCGCGCACTCCCAAAAAAGAGCTAAAATAGGCAATGGCCTTGGTCCGAGTCTATGTAACTTTGAAGCCGTCTCTGCTTGATTCCGCCGGACGAACGGTCCAAAGCTCTCTTCTCAAACTTGGATTTGAAGAAGTTAATGACTGCCGAATCGGTAAGCTCATCGAACTTCAGATTGCGAACCCAACCGATGCTCGAATTCGAGAAATGTGCGAAGAGTTGCTCGCTAATCCGGTGATTGAAAACTTCAGCTATGAGGTCGTTTCGGAGGCAGGAGCTACGAAATGAGGGTCGCCGTAATCCAGTTTCCAGGTTCCAATTGCGATCAAGATGCCTTGCATTCGCTTCGAGATGACATCGGAGTTCAAGCCGACTATGTTTGGCATGACTCAAGTTCTCTTAGAGGATTCGACGCTGTTTTTGTTCCTGGTGGGTTTTCTTATGGCGATTACTTAAGGTGTGGGGCGATGGCTTCCCACGCTCCGATCATGGCTGAGATTAAAAGTATGGCGAAAGAAGGAGCTCCAGTGATTGGGGTTTGTAACGGATTTCAAGTGCTTTGCGAGGCTGGTCTGCTTTCCGGCGCGCTGATGAGAAACGCCTCGGAGAAATTCGTTTGCAAGGACATTTATCTACAGGCAGAGAACCGGGAGAGCATTTGGACTCGAAGTGTTGATCGTCCAATTCGGCTCCCGATTGCACATGGAGAAGGGCGCTACATTTGCGACTCTGAAACCCTCGTCCAACTCCTAGAACTGAACCAAATCGCATTTCGATACGTCAATTCTGAAGGTATAGCTGACGATTCTTCGAACCCTAATGGATCAATGGACAATATTGCTGGCGTATTGAACGAACGCGGAAACGTACTTGGTTTAATGCCCCATCCAGAGCGATATACCAAGAAGGTCTTGGGTGGATGCGATGGAATAATGATCTTGGAAGCGTTTCAGAAAGTTGCCAGTCCCCTTTAGCTTTGATAGAATTTCCCGATAACCAAATTAACAAACATGCGAACTCGAATTCTGATCGCCATAGTTTTTTCCATACTAAGCTCATTGTCGCTTGCCCAATCGAATGCTGATAGCAAAGTTGTTTTGGGGAAACTAGGACAGTCAGTAAAGTCCGCTGTAATCTATGCTTCCGCAAGTTCGCGATCGAGAATCTATTACAGGCTCAAACCTTATGAGTACTTGGTTCTGAATGAATCCAAATCAAACACCTACACTCGCGTACTCTTGAAGAATGGCTGGTTTGGATATGTACGCCGCGATGCAGTTGCCGTATTGCCTTATGAAGTTACAAAGGCAACACCTGTGATTCCGCAGGCCGTTTCGACACCGAACCGCGACCCAGGTTCAAACACTTCGCGAGGAGCTGCCGCAATGGAGGGGCTCCGTTACATCGGCACCCAATACAAATGGGGTGGCAACGATCCTTGGAACGGAATTGATTGCTCCGGATTTGTTAAGTTTTTGACAGGAAAGATCGGAATGAGTCTGCCCCGAACCGCTTCCGAGCAAGCGAAAGTGGGACAGCCCATTTACAAATTGGAAGACCTGATCGCTGGAGATCGTCTCTACTTTTGGGATAGCAAGAGAGGCAAAATCGGGCACACGGGCATGTACCTCGGAAACGGATATTTTGTCCACTCGAGCAGCGGCAAAGGCGGCGTTTCAACTGACTATTTAGGTGCTGACAAGTGGCGCAGAATCCTGGTTTCGGCAAGACGTTAATTTTGGGAGTGCGCTGGCTCGACCGCGCTTTCTTTCTCTTACGCATGTAAGGAATGATAAAACATCTCCTGCAAACTCGTTCCTCCCCTGTCAGTAGCTCTGGAACTTATTATTACTGCGTGACACAATCTTTCCTCTCTACTTGTCCGAGTTCCTGCAACCTCCTAATCCAGGATTGTACAATCCGTAAGTTACTATGGCTGAAATATTCGTACTCAGAATAGAGGAGGGTATCCGAAGTATAGACATTGTCGATTTGTTGCGAGCCCTATCAGTGCGCGATTCCGCAGCTGTGCTTGGACGCATCTGGCAAATTGAGACATTAGATGTGCACTGCTATGGATTTGGAGGGTTTAACCAATCCGTTTACGGGGATCTGTTTACAAGTTCATCTCTCGCCGATCAGCAAGGCTCGGTCTTGGTAGATGGCTCTCAACTTCTGCGAGGTTCAGCCCTTATTCATCAGACTGAGGAGTGTTTGCTGATGCGAGTTGAATCTGCTGCAATGCCAACTGCTTTGGTCGAACCAAGAGATAGAATGCTCGGAGTAAAGCACTTTCTGGCAACGAACATAGATTTTGAGATCAGGAGAGACGACGGTCCATTTGAGGTGGTAACAAGAGATCGTGAAATCATTTTGCATTTCCAACACATGTTTCCTGGATCAATTCTTGTGAAATAAGGCGTTGGTCGTGCCTCAGTTAGTCGCTGCTTCCCTTCGAAAGAATTTGTATGGTATTCCCCACCGTCTTTACCAGTTTGATTAAGTGGCCGAACATAGATATTCTGCCAAAGGGAGCAAAGCATTGGCCATGGAAGAATCCGTAGAAATTTTGTTTCCCATTACGCAGATTTAGTACATGGTGAATGGAAACGAGCTTGAGCGTGTATATCCAGATTGGGAAGATTTAAACGAACATGCTATCAAGATTAATAAGAATCGATATTCGAAGGTTGAGTTTCTGGACGCGCTTGGAAGACAGATTCATGTCGTACATCACAAAGATGGCCGACTAGAAATGAGCTTTGCTCCCCCTGATAACCGATAACTACTTTTAAAGCACATGTCCGTGATTAGTGGTAATTACCGATTGAATGGGTCACGGGCTGACGGGCACGAACTTTGTTCAAGACTTCAAAGACTCCACAAACAATCCCCCGCCAAATCTGACCGGATCACTGCAAGGCAGCCCCGTTTCCTCGCTGATTGAAGCGCAAGCCGCCGTTGCTTCAGAATCTGAAGCCATACCCGAAGTATTGAGCGCGACGGCGACCGTTTGCGGTCTTGGGAAAGTTCCGCACGATTCACCTAGGTCTTCATAGAGTCGAATCAAATCTAGCAAGGGCGGAATCGAGATTTCAGGAACCCTTTGCAAGTGCGTCATTCCTGCCTTGTGGCACAAGATCAGGTGCGTTGCCATCGAACCCCGAATCAGCGGCAATGTGGCTGTGCTTCCTGGATGAAGCAGGGAGCCTTGTCCTTCAACGATGATCAGTTCGGCTTCGGGGTAGCGCATCATTTCCCGCTCGATCGAGCCGCCTGCAAAGTCCACTCGTACAGCATCCAGAGGAACTCCAGAACCTAAAAGGAGAATTCCAATTTGACCGGTTGCTACAAATTCGGTGCGGATTCCCTTTGCTCGCGCAGACGTGAGAATCTCTAGGCCAGCGGTCATTTTGCCGATTCCCATATCTGTACCGACCATTAGCAAACGATTTGCCGGAAGTGTTCGAGCAGAGCCAGTTGCCGGGGCCAGTCCCTCTGGCTCGATGCGAATATCCCAAATCCACTGATCAGATTTTAGGTTCGAATACCTTGGACCCAATAGATCGTGCAGCCCGTTCACAACCGACATTCCCTTTGCAACAGCTTCGTCGATCACCGGCCACCACGAGCTCGGAATCAAGCCTCCTGGTGGAGCAATTCCCAGCACGAGAACATTCGCCCCTGCGGCTATCGCCTCATCTATTGTCGAATGAACTGTGCAATCACGGGGGGAATCAGTAACTTCTTGAAGCCGCTTGCCAGCAAATCGAGAGTCGAGCACGCAAGCCACCTCATTTGGCGAGTAGCGTAGAACTCCGTAGCCCAATTTGCCAGTGAACTCACCAATGGCTCCTTCCATAAAGAGCGCAAGACGGTCAGATCGATTTAGCATATTAGGGCGGCTCCAAGGCCAGGCAAATCTTGGGGAATGATTACACCATCCACAATTGGCGCGCCGGTGGCTGGGTCAGGATTCAAGTTCAAATGCGAGTCCAAGTCTATGTGGTCAAGCACTCCGCTAATGGCTGCACCAGCGGCAATAGCGATGCTGGATTCGCTCATGCACCCAATCATCGTTTGCAATCCATGAGCTTTTGCGGCGGCAATGATTCGAATCGCATCTGTCAATCCACCGCATTTCATTAGCTTTAGATTGATGCCGTCAACCCATTCAGCGACTTTGGGAACATCGGTCGAAAATCGGCAAGATTCATCCACAAAGATCGGCGATTGTCTCCCGTCGAAAATGTACTTCAGATCGCTTTCGTTGCCCTCGACTAGAGGCTGCTCCACATAATCCACGCCTCGCTCTGCAAGCCAAGGAATCATCATGTTTGCTTCGTTTACATCCCATCCGCCGTTTGCATCCACTCTCAACTTGACATGGAAAGGAGATGCCGCTTCGCGGGCCGCTTCGAAGTGCGCTTTGTCGTGCTCGCGTCCTTCGGGCGAACCGAGTTTGACCTTCAGGCATTTGGCCTTTGTGCTTTCTAAAATAAGCGGTACGCGCTCACGAGTGACTTCAGGAGGATTGATGCCGATGGTAACCGAGGTTGGAACTGTTGGCAATGGCATTCCGAAAACTTTGTAAAGCGGCTGCCCGGCTTTCTGTCCGAGCAAGTCCCAAAGTGCCATATCGAGAGCCGCCATTGCCGGAGGATCAATATCTCTATCCTTCATTTTTTGCCAAATTTCCCAAGTGGAAAACTGTCCAATTTCGACTTCTTGCACGAAGGCCGAAAGCTGTTTTTCGCCACGTTCAGCGGACCAGTTCTTGCCGGTTGCTGGTGAAAGCTCACCGACTCCTTTGTGCTTGCCATCAGAAACAGTAACAAACAGGTTTTCGCTGCTCGCCATCGTGCCACGGCTAATGGCCAGTGGAAAGCGTTTTTGCAGCTCAAGTTTTCGAAAAATCACGTCCAAATCGTTGTACTCCGTTGACCTGTTGGTTTACCCGGAATAACCGATCAAATAGTACAATCTGTCCTTAGTGCCAAACCCTCTGAAAAACCCAATCCAAAGATTCAAAATCTACTTTCTGGAATCTCCGTGGCACAAAGTTGTAATGATCGTCACCTGGGCGCTGATCGCCATTTCCTATTGGAATGCGCTTGGTGGGGAATTTATCTACGATGACCACATGCAGGTTCAAAAGAATCCGCTGATCCAGTCTCCGTCTAATTGGATTACAGCTCTCACAACTGACGTCTGGTCGTTCAAAAACGCAGATTTGAGGCGAAGTTCAAACTATTACCGCCCTACTTTTTCCGCTTGGCTGATCGTTAATTACACTGTATTTCGAACCTGGGCTGGAGGTTGGCATTTGGGTCNNTGGGAAACATCTTGCTACATGGACTTGCCACGTGGTTAGGATTTCTGGTTTTGAGAAAGCTCAAAGTTGTTCCCATTGCAGCTGCAATTGTCACTTGGCTTTTTGCATGCCATCCAATCCATGTCGAATCTGTGACCTGGGTCTCAGGTTCGCCAGACATTCTGCTCGCTTGCTCGCTCTTCTTTTCGCTACTCATGTACCTGAAAGTTCGAAAGGAACCGCCCCTATTATCGAAAGTTGATTTAGAGCTGAAGGAGAATCTGGCACCCCTTCAGGGTGCGAAAGGCAAGCAAACACATGGCCTGGGGTCTCTCAAGTTAGACCCCAGGCTATTCCGCTTCGATCGCTCCGGGATCATTTCGAGAAAGTCCGTGAAGTTGTGGACATTGGCAATACTTGGGGCACTGCTTGGAGTAGGCAGCAAAGAGGCTGGAGCACTGTTCTTTTTTGTGATTGCAGTCACAGAATTCGTCCTTTCTCGGCAAGAAGCATTGCCAAAACCGTTCTTTCGCGCCGTCAAATGTTCGATCCCATTCCTAGCCGTTGCTATCGGGTTCATATTTTTGCGCTATGCTGTCACACACCAATTTGGAGCTTCTGTTGGAAACACTTTGTCAAACGCCTCGATGTTCGCATCAATGCCCCAAGCGATCGGTTTCTACCTTCGACAAGCATTTCTTCCATACGAGCTCTCATCGGCATATCCCATTCGAACTCTCGAAATAGGTTCACTTACCATTGCCAACTTCTGGTTTCCCCTTTTAGTCGTCTTATGTGCATCAGCAGGAATGGTGTGGGCGATCCGAAGGAATGCAATTGCTGCAGTTGGGCTAACCTTTCTGGTCTTTGTCCTGCCGTCTTTCTACTTCCGCGCCCTGCACCCGGAGCACATGGTTCGTGACCGATATTTCTACCTTCCGCTCTTTGCTGTGCTGGTCGCTGTTGTATGTTCGATTTTTCGAATAGACAATTTTGAGTGGAACAAATTCCGGTGGACTAGAAGCGCCTATATCGGGGTAGGTATGGCGTTTGTTCTAGCCTGTCAAAGCATGTCCTACAGCCGGGTGTGGCTTTTCGATGACAGCCTCTGGGGGAGAGGCGTGCAAACGGATCCAAACGGCTCATTTGCTCTGATGAACTACTGTGACGCCTTGCGCGTACGCAATCGGTCGGCTGAAGCTATTCCATACGGTTTGCGTTCCATAGCTTTGAAGCCAAAGGCACCAAGGGCGCACTACATAGTTGGGCTTGCATATAGGGAGCTTCACCAGGACAAAGACACTGAAAAGCACTTCATGGAAGCAGTACGACTAGGGGGAGACAATAGTGTGGCTGCGAAACCATTAGGTGACCTCATGATCTCTCAAAATCGCTTTGAGGAAGCCGAAAAAATGTATCGTCGCACAATAACGCGGTATTCCAGTTATGCGCCCGCAGGAACCGTGAACCTTGCAGAAGTGCTACTGATCCAAGGCAAGGCAGATGAAGCGCTTGCGATGTTGAATTCGCGGGCATCTGACCGAGAAACCATCTTGATTCCTGAAGTTCAGAGGGGGTGGTTTGTCCTTGGGCGAATCTTTCAGGCGCAAGGCAACAAATTGGAATCCAATAAATGCTTCCAAAAGTACAGAACTCGAACGAATGGAATCATTGGTTCAGAGATTCGAGCCTTGCGGCATGCTGCGAAGATGTACTTAGAAGGCTAAACCAAATTCTCCGGATTCAATCCCTCTAATTCAGGAAGCACGAACAGGCCGTCTTTCCGCACTAACTTCCCATCGAACCAAATCTCACCGCCGCCGTATTCCGGCCGCTGAATGAGAACTGTGTCCCAATGGATTGCCGATGTGTTTCCGTTTCCTCCTGGAGGCGGATAGGCGTTGCCCGGAGTGAGGTGGAACGAGCCTGCGATCTTCTCATCAAAGAGCGTATCGAGCATCGGATGAAGGACGTAGGGGTTGAATCCCAGCGCCCATTCGCCGAAGTATCTTCCGCCCTCGTCGGTATCTAAAATCTCGTTGAGTTTGTCGGTCATGGCTCCTGCGCCGGCTTCGACAATCTTGCCATTCTTGACTACATACCGAATGTTGCTGTATTCCTGCCCCAAGTAGAGCGAGTTCGTGTTGTATTGAATGGTGCCGTTCATCGAATCCTTTACAGGACAGGAAAAGCATTCGCCATCAGGGATGTTTCGCTTGCCGACACATGGCACTGAACCGATGTCTTTGATCGAAAAAGTGAGGTCGGTTCCCGGCGATTTGATCTCAACTCTATCTGTCCTATCCATCAAATCTTTGAGGGGACCGACTGCCTTCGCCATCTTGCCGTAATCCATGGTGCAAACGTCGAAGTAGAAATCCTCAAACGCAGCGGTTGACATCTTGGCTTGCTGAGCCATTCCTGCGTTCGGCCAACGAAGGACAACCCATTTTGTATTCGGAACCCTGCGTTTCATGTGGACCGGCTCAGAATGTAATCGTTGCCAAATTGATTTTCGTTCGCCAGAAACATCCGCGTTTTCAAAGACGTTCGGATTTCCTCGCATTCCAATATACGCGGTCATCTTATCCATTGCGTAGCTGTCAATATCAGCCAATAGTTCTGCGTTCGACTCTGTCATTTCCAAAAATTGCTGCCGCATTACACTCGCATGCTCTGATTTGACAACAACCTGTGCCCCAGTACCTTGCGCGGCCCGAACAACTTCCGAAACAGCTTCGTCTGGGATATCGAAAGCGTGGATCATCACCCGGTCGTTTGGAGTGAGTTCAGTCGAATGGGTGACTAGTACCTCGGCAAGTCGGGCAATACGTGGATCGAGCATATGACGAATTTACCCTGCTGACTCCAATGTGTCGCTGGAGGTCGCCTGGGGTCGCTAGGTTGGCATTGATTTGCTGCTTTCTGGAGGACAGGTTGGGCAAAGCGCTGTATAGCGACCACCTAGAGACG
>CXWL01127597.1_pt1 | contig 11521 bp, 14 predicted proteins | sample 590931 | NCBI WGS metagenome assembly CXWL01 (sample SAMEA3498368, study PRJEB10139) | groundwater metagenome | biome: water well; material: biofilm material | place: Germany | collected 2015-04-27 | reverse complement strand
CGGCGCGGCAGTTCATATAAACCCAGCGGGATTGCGGCAGTTTGCGCCGGGAAAGGTTGTGCCTTTAGGTGGAATGAGGCGTCATTCAAGAATTCAGCGCTGCCATCGAGTTCGTGCCGGGTAAGTTGCATGAGCAGGCGTTCATAACGGCTAAGGTAAGCTTTGGAGGCTTCGTCTTGCACCTTGAGCTTTTCGCGCACTTCATCGTCAAAATTTTCCAACAAATTTCGGCGAGTACGTGTCATGGATTCATTGATTTCCAGACTCAGTTCGAGTTGGAGCTGATCGAAGGCAGTCTGGATTTCGTCCTGCTTGCGGCAGCGCTGATAGATGGCGGCAATGCGCTTCTCGAAATCTACGCCGGATTCGATGGCTCCCAGCACTTCATCGCTGGCGCCGAAGACACCTTCGAATAACTGGAATTTTTCGGCCAGCAACTCGAAGACGCGCTTGTCCGCCGCGTTTTTGCGGTTGAGGAAGTTCACGACTACCACATCGTGTTTCTGGCCATAGCGGTGGCAGCGCCCGATACGCTGTTCGATGCGCTGCGGGTTCCACGGCAGGTCGTAATTCACTACCAGCGAACAGAACTGGAGATTGATCCCTTCGGCCCCGGCCTCGGTGGCGATCATGATGCGCCCCTGCTCGCGGAAGTAGTCCACCAGTGCCGAGCGCATGTCGGCGGTGCGCGAGCCGCTGATCCGGTCAGTGCCTTGATGACGTTCGAGCCATTGGCTGTAGATCAGCCGGGAACGGTCATCGGTATTGGAGCCATTGAACAGCACGATGCCTTCTGCAAAAGGGCTGTCTGCCAACAGGCGCAACAAATAGCTCTGGGTGCGGCGCGATTCGGTGAAGATGATGGCTTTTTCAGCCCCGCCAAGCTCCTTCGCCTTGGCAAAGGCAATGCCCAGCGCCTTCAGCAATGCCTTGCCCTTGGCGTTGTGGTCTATTGAAGTTGCAAGCGCGGCGAAGGCATCAAGCTCGGCAATTTCCTGTTCGAGAGCCTTGCGGTCATTTTCGGTGAGTATTTCGGCTGGCTCGTCGCCCGCCCATTCCTCGGCGGTTTCGTCGAGTGCTTCATAGTCCCGATCCAGTTCGTCCAACAGATTTTCTTCTGGAAGCGATTCTGTGGGTTCCTGCTTGCGCAGCTTGAGCTTGAGCCGATTTGAAATCGAAGTCAGCGCGCCCGCGATGGCAAAGGTGGATGAGGCCAGCAATTTGCGCAGCACCAGTGTCATCAGGGAACGCTGGCTGGCTGGAAGTGCTTGCAGGTTGTCGCGTTGCAGGTATTCCGAAACGAGGTGATAGAGCCGGTCTTCGCTTTCTTCCGGGGTGAATTCTTCCACCAGCGGCAGGCGCTTGGTGTAGGGGATATATGCTGTGACCTGCCGGCGCAGGGTGCGATGGCACATGGGTTTAAGCCGCGCCTTGAGTGCCTGGAACACCTGATCCTGATTCAGGTTGGCAAATTGCTCCCGAAAGCTTTTCAGGTCGCCGAATGTATGCTCATCAATAAAACTCACCAGTCCGAACAACTCCAGCAGCGAATTCTGCAACGGTGTCGCCGTGAGCAGCAGTTTGTGTTTGCCTGCCAGCGCCAGCTTTAGCGTGTTGGCGATGACATTGGACGGTTTATAAACATTGCGTAACCGGTGTGCTTCATCAATGACAACCAAGTCCCATGGCATCGCATGGACATCCGCTGCTTTGCTTTTGGCAAACTGGTAAGAGCAGATTATGATTTCGGCTGACTCGAACGGGCGGAACTGCCCCTGCTTGATGGCGGCGTTGTAGGACTTGGATTCGAGGATGCGGCAGGGCAGAAAGAATTTTTCGGTCAGCTCCTGATGCCACTGCTTGCGCAGGTTTGATGGCGTGATGACCAGAATGCACCGCTTGCGCTCCGCCCATTTCTGGGAAAGCACCAGCCCTGCCTCGATGGTCTTGCCCAGGCCGACTTCGTCGGCCAGTAGCGCACCTTTGGAAAGCGGCGAGTTAAACGCAAACAATGCTGCATCAACCTGGTGCGGATTCAGGTCAACCTGCGCGCTGGCTACCGCACCGGCGAGCTTTTCGGCGCTATCTGCTGGAAAGCGCCGTGTGAGTTCGTGGGCGAAGTATTTGGAGTGGTAGTCGGTTAGCTGCATTCGCGCGGATTCAGTCAGGTTTTTTCGCACATTTAAACAGAATGACCTCGCCCCACAGATGCGACTGCCCGGCCATCTCATCAATATGCTTGGTGCGCAGGCGCTCGGCCAGCGGCGCTGCGGGTTGTGTGGCTGCAAACAAACCGGAGCTGATCATCACTCTCCCAGCACATCCGCGCCTTTGGGCGGGATGAACCGGAACTGCTGCGCCGAAAATTTCGGGTTACGCTGCAAGCCGGAAAAGCGCAATACGGTGTTGTTGCCAAAGGTGTCGTACAACTCCATGACAACCAGATCGGATTGTGCGTCGAATGCCATGAGGATTTTTTCAAAGCTGGTGTCTTGCGCCTTGGGCGAGGCTTGCAGCCATTCCAGCCCATCCCGTTCTTCGATGTCCTTGAGCACGAAGCTGCGCTCGATCTCGTTGTTGCCGGACAGCAATGCAGCCGGGCTGCTGCCCAGCGCGGCATCCAGTTTTTTTACCGTAACCTGGTTCAGTTCCACGTCATGCAGCCAGAACTTCACGCCATCGCCCACAATCAGTTGCTCGTAGGGCTTCTGGTAAGTCCAGCGGAATTTTCCGGGGCGCTGGAACTGCATGGTGCCGGATGCGCTTTGTATGCGCTTGCCGCTTTTGTCCTGCACCGCCTGGATGAAATCAGCCTGCCCGGAACGGGTGGAGGCGATAAAATTTTTCAGCTTGCCGGTGGCGCCAGCATGGGCTGAAAGCGGCGCGATAAAAAGAAAAAAGAATATGAGCCCCGACACCCCGCATCTAAAACCTGACATTGCCGCTCCCGCCGTTAATCGTATCAAAACCAGTTCACATCCCCATTTAGGGCGCATCAACTTGAGTGCACTTCCGGTGAAGGCTGGCGCCCAGTCATTGAGTCCAAGCTAAGGACATTTTAGTGTTCACGCATCCACCCTGGCATGGATGTTTCGCTCCAAAAGAACCCGCGCCTTCGCCGAGGGTAATTTAACTCCATTTCGCAATCAATAGTGAAATATCGTAGGGAGCGGCACTCTATGGATGCGAGAATCTCTGCCGTAGCCATTCCGTAGCCATTCAGAGTTGTGGCGGGGCGGGGGGGAGTTTAGAATTNNCTGGTCGAAATCTGCGATGTCAATTTTGCCTATGACAGCCGCCCCATCCTGAAAGGCATCAACATGACCTTCCCCAAGGGCAGGCTGATTGCCGTCATGGGCTTGAGCGGTTGCGGCAAGACCACGATATTGCGGCATATCGGCGGGGTGCTCAAACCGACCAAGGGTTATGTGAAAGTGGATGGACAGGTTATCCACGAACTCGGCCAGGATGGGTTGTACCAGATGCGCCGCAAGATGGGCATGCTGTTCCAGTTCGGCGCACTGTTCACCGACATGACGGTGTACGACAACGTGGCGTTCCAAATGCGCGAGCATACCGACCTGCCGGAAGAGATCATCCGCGACCTGGTGATGATGAAACTGCACGCGGTGGGGCTGTATGGCACGCAGGACTTGTTTCCCGCCGAGCTTTCCGGCGGCATGGCGCGGCGCGTGGCGCTGGCGCGCACCATTGCGCTGGACCCGATGCTGATCATGTACGACGAGCCGTTTGCCGGACTGGATCCGATTTCGCTGACTGTGGTGGGGCAGTTGATACGGCGTTTGAACGATGCGCTGGGGGCGACTTCCATCGTGGTGACGCACGACGTGCAGGAGTCGCTCAAGATTGTGGATTACATCTACTTTGTTTCGGATGGCGCAATCATCGCGGAGGGAACGGCGGATGACATCCGCGCTTCCGGCGAAGCGTTCGTGCACCAGTTTGTTTACGGCGAGATGGACGGGCCGATCCCGTTCCATTATCCCGACGGCGATTTCAACCGGGATTTGGGAGTCCGCGCCTGATGGCTATTGTCCGCAGCTTGCGCGGCATCGGGGCGCGCGTGGTGGACGGCGTGTGGCGCATCGGCTTCGGCACGAGGTTTTTCCTGATGACGCTGTTTTATTCCGGCCTCAGTTTTCGCCGCTTCCGCCTGACGGTCAGGGAGTTGTTTTTTACCGGTGTGATGTCGCTGATCATCATCCTGGTGGCGGGGTTGTTTGTGGGTATCGTGCTGGGGATGCAGGGCTATGAAACGCTCAAACGCTACGGCTCCGAGTCGGCGCTGGGAACGCTGGTGGCGCTGAGCCTGGTGCGCGAACTGGGGCCGGTGCTGGCCGCGCTGCTGTTCGCCAGCCGCGCCGGTTCGGCGATGACCGCCGAGATTGGCCTGATGAAGGCCACCGAACAGATTGCCGCGATGGAAATGATGGCGGTCAACCCGATCGCGCGCGTGGTGGCGCCGCGTTTCTGGGCCGGAGTGATTTCCATGCCGGTGCTGGCCGCAATGTTTTCCGCCATGGGCGTGTTCGGCGGCTATATGGTCGGCGTGGTGATGATAGGCGTAGACGAGGGCTCGTTCTGGTCGCAGATGCAATCCTCCGTGGACTTCCAGCATGACATATTGAACGGCGTCATCAAGAGTTTCGTGTTCGGCGTGGCGGTGACGGTCATCTCGCTGTTCGAGGGTTACGATGCGCCGCCCACGGCGGAAGGCGTATCCGGCGCCACCACGCGCACTGTGGTGCAATCATCGCTGGCGATTTTATTGCTGGATGTCATTTTGACCGCATTCATGTTTCGGGGGGATTGATTATGGAGCGCACTACGCTGGATTTATGGGTGGGCATGTTCGTCGTGGGGGGCTTCGCCGCGTTGCTGGTGCTGGCATTCAAGGTGGGGAACCTGAGTACGTACAACGTGTCGCAGTCTTACCAGTTGCAGGCCTATTTCGACAACATCGGCGGCTTGAAAGCGCAGGCTTCCATCAAGAGCGCGGGCGTGCTGGTGGGCCGGGTGACCGAGGTCAAACTCGATACCGAGATTTACAGGGCGCGGGTCACGATGAATATTGATAAACGCTACCAGTTTCCGAAAGACACCTTCGCCAACATCCTGACTTCCGGCCTGCTGGGCGAGCAGTACATCGGCCTTGCGCCGGGCGGGGATTCCGAGATGCTGAAGGGCGGGGACACAATCAAGAAGACGCAATCCGCCGTGGTGCTAGAAGATTTAATCGGGAAATTCCTGTACGGCAAGGCCGAAGAAACCAAATAGGATCACCTAAAACAGAATCAGCCCAAACAGAATCGCGAGGAAACGATGAAAAAAATAATTGCTCTGTTGTTTTGGTTAGTGCTGGCGACGCTGTCGCTGGAGGGGCGCGCCGACGTGCCGGAGCCGGATGTGCTGATCAAGGATACCGTGCGGGATGTGTTGTCCATAGTCAAGCAGGACAAAGATATCCAGGCGGGCAACCAGAAGAAAATCCTGGAGCTGGTGGACGCCAAGGTGCTGCCGCATTTTAACTTTACGCGCATGACCCAGCTTGCCGTCGGCAAGCACTGGCGCTCGGCTTCGCCGGAGCAGAAGCAGACGCTGGTGACCGAGTTCCGCAACCTGCTGGTGCGCACCTACACCAAGGCGTTCACCGTATACCGCGACCAGACCGTGGAAGTCAAACCGGTAAAAATGGCCGCAAATGCCACCGAGGTGACGGTCAAGACGGTAATCCTAAAACCGGGCGAGCCGGATATTCCGGTGAACTATGACCTTGAAAAAACCGCCGATGGCTGGAAGGCATTCGACCTGTCAATCGAGGGCGTGAGCCTGGTAAGCAACTACCGCAGCACCTTCTCCGAACAGATCCAGCAGTCGGGCATCGACGGGCTGATCAAGACCCTGGTGGAAAAAAATCAGGCAGCCGCCGACACGCCGCTGCGCAAGGCCGAATCCAAATGATCCGCCGCGAGGGCAACCAGGTGCGCGTATCGGGCCGGTTGACCATGGATACGGTCGCCACCCTGTTCAAAAGCGGGTTGCAGCCAAACGGGCAAACCGCTCTGGTGGTGGATATGTCCCAGGTTGAAGCGGTGGATTCCGCCGCAGTCAGCCTGATGCTCGCCTGGTTGCGCGAAGCGCAGCGCAGCCAGGTAACCCTGTGTTTTTCCAATGTTCCGGACAATCTGTTAAGCCTTGCTCATCTGTACGGTGTGGCGGAGTTGCTGCCGTTATGCCGCGATGCCGCCATGCAGCCTTGAGCGGCTGCCTTTTATCCCAGGAAACATAATTAGTGGTTTTGTAGCGCAACATTATGAAACCACGGAATATTTTCAACAAGCTGCGTTTTCCAGGTTTATATGTTCCCAGCCGTTGATGTCCGCCAGGTGCGCAAGCACTATGGCAGCCTGCATGCGCTGGACGGTGTGGATTTGCGCATCGGGCAAGGGGAATTTTTCGGCTTGCTCGGGCCAAACGGCGCGGGCAAAACCACGCTGATCAACCTGCTGGCGGGATTGGCATTGCCCGATGGCGGACAGCTTTCCATCATGGGGCATGACGTGGTCAGGCAATATCGTGACAGCCGCCGCCTGTTGGGCGTGGTGCCGCAGGAACTGGTGTTCGATCCCTTCTTCACCGTGCGCGAAACATTGCGTTTGCAATCCGGCTATTTCGGGCTGCGCCGCAATGATGCGTGGATAGACGAGGTGATGCATCATCTGGATTTATCCGACAAGGCCGACACCAACATGCGCCGCCTGTCGGGCGGCATGAAACGCCGCGTGCTGGTGGCGCAGGCGCTGGTGCATAAGCCGCCGGTGATCGTGCTGGACGAACCCACCGCCGGCGTGGATGTAGAGTTGCGCCAGACCATGTGGCGCTTCATCCAGCAGCTCAATCGCGATGGCCAAACCGTGCTGCTGACCACCCATTACCTGGAGGAGGCGGAAGCCTTGTGCGACCGCATCGCCATGCTCAAGCGTGGCCGGATAGTGGCCTTGGACAGCACACAGAACCTGCTCAACAGTGTTATCGGGTGCAGCGTGCGATTGAAGCTGTCGGGCGCACTGCCCGCAACCTTGCTGCCACAGGTAGTCGAGCAGTCGGGAGAAGGGGTGTACTTGCTTGCGTTGTCGTCCTATCAGGCTCTGGAGCAGGTGCTGGCGGAGCTGCGGGCAGCAGGGGTAACGGTGCAGGAAATGGCGTTGCAGCAGCCCGATCTGGAAGATGTATTCCTGCGGGTCATGGGGCGCTCATGTTGAGGGCGCCTCTAAAAATCCACATTTCATCCCAGCTGATGAAACTACTGGTGAAACAACTAGCCATCCGACTAAGGGAGAGAGAAATCACAAACATACCTCTTGGTCATGAAACTCAAGCTGATGTAGGTCGGGATTCATCCCGACGGGGTTGGATTGTGCGGCGCTATGTCGGGATAAATCCCGACCTACGAAACCCACCCCGGTTCATAAAAGGTATTTTTGCAATTTCTACACCCCTAAGCTGTCAAAAGACGACAGCCAAGTCGCTGGTTATGCTGCGTTGCGGAAAAAATTTCTTGCTGGCATATCATAATATATGCGGCGCTGCAAAATTTTCCCCACGCCTTGCTGACGGCTCCGCACGGGCTGTTTTTGCCCGTAGCGGATCGGCGTCCCCTTGTGGGGCATGTGGGCGAGCTCTGAATTTTTAGAGGCACCCTTGAGCTTCTATACATTATTCTACAAAGAGATTTTGCGCGTGCAGAAGGTGGCCTTCCAGACTCTGCTGTCGCCGATACTGACCGCGTTGTTGTACCTGCTGATTTTTTCGCATGTGCTGGAACAGCATGTCGAGGTATATCCGGGCGTGCGCTACACCGCTTTCCTGATCCCCGGCCTGGTGATGATGTCGGTGTTGCAGAATGCCTTTGCCAACAGTTCGTCCAGCCTGATCCAGTCCAAGATCACCGGCAGCATCCTGTTCGTATTGATGGCGCCGATAGCTTACTGGGAATTTTTCCTGGCTTATGTGATGGCCTCGGTGGTGCGCGGGCTGGCAGTGGGGGTCGGGGTGTATCTGGCGGCGCTATGGTTCGCCCAGCCGCCATTGCAGTTCCCGCTGTGGATCGTGCTGTTCGCCGTGCTGGGCAGCGCGCTGCTCGGCTCGCTGGGCATGGTGGCCGGCATCTGGTCGGAAAAATTCGACCAGCTCGCGGGGTTTCAGAACTTCATCATCATGCCGCTGACATTCTTGTCCGGCGTGTTCTATTCCATCCATTCGCTGCCCTCTTTCTGGCAGGGGTTGTCGCGCTTCAACCCGTTTTTTTATATGATAGACGGCTTCCGTTACGGGTTTTTTGGCGCGTCCGATATTTCCCCGTGGGTCAGCCTGGCGGTGGTGGGCGGATGTTTTGTGGCGCTGGCGGCATTTACGCTGGCATTGTTGAAATCGGGTTACAAATTACGGTCATAGGATTATGGTTACTCCTGAAAGCATCAAACAGAATATCCAGCAGGGCATGGCGGTCACACATCTCAGCGTGAACGGTGACGGCAGGCATTTCGAGGCGGTGGTGGTGAGCGAAGAATTCGCGGGCAAAAGCCGCGTACAGCGCCACCAGCGCGTCTATCAAACATTGGGGGACAGGATGCGCGAGGAAATCCACGCGCTGTCTGTCAAAACCTTTACGCCGCAAGAGTGGCAGGAACAACAATAAGCGATGCAAAAATTAGCCATACAGGGTGGTATCCCGCTACGCGGGGAAGTGCGCATTTCCGGCGCGAAGAATGCTGCGCTGCCCATCATGTGCGCCGGGCTGCTGACATCGGATGAATTACGTCTGGCCAACGTGCCGGATTTGCATGATGTCGCCACCATGCGCAAGCTGCTGGTGCAGATGGGCGTGACGGCTACCGCCGAGCACGGTGCGATGACTCTATGCGGTGATCGGGTAGATAAACTGGAAGCGCCTTACGACATGGTGAAAACCATGCGCGCTGCGATCCTGGTGCTGGGGCCTCTGATGGCGCGCTTCGGCGAGGCGCGCGTGTCGTTGCCGGGCGGTTGCGCCATCGGCTCGCGCCCGGTTGACCTGCACATCAAGGGGTTGCAGGCGATGGGAGCAGAAATCCATATCGAACATGGCTACATCCATGCGCAGGCGGAACGGTTGAGAGGCGCGCGTATCTTCTTCGACATCGTCAGCGTCACCGGCACGGAAAATCTGATGATGGCCGCCACGCTCGCCGACGGCGTAACGGTGCTTGAAAACGCCGCGCGCGAACCGGAAGTGTTGGATCTGGCCAACTGCCTGCGCGCGATGGGCGCAAAAATTTCCGGCGACGGCACGGATACCATCACCATCACCGGCGTGGAAAAACTGCACGGCGCATCGCACCGCATCATGCCGGACCGCATCGAAAGCGGCACCTTCCTGGTTGCGGCAGCGGCCACCGGCGGCAGCATTACACTGACCGATACGCGCGCCGATATTCTCGATACCGTGCTGGAAAAACTGACCGGGGCGGGAGCGAGAATCACCGCCAGCGGCGACCGCATCCATCTGGAAATGAGCGGGCGCCCCAAATCGGTCAACGTGCGCACCGCGCCGTATCCCGCCTTCCCCACCGACATGCAGGCGCAATTCATGGCGCTGAACGCGGTGGCGCAAGGCAGCGCAATGGTGGTGGAAACCATCTTTGAAAACCGCTTCATGCACGTGCAGGAACTGCGCCGCCTCGGCGCGCAGATCGCCGTGGAAGGCAACACCTGCATGGTGCGCGGCGCCGATCATCTGGAAGGCGCCACTGTCATGGCGACCGACCTGCGCGCCTCCGCCTGCCTGGTGATCGCCGGGCTGGTGGCGCGGGGAGAAACCGTGATAGACCGCATCTACCACCTGGATCGCGGGTATGAGCATATCGAGGCGAAGCTCTCGCAACTGGGGGCGGCTATCCGGCGGTTAAAATAAACGGTGGCATGTGCTAAAGCAGGCTGCGTCCTAATTTCGTGCCCCGGTTGAACTGCTCCAAGGATTCCTTAACATGCCTACTCCATTCTAGCACCCGGAAAATATTGTGCTGGATACCTCGGTATTGGTGGCAGCGATGCGATCCAGCCAAGGGGCGAGCTTTGCATTGCTCAGCAGCATTCCTTCACGGAAATTCAAGATTTGCCTTTCGGTAAGTTTGTATGCAGAGCGGCAAGCAGTGTAGGCCCGAACGGAAAATATTCCACCGGGTTTGACCGCGGGGGATGCACAAGGTTTTTTGCGTTACTTGATCAGCGTAGCCCATTTGCAGGCGATCCATTTTCTTTGGCGCCCATACTTGCCGGACCCGAATGACGATATGGTGCTGGAACTTGCCGTGGCAGCAGGGTGCCGACATGTGGGGACCCATAATGTGAGAGACTTCAAGGGTTCCGAGCGCCTTGGTGTGCAGGCCATTACGCCGGGAAATTATCTGCAACTAATCAGGGGATCATGATGAGTGCATTGACCGTTGAACTGCCGGATGCTTTGCAAAAAAGCATCGAAGACATCGCCTCAAGGGAGGGGTATACCGCAGGCCAGTTTTTGGCGGCGGCAGCGGCAGAGAAGCTGGCTGCCGCAATGACCATCAACTACTTGCGCGAAGAAGCTGCACAAGGCAGGCGGGCGGATTTTGAACGGTATTTGCAGTCCGTGCCGGATGTTCCGCCTGCGGACAATGACCGCCTACGCTGATCGGTGTGTTAATGCATGACTTAACCACGGCATTTCCAGATGATCGCCGGGCTGGTGGCGCAGGTCGAAACCGTGATAGGCCGCATCTATCGCCTGAATCGCGACTATGAACATATCGAGACCAAATTTTCGCAACTGGTGGCGAATATCCGGCGGCTGAAATAAACGGTAGCCCACGAAATCGTTATTGCACCAAAGGTAGGCAATTCTCTAATCTCTTGCGAGCTTGAGAAATTGACACCGCCGCGTGAAAGCACCCTGTGTAATGCGCTTCGCTTATTACACCCATAACGCCTTACGCGAGTTGCTTGGCCATACCAACCCAATGTAGCATTGGCAACTTTCACCACCAGCAACATCACCTGCACTTCGATCAGCACGCCGCTCGGTGGTCAGTGCCGCGCCGGATTGACAGCCGAACAGGCTGCTGGCAGTGGCAACGGCCAGCAAGGCGAACAGCAACACCAGCGTCACCAGTAGCGCGCCCATCGAATGCCGGGCAATGTGTTCCATCACTTGCCTGAAAACTTCCCGACTTCACCTGCGAATGGCACGAGCCTGTCATACAGGCGTCACAATTCTTTAATATCATCACACCTGTCTTTAATGCAGAACGCTGAAAAAATCATGACCGCAAATATCCTGCTTGTGGAAGATGAGCCGGCAATACAGGAGTTATTGGCATACAACGTGGCGCAATGTGGCTACCGCGCAATCAGGGCGTTTGACGCCGCCGAGGCCATGGCGCACATCAACCGCGCGCTGCCCGACCTGATCCTGCTGGACTGGATG
>CXWL01021234.1_pt1 | contig 11521 bp, 2 predicted proteins | sample 590931 | NCBI WGS metagenome assembly CXWL01 (sample SAMEA3498368, study PRJEB10139) | groundwater metagenome | biome: water well; material: biofilm material | place: Germany | collected 2015-04-27 | reverse complement strand
TCGGATCGTTTTCAACGGTGGACTGCTCCAAGGCGGGATCAGTACCGATAACGGTGCCACCTATCACAGCCTCGATGGCTCCCAGACCTACGTCATTTCAAGCGGTCACTTGATCGTCAATGGCGTGCTGACGGTGAATGCGAACTTCCAGAGCGGGCAGTTCGGGATTCAACTGAAGGACTTGAGCGATATGGCCACCTCAGAGCTGCCGACGCAAGGACCTGTGCAGCGTGTGGCGAGCAACGAGTTCATCTTCTTTGTAAACCAGGGCACGACGGACAATTGGCAGGTCACTGGGACCAGCCTGGGCGATCTTCACCGTCCGGCACTCGGCGATGATCGGTTGTATGGATTGGACGGCCCGGACGTACTGATAGGTAGTGGAGGTCGTGATGCCCTCTACGGCGGGAATCAGAATGATTTTCTTATCGGGGATGCCTTTGGTGAGGTTGGGGCATTGGCTCCACCGGAACAAGATTACTTGGATGGCGGGGACGGGGACGATACGCTGCTCGGTTACGGGAATGACGACGTCTTGCTGGGTGGGGAGGGTGCGGATCAATTACTAGGGGATGATTATCCTGAGGCGTCCGGTCGTCCGGTTGGACAGGACTATCTCGACGGCGGGGCCGGGAGCGATCTGCTGTTCGGAGGCCTCGGCGAGGACGTGCTGCTAGGGGGCGAGGGCAATGACGAACTGCGGGGAGATAATGTCAATGGCGGGGGATGGAATGACATCGTGGTGGACCAGAATGGCCTTCTGATGTCGGTCTTCGATCCCACTGGCCGACCGGCGCGCGCCACCGCCAATGGCGGCGCGGACTACCTCGATGGCGGTACAGGGAACGACACCCTTATTGGTGATGGCGGCGAGGACATTCTCTCTGGCGGAGCGGACAACGACCAGCTTTATGGTGATGATTTTGCCGACGATCAAGCGTCCTATTTCTCTCAACCAGGAGATGATGTGCTGGATGGCGGGGCGGGCGACGATCTCTTGGCCGCCGGCGATGGGGCGGACTCGTTGTCGGGCGGCGCCGGGATCGACACCTTGTTTGGCGATAAAGGCAATGATGTCCTCGACGGTGGTGCCGATGTCGACACCCTGCGTGGCGGCGATGGCGCGGATCAATTGTTTGGCGGCGGCGGGAATGACCTGTTATTCGGCGATGGCCTTAACAATCAATTCGTGGCTGGGACGGTGGGTGGAGCCGATGTCTTGGATGGCGGGGACGGCCATGATGAACTGCAGGGGGGTGGAGGGGCCGACACGTTATCCGGCGGCGCCGGCAACGATTTTCTTTTAGGGCAAGACGATGCCGACACCCTCTTCGGCGACGATGGCGACGATGTGCTGTCTGGCGAGGCGGGCGACGATACCTTGATCGGCGGCGCGGGGATCGATGTCTTGGCCGGTGGCGCCGGCGCCGATACCTATGTCTTTCACCTCGGTGACGGGGTCGAAACCATTCAGGATACCGCGGGGGAGGGGAACCGGCTGGTCTTTGGGGCTGGGATTGCTGCCGGCGATATTCATGTCGGCATCGGGTCGCTGGTGCTGCGGGTGGGGCTCACGGGGGATGCCGTCCATATTCAAGGGTTCGACCCGGCGAATCCCACGGTGCCGGTCGGAATCGAGACCTTTGAGTTCGCCGATGGGACTACGCTCACCCAAGCAGACCTCGTCGCGCGCGGGTTCGATCTCGTGGGGACCGCCGGCAACGATGTGTTAAACGGCGAGGCCCTCTACCGTGGGATCTATGGCCTTGATGGCAATGACGTTCTTACGGGTGGAGCCCTCGACAACGTGCTCGATGGTGGAAGCGGCCATGACATCCTGTTTGCAGAAGGCGGCATCGATCAGCTCTTGGGTGGGACTGGTGATGACCTCATGCGAGGAGGAGACGGCGACGATGTGCTGAACGGCGAAACCGGCAACGACGTTCTTGAAGGGGAAGCTGGGGCCGATGTGCTGGTGGGTGGAGCCGGGGACGATCAGCTGCTCGGCGGAGCAGGCAATGACACCTATCAATTCAATCTCGGCGATGGGATCGACAGTATCAGTGATTCGATGGATGTGGCTGAACCCAATCGGGTGGTGTTTGGGCCTGGGATCACGTCCTCGTCTATCACGTTGACGACCAACTTCGGTCAGATCCTCGTGCGCCCTGGCTCGACCTTCGAGGGGGTGACGATTGGGGCCAACGGGAGTGATGCACTGGGATTCCATGCGGTCGATCTCTATCAGTTTGAGGATGGCACGAGCCTCACCTATAGCGACCTGGTGGCGCGCGGGTTCGACCTCGATGGCACGGAGTTCGACGATTTTCTGTTCGGTACGAATGTCATCGACCGCTTCCGGGGAGGGCTTGGGAATGACTGGCTGGAGGGCAGTGAGGGAAACGACTCGTATTTCTTCAACGTCGGGGACGGCGTCGATACCATCGTCGACACGGTGTTGCCCGGCGCGGGCAATGAGATCGTCTTCGGCCTCGGCATTGTGTCTTCCGATTTCAGCCTCGATCTGGCTTCCGATCAATCGGACTCCAGTCTCAGTGATTTGCTGATCCGTGTCGGCGTCAACGGTGACGCGGTGCAGATCGATACCTTCGATCGCGACAATGTGTTCGATCTTCGGGCCATCGACACCATCCGCTTTGCCGATGGCAGCATGCTGACCTACGACCAACTGCTCGCGCGCGGGTTCGATCTCACTGGCACGGACGGAGACGACCAGATGAGCGGAACGAACGTGGACGATCGAATTATCGCCGGCGATGGCGCTGACGTGCTGCGGAGTGGAGCAGGGGACGATACGCTGGAGGGTGGCCTGGGCCATGACAGGTTGGTCGGTGGGCAAGGCAATGACACCTATGTGTTCGGCTATGGTTCTGGTGAGGACGCGATCCTGGAATTCCAAGGTGAGGGGGATACGATCCGCATGGCCCCTGGCGTCGCTCCGTCGGATGTCGTGGTCACGCGATATAAAGACGATCTGATCTTCAGTCTCATCGGCGGTGCCGATCGACTGACGGTGTCGTTGTATTTTACCGCGCCGTCACTTCAGATCGAATTGGTACAGTTTGCCGACGGAACAATCTGGGACCAGGCCTTCATCGGCAATCTTGTGCAGCCGACGATCACGGGAACCAGTGGGTCGGATTCTCTGATAGGGACGGCTGGGAATGATCGCTTGGCGGGTTTGGCCGGCGACGATCAGCTGACGGGATTGGCTGGTGACGACCGTCTTGATGGCGGGACCGGAGCGGATCAACTCACCGGTGGTACGGGCGATGAGATCTATCTTGTTGATGATGCCGGCGATGTGGTGACGGAGCTGGCGAATGAGGGCCTCGATACGATTCAGAGCGCGGTGACACGTACGATCGAGGCCAATGTTGAGAACTTGACCCTCACGGGAACCGCCGACCTCAACGGCACCGGCAATGACCTCGACAATATCCTGACCGGGAACAGCGCCACGAACCTCTTATCCGGTGGACTGGGCGACGATACCTATATGGTGGGTGCGGGCGATACGGTCATCGAAATGGCCGGTGAAGGGACCGATACAGTTCAGACGGACGCGAACGCGACGCTCGGAACCCATGTTGAGAACCTGACCATGACCGGCAGTGCCGCACTGACCGGAACAGGGAATGAACTGGACAACGTGCTGCAGGCCGATGGGTCGATCAGTATCTTGGCCGGCGGCGACGGCAATGATACCTATCTGGCCGGATCGAACGGGGATGACGACGTTCTGATCGAAACGGCGATAGGGGGCATCGATACGGTGATTGCCGCCCATGACTATCAGTTGCCAGACAATATTGAGCACCTGACTCTGCTCGATCCCCTGGTGCCCGACTTCGCCAACTTCTCCCTTGTCCCCTATGCCCCCTTTGCGTTGTTTGGCGTGTCGATGACGGGTGTTGGAAACAATTTGGATAACACGTTGATCGGCGGGCAAGCCAACAATCTCCTGGATGGGGGCCTCGGTGCCGATACGTTGGTCGGCGGGATGGGCGACGATATCTATATCGTCGACAACGTGAGTGACCTGGTTCTCGAACAGGCGGGTGAAGGGGTGGATACGGTCGAAGCGTCGACCGATTATGTCTTGTCGGGTCACGTCGAGAATCTCACGCTCACAGGAATGGCGCCGATCACGGGAATGGGCAACGCCCTGAACAATGACGTGAGAGGCAATGAGGCGTCGAACGTGCTGGATGGAGGAGCGGGATCCGATAGTCTCCAGGGAGTCGGCGGCACCGACACGTATCTTTTCGGCCGTGGGTCAGGCAGCGATATTGTATTCGATCTCAGCGTCGCCGGTGAGGTCGATGCGATTCAACTTGCCTCGGATGTCACACCCGCCGATATCGAAGTGTATCGACGCGACTTCGGTCTTGTCTTGGTGATCACTGGAACCACGGATGAGCTCACGTTGGCCAGTTTTTTTGATCGGCTGGAGTACGCGCAGAAACAGGTTCGATTTGCCGATGGTACGACCTGGAATGAAGCCGAATTGCGTTCTCGCGCTGTCTCAGTCGGAGGTAGCCAGCTAGGCACGACTGGAAACGATACGCTCACGGGCAGTGCCGGCCACGATGTCCTCGTTGGGAACGCCGGAAACGATGTGCTGACCGGGGGGCTTGGCAATGACTGGTTATACGGAGACGCGACCAGTCAGTCGCCGTTTGGACTACAGGTTGTCGGCAATGACACGCTGAGTGGTGGAGTAGGCGATGATATCCTCATCGACCTCCGGGGAACGAATCTTTTCGACGGCGGCCCGGCAAACGACTCGCTCTTTCTCGGAACCGGCCAGGACACGGTGTTATTCGGTCGGGGCTCCGGCGTCGATCGTGTGACGCTGGATAATAATGGGAGCGACCTGGATATCATCCAAATGGGTGCGGGGATTGCCCCCGCCGACGTCGTGATGACTCGCCATAATCCTGACAGTCACATCGTGGAGCTGTTCATTCCCGGCAGTGGAGATCGGTTGACGGTGGTGCTCTCGACGAATTACCCCTCCGTAGGATTGGAGAGTACGCAAGCGGTGGTGCGTTTTGCCAATGGCACGGAATGGAATCTGGCCTGGCTCCCGGCTGCCGTGACTGTGGATGCATCAGGGAACGACACCTATCTGCTCGGAAACTCAGGATCCGCGGTGATGGAGGTCGTGGGTGGTGGGATCGACACCGTCGAAAGCCTCGCAGATTATACGTTGGGTGCGCAGGTTGAAAACCTCATCCTTGCTGAGAGCAGAAGCTCGGTGCTCCCCAATCCCGTGCATGGAACCGGCAATGAATTGGATAATCTCATTATTGGGAACACCGGAGACAATGTCCTTGTCGGAGGCGCCGGCAATGATGTGTTGGTAGGAGGGGTCTTTCGGTCAGTCGAATCATTTTTCGTGTTCGGGACCGGCAGTGACATCCTAATCGGTGGCATGGGAAATGATGTGCTCATGGCGGATGGTGGGAATGTCGCCTTCCCTGCGGACGGCTCCAATGGGTCATGGTTGTTCGTCGGCGGGGGATCAGACTTCCTGAATAATCCATCGCGTCGGGCTGACGATCTCTTGATCGGAGGGACCGGCAACGACACTTATATTGTGCATAGCCAGCAACAAACTATCACGGAGTTCATGGATGAAGGTACGGACATGGTGAGAATCACCGTGTCCTACACACTAGGGGAACATGTCGAAAGTTTGGTTTTGGTCGATCCTGCGCCTGCCTACGACGAGAACGATAACCTTGTGATTCCACCCCCACTGAATGGGACAGGCAACGATCTCGACAACCTTCTTATCGGATCAGGGAAGGATAATCTATTATCCGCCGGAGTCGGCAACGACACCCTGTGGGGTGGAAATGCCATTGATATCGATTCCGGTCTTTCTATGTCCGGCAACGATATCTTGGCTGGAGGCTCAGGCCATGACACCTACATTTTCAAGCTCGGCGATGAGATTGACACAATTGAGGATGAGGCGATTGCTGGTGGGGGAAATCACATTCAGTTCGGCGAGGGTATCGCGCAGACAGATTTGACGTTTCTTCAGGATGAAGCGGCCCGAACCCTCACGATCCAGGTCGGCAGCAGCGGCACCGACCAGCTCCTCCTCACCAACTTCGATCCAACTGGCGTTAACGGCTCTCTCGTAGTCGAGACCCTGGCCTTTGCCGACGGCAGCACGGCAAACTTGGCGGCGCTGTTCGGTGGCGCGGCCAACCATGCCCCGACAGTCGCCGTGCCTATCGAGGATCAGACGGTGCCGGAGGATGCGCCGTTCAGCCTGCAAGTGCCGGCGAACACCTTTGCCGATCAAGACGCAGCCGATGTGCTCACGCTGAGCGCCAGTCTTGCCGATGGTTCAGCGTTGCCGGCCTGGCTGACATTCGATGCGGTGACCCGCACGCTCACCGGGACGCCTGATGATGCGCAGGTGAGCACGCTTGATCTGCGCGTGACGGCGACGGACACGGGCAATCTGAGTGTGTTCGACGACTTCGCCTTGACGGTCACGAATGTCAACGAAACGCCGATGGTGGCGGTGCCGCTGACCGATCAACAGGCAACAGAGGATGCCCCCTTCACATTCGTGGTGCAGACCAGCACCTTTGTGGACGTGGATCAACTGCATGGCGATCAGTTGACCTACAGTGCGACGCGTGAGGACGGCACCGCGTTGCCCAGCTGGCTCAGCTTCGACGCGACGACCCGCACGTTCAGTGGCACCCCACTCAACAGTGATGTCGGCACGCTCGCCCTCCGGGTGACGGCCACGGATATCGGGAACCTGAGTGCCTCGGACACGTTCAGTCTGACGGTAACCAACGTGAACGACGCGCCGACCGTGGCGGCTCCGCTCGCCGATCAGGCAGGGAATGAGGACGAGACCTTCTCGTTCACGATTCCCGTGAACACGGTTGCCGACGACGATCTCATGCACGGAGATGTCTTGACCTACAGTGCTACACTGGCCGACGGCAGCCCACTGCCGACCTGGTTGAGTTTCAGCTCAACTACGCGGACATTGAGCGGCACGCCGGGCGCGGGCGATGCCGGCACCCTGCAGATTGCCGTCACGGCGACTGACAGTGGGATGCTCAGCGCCACCGATACCGTCGCGCTTGTCATCGCGGGCCCATTGCCTAAAACGCTGGTCGGCACTGCTGGGAACGATGTGCTGATCGGGGGGCGCGGCGACGATACGCTCACAGGACTGGCCGGCAACGATACGCTGATTGCTGGACAAGGCCAGGACCTGCTCGACGGTGGCCCGGGGACCGATACGATGATTGGCGGGACCGGCAACGATACCTACATCGTGGACGTGGCCGGCGATGTGGTGACGGAACTGGCCAACGAAGGCACCGATACGGTACAGAGCAGCATCACCGCTACCCTTGGCGCCAATGTGGAGAACCTGACGCTGACCGGCACGGCCAATCTGAACGGGACCGGCAACGCGTTGGACAACACCCTGACCGGCAATAGTGGGACCAATGTGCTGACCGGCGGGGCGGGGAACGACACCTATATCGTAGGCGCGGGGGATACGGTGGTGGAGCAAGCCGGTGGCGGTACTGACCGCGTGGAGAGTGCCATAACGTACACGCTGGGGAGCAATGTGGAACATCTGACCCTGACCGGCACCACCGCGATCAATGGCACCGGCAACACCTTCGCCAACGTGCTCTTGGGGAACAGCGCGGCGAACGCCCTCACCGGCGGTGGAGGCGATGATACGCTTGACGGAGGCGATGGAAACGACGTATTGGACGGGGGCACCGGCAACGACGCGTTGGTCGGCGGGCTGGGCCACGATACATTGTCGGGTGGCGGCAATGTCGACACCTTGGACGGCGGCGCCGGCGACGACAACCTTGACGGTGGGGACGGGAACGATACGTTGACCGGCGGAATCGGGGATGATCAGCTCACAGGCGGGGGCGAGGCAGACAGCCTCGATGGTGGCGAGGGTCACGATACTCTTGATGGTGGAGCCGGTAACGATATCCTGCTGGCCGGGCAAGGGAATGACATCTTGATCGGGGGTGGCAATGCCGACACGTTGGATGCTGGCGACGGCGATGACAGCCTTGATGGTGGAGCCGGCAACGATATGCTGCTTGCCGGGGCCGGGAGCGATCAACTCATCGGCGGCGGCAATGCCGACACGTTGGACGGCGGAAGCGGGAATGACACCTTGGACGGGGTCGCGGGCGACGACATCCTCCTCGGTGGAGATGGCGACGACACCTTGCTGGGCGGGGGCGATCACGATGTTCTCGACGGTGGCACGGGCAATGACATCTTAGAAGGCGCTGCTGGTGATGATCTCTTTCACTTCAAGAGCGGCTACGGGCAGGACACCATTCAGAACTCCGGCGGTGGGACCGATCGCCTGCAATTCGGCACCGAACTCGATCCGCTTCAGCTGGTCCTCAGCCGACAGGTCAACGATCTACGGATTGCCGTCCATGGCTCAGCCGATGCGGTAACCGTACGGGACTGGTATGCCGGGACGAGCAATCAGACCGAGGTGCTCCAGACCGGAAACGGTCAGCAACTGCTGAACACGCAAGTCGATCAGTTGATCCAAGCGATGGCGGGATTCACCACACAGACCGGCCTGACCTGGGATCAGGCGATCGATCAGCAGCCACAGCAGGTGCAGACGGTCTTGGCCGCAAGCTGGCAGTAGGAAGAAGGTGAGGGGTGAAGCGTAAGGGGTGGTGAATAGTTACAGTGAGGGAATGGCGGAGAAACCGTCCGCGCTCATCAATAGCAACGGCAAACTCGAAGTCTTTCTGAAACAAGCCTCCGCTGCTGATCTCCTCCAGGCCCGGAGGGGAGGGCGCATCGAAGTTTCGTAAGCCTATACGCGAAATTCACGAGACATGCGGGAGATGCGCGAAAGGCGAGAGGTGAAGAACCTGGATTGCAGCGTTACCCGCTTGGACTTCCAAGATTGTTGTTCTGGCACGGGTGGAAAACGTCTCCTGGCACCGTTTCACTGCCTATTCTCCTCGCGCCTCCTCGCACCTGAGAGCCCCTTGTCCTCGCATCCATCGTAGAAGGAGCCAATTTATATGAGTGACGCAACAGACAAAACCATTCCCTTGAACGTGCGCTTGAAGCCCAGCGAGTCGTCGGCCCATCCATTGGTGACGAACTACACGAACGTGGGTGTGGCGCAGGGGATCGCCTATCTCGATTTTGGCTTTATCGAGCCAGTGTTGCTTGGGGCCATCGCGAAGACGGCGACAGACGGACAGTCTGCACCCAAGGGCTTGGAAGGGCATCTCGTCACCCGTGTCGCGATGAGCGTGGACGTGCTGGCGCGATTGCATCAGCAGATACAACAAGTGTTGGTCGGGATGCGCGATGCGCGCCAGATGAAGCCGAAGGCGTAGGCAAGATAACGAGAGCGGCCAAAAGAAGGAGCTGATGAATGCACCTTGACACCTTCCCCCTCCCACCTTTTCCCGCACGAGTCGCGTTCGCGGCAATACTTATGCTGGGAACAGCTGGTAGTGCCTTGGCGGACTCGAATGTATACGAAATGGTGCTGAATAAAGATGAGAACCTTTGCCCGGGGATCATGGCCGAACTCAATCGAGATATCGTCCAATTCAAGGAGATTCGGTATGCCTCAGATAAGAAATTCCCAGTGGTGAAGTGGAAGCACATGGCCGACCTTGGCTCGAAATTTACCGAGGATTCGGAATATGTAAAATGGCAGTGGGCAAAATTCGATATCAACAACGACCATGCGATTGACCTCGTGGTGAGAGTTAGCAGTGACAATTCATATGGCCCAGGTGATCTGTATTATATATTCGATGGTGCGTATAACGGACTCAGGGACGTTCGCACGCGTCAACAGTTCGGGGATGCCTTTCGAAAAACCGGCATTGCCTCGATCCACGCAACTAGCGGCCATTTGCTGTTGAACGATCTCCCTCCGCTGCGCCCTGACGTGGAGAAGGAATGGATCGATGGCAGCTATGCGATCACACCGTTTGTTGTGAAGGATGTGACATATCTGCACATTGATCAAGCGGTGTCTCGTGATGACGGCAGCCTCTATCATGTGGTAACCAAATTCACGCGACCCGCTGTGGCACCAGGCAAGGGCCAATATAGCGAGGTAATAGCTTTTGGGACTAACCCCAAGGAACTTGAGGATGTCTGCTACTTCAGGATGTATGTCGATGAACAGCAAACGATGGAACGATCTGCAGATCGAATGACCCTCAAGCCATATGCCGGACAATGACGGGAATGATATCCAAGATATTGACAGGTGATCGTGCAGCGATAATGCTACAGAGGAGATGCCATGCAATTTCATTTGTTCGGTACTAGCTCCAGCGAATTGACCGCGAGGCTGCAGGCGTTACTTGAGCGCCCTGGAATTGAAGGGTTTAGAGAGAGAGCGTATTGGGACACTGCAAAAATACCCAACGCTACCATTGGGTATGGATTCAACATCCAAGATGGTGGAGACAACCTCAAACTCGTATTGCAAGAATTGTATGGGCTGAGTGGTCAAACGATCACCCAATTCCTAAATGATTTTAAAGATATTAATAGGGGCATTGCTGGGGTTAGACCACAGTCGAAAGCTGATTTTCTTCAGAATCAAGCAGGGTTGAATAGCCAGCTGCGAAGTGCTCTAGATCGCCTGGCTTTTCAGGATCTTGGGAAAGGGCCGTTCACGATTAACCAAGTACAGGCGCGAGAGGTCGAACGGAAGATTCTCGAGGGCTACACTCTTGACGGGGTAAATCGAGAGGGTGTGACAACTAGCCTGCAGAGGTTTTTATCAGACCAAGCAGGCATTAATATTCCTAGCAACTCTGACGAGTTCGTCGTCTTAGCGTCGCTCTATTACAATACACCGACTTTGGTTACCAAAAACAATGACTTACTTGATGCGCTTCGTGGGGGTGATCGTGCGGAAGCATGGTTTCAAATCCGCTACAAAATAAATGGAAGCAACGACACTGGCGTTGCGAGCCGCCGATATCAAGAGGCCGATCTCTTTAGTCTGTATGACAATCAGCCGCTGACAGAGCTCGAGGCGAGACATGTCGTGAAAGTGGTGGCGAAGCATCAATTTGATATTGCGGCGTATGAAGGAGTCTATTCTCCTGCGAAGGGTCATTCTGTCTCTATTTCACAGGCATTGCTTCCCGCCACTAATTTTCTCATTTCGCATTTTGGCGAAGGCCTGTCGTTGCAACGGCTTTTTGTTGCTATCAGTCTCGGCGGCGACCCCATTCAAGGTGGTGACTCGAATGATCTGCTGTTGGGCGACACCGGCCACGACATCCTGATCGGCGGTGGGGGCGATGATCTGCTCCGCGGGGAAGCGGGCAAGGATGCGTACATTTACAATTCCGGCGATGGGAACGATACGATCGTGGATACGGCGGCGGACCTGAACGGGGATGGCCAGCCAGACGGCGACGGCCTGGGTGTCGTCGTG
>CXWL01015004.1_pt1 | contig 11521 bp, 12 predicted proteins | sample 590931 | NCBI WGS metagenome assembly CXWL01 (sample SAMEA3498368, study PRJEB10139) | groundwater metagenome | biome: water well; material: biofilm material | place: Germany | collected 2015-04-27 | reverse complement strand
GCGCAGGCCAACGCCGTGAAGACGGATGGTTCGGCCGAGAAATTTGGTGGTGCGCCCGTGGGTCCGGCACCGACGAACTTCCAGGTCAAATCCTGGAACCCCTACTCCCACAATTTATCATGGTCGTGCGACGCCGGGGCGACCTGCGACGTATATCGGGTGGACTCGACCGGCCGAACCCTGGTGGCCAACAAGATCCAAGTGAGAGGCATGCTCGACCACGCCTACTTGGAACCCAACACCGTCTATCGCGTGGTGGTGCACTATCGGGACGGCCGGGAAGGCAGCCTGGACTACACCTATGCGAATCCGCCCCAGCCCGGGGTCGTCACCGGCCTGAAGGCCGTCCAGACCGGCCCGGGCAAAGTCAGCCTCACCTGGCAACAGTCGGCCGACCGGGAGAATTCCTATCAGATTTACGGCCCGGCGCTGCCGGCGGAAGGCCGGCGGCTTGACACCACCTCGGCGGAACTCACCGATGTGCCCGTCGGCAACCACGGGGCGCGGGTGACGATCTTGTATGGCAGCTCCGACAAGATGGCGCCGGCGCCCAAGGGGACCATGGTCGAATTCACCGTGCTGACCGATCGCGACCGCTACCGGATCGTTTTTCTGGGCCTCCAATGCCTGCAGGAGACCAAGGACGACATGCTCAACCTCGATGGCAAGCACGACGAGGTTTATGCCGGCGCCTACATCGCGAGGGTGACCCGCGATACCAACAACGCGCCTCCGGCCCCCGGGAGCTTTGTCCGCACCAAGGTCATGGGCGACACCAACGGTTTCCCTGACCGTCTGCGAACCGGCACGGCGAGTGATGCCGGCGGCATCCAAACCGGCGACTTCGTGCCCTCCAGTGCCGCCGTGGCACTGCAACCTGGTGTGGCCACGACCAACGACCGGTTCCCGTTGCTAGTCTGGGAGGGAGAACTGCGCGACTCGAGTGACCTGCTCGTCATTGCTCCGGTCCTGTTCTCCTGGAACAAGGCTGGTGAGGGTCCTTGGAATACTTGGTCCGGTTGGTGGTCGACGCCCAATGGCTCAAGTCAACTGCGCAGAACTGCGCGTCTCGGAGTGCGCACCAATAATTTCGGAGTGATCCTTTCAGAGGAATGGCAGAATGATGTAACGCTCAACTCTTACATTGGCGAATTCTACGGCGACCCAATGTCACAGGCATTGAACCCGCTCGACCCCAACAGAAAGCGCCGCTACGGACCGCATTTCACCATGAATGGTGACCGGCCGATCGGCTTGGAGGATCAAAATGCAAGTGGTAGTGTGTTCGGGGTTCCCTCCCTTTTCTGGGTTCCCTTTGGCTTTGTGCTGACACGCGCCAACTTGGAAGCCAAGTTGGGCAACAATAACGCAGTGCTGTATCAGAGGTTGTTCATTGATGACAAACTCACGAACGCGTCACTCGGCGGCAATTACAGCCTCTATATCCAGATTGAGCGGCTGGCACCTCCACCTTAGCAAGCAAGGACTAGCCGCAGCCTGATCTTCGCGTTTCAGCTTTTTGCGCTTCCGGGATTATCTCCGCGCCGGCGGAGTTTCCCAAGGACGTGCCGATCTTCAAGGACGCGCTGGTCGTCTCCGCCTACATCGCCGGGGATGTGATGCAGGTGCAAACAAGCTTCAGGGCGCCGTGGACCGAAGCCATGCAGTTCTATGCCGACAAGTTGAAAGCCGAGGGCTGGAAGGTCGAAAATGTCATGAACATGGGCGAGACCGGCATGGTCGTCGCCAAGAAGGACACCCACCAGTGCTCGGTGATGTTTGGCAAGGAAGACAAATTTTCCGTCGCCCAGATCATGGTGACGGGACTACCCGCCAAATAGTCCCCGGCTACCTGAACTCCGCGCGGCTTGAGCGACGGGGCGGATCCTCTTCGTCTGCATCTGCTGTGCTGACGGCTATCCGATGCCGGGTCTTTGCGATCCCGGTGCAGGGGCGGACTCGGTTTCCGGATGGCCTTCAGAGCTCCAGCCCGTCCAAAACCCCGCCGCCACTGCCTTTGAAACCGGAATTCCAGCCCCAGCGGGCTTCCAATCCCGCCGCGACGCCATCGGCTCCTCCTCCGATTCCGACATAGGGTCCGCCATCCGTGATGCCGTTGCTGTCAAACTCCAGAAACCCGCCGACGCCGATTTCCGCCTCGGCGGCCAGCGGCCCGACATCCTTGCTCCCAATTTCCTTGCTTATCCCAATCTTGACGCCGCCGTTGATGAGTTGGTTGGTGTCCAGGTTTTCCGTCCATTTTGCCTCCAGGCCGGGCAGTGCCTTGAACTCCACGATCATCTTGTTGCACTCGACTTTGATGGACCACACGCCGCGTATTGACAGATCAGATTTGCGATCGCAGTTCAGGTCGTAGAAATCCTGCAATTGTCCTGCTGGGCCCTTCTTTTTCTTCTTGGCCGTGGATGCCCGATCCCCCCCGCCTTCTTCCTCGAGAAATCCCGAGCAATCGCTGTCCACTTCCATAAACGCCACGTTCAAACCCGCCAGTTTAGACAGATAGTCCCGCTTGAGCCTGTTCAGCAAGGCCTCCACGGCCAGGTCGCCACCCGGGGTCATATACTGGCCGAAATACGCCTGGCTGTTGGTTGATTTCCGCAAAAAGTCCACGTAGGCGGCATTATATTCCTCCCATAAACCGTTTATTGCGGGGAGGTATTGTCCCAGCAGGCCCATGGCATTGGCCACGCAATCGGAGTAGCTCGGACCCGGATTTTTTGTCATCGCCAGCTCCATGAATTTTTCCCGCTCCCGCTGCCACTCTCCCTTTAGGCTCAGGGTCTTGGCCTCCACCTCCTGCAGCTTCTCGCTCAACGCGATCTCTTTCCGGATTCTGGTCTCCCCGTCCTCCTCCAACCGGACCAGTTTGGCCATCGCCTGGCGGTTGAAGGGAAGGTGAAAATATTGTTTTTGCTGTCTGGCCAATTCCGCCATCGCGACCGGATCCCGGCTCGCCATGACCGCCAGCGTGCGTTTCTCCAGGGCAGCGTCCCGATCCGCCAGCTCCTTCTCTAGTCTCCGGCCCTGGACTTCCAATTTCTGCACACCCTGCCGGCACTGTTTGCGAAAAGCCTCCCACTGCTCGGACGCATCCTCCAGCGCATCGGCGGATTTGGGATAAGGCGGGATCACAATGTTATCCAGCCCGAGGGCATCCTTGGGCAGGCGAAACCCCCAATCCGCGTCGAAGTCGAGGCTCCCGCCCAGTTCTTCCAGCCGGTTGGCCCGGTCCTCGCTGAAGGTGCTCTGCAATGACCTCTTCAGTGCATCGATGGCCGCGCTCTTGTTTCCCTTGGAACCCTCGATGATGGACTTGGTATAGTTGGCCTGCGGATGGCGCGGGAAAATCCGGATCGCCGCATCGAGATGCTTGTTCGCCTCCTCCAAGTCGCCCAAGTCAAACCAAGCCTGTCCCAGATTGTTGAGCACCGTGCTGTTGTTCGGGAACTGTTGGCTCAATTTCGCCAGGATCGGGACCGCCGCGTTTCCGCCTCCCGCCATGGTCAGGAAGGCGGCGTAATTGTTCAGGTTGTCGGTGTTGGAAATATCTTCGCGGCAGATTCTACCCATGATCAGCAGGGCCTCCTCCAGGTGACCGGCCACGACGCAACCATTGGCCACCGCCGCTTGGGCGGCCGCAGTCGGGTAACTCCGCCTCACCCCCTCGATGATCAGACCGGAATCCTCCTGAGATTGGGGGGAGAGCGCCTCCTCCACCTTGAGGGAGACCTGCTGCAGATATTTTCTCAGTTCGTCGTCCGAGAATATCTTCCGCGGTATGCTGGCGATCACATCTGCATCCTTGGGCCGGATCAGCCGATCGTAGTCATTCAGTTCTCTCGTTTTCGCCAGAGCCGCCATCGGGGCTGCGATCAGCAAGACTGTCAGGACAAGCAGGGCTCGGTGTGACATGGCGATAGGGGGTTGGGCCGGTGGGGCGGTTGATGCACTGCACCCGCGGCAGGCGCGGCCTGCTGAAGGCACTGCCTTGATTACCCCCACCCACTCAGTCCGGCAAGGCCATATAACCTCCACTACAGCGCACGCCCATTTGTATGTCGTGGTGAGAAGCACTCTGTGGATCGCGAGTCTTGATCAAGCCCTCTGCGGTGCGCCTTGCACCTCTTCAGGGCAAACCTTTCCGTGTAATCTATGCATTCCGTGGTAGACTCTCCCACCCTCCTATGAAGACAAAACACCACCTCACGTGTCTCATCGCAGCCGTCGTCCTTCTTTTCGCCGGCTGCAACTACGACGTGCCGCTCACGGCCCGGCCGACGCGCAACATTGACGAACGCCTCCTCGGCGTCTGGCTCGGCGGCGACGAAGGCAAGGACCCGATGGTGGTCCGCCGGCTTGATGACTCCACCTACGTCGTGGCCATGGACGACGACCTCTACCGCGCCTTCCACTCGGATTTCGCCGGCACGGCCTTCCTCAGCGTGCAGGAGCTGAACCATGGCCGGCTCTACGTCTATCTCACCGCCGCGCTGGCGGCCGACGGCAACCAGCTCACCCTGCGCACCGTCAGCACCAAGGTCGTGCCCGAGGAAACCAAGGGCCGCGCTGCCCTCCAGAAACTCATCAAGGCGAACCTCGCCCACCCGGCGCTTTTCGGCGAACCGCTGGTCTTTCAGCGAAAGAAATAGACTGCATCGACCAATCGCGCCCTGTTGCTGGCTGCTGCCGGCCCGGGGTTTGTCCAGGGAACTCCGTCCTCCGGCGGATTCCCTGGCAAAAAACGCGGAAGAGCGAGAACGCCGAATTGGTTTGTTTCAGCGCTTCAGCTCTTTTGTGTTTCCGCGATTCCCCTGCTCGCTTTCGTATTCTTTGTGCCCGTTGCGGCGGGTCAGGGTTTCATCGGCCGCGGGTTGCGGCCATGGGCTCAATCGCGCCACAGACCCCACGCCAGCAGCAACGCGAGACCGAAGAACACCGCACCCGGTGCGACGAGGATGCGGGCGTTGTCCTCGCGGACGCGCGCGAGCTGTTTCAGCCCGAACGCCGGGAAGCAGTAGTAGATGGCGCCCTTCAGCACCTGCGCCCAACCCAGCAGCGTCACCACCAGCGGCAGCCCGTGCCACACGTTGTGGAACGCCACGATGATCGAGCCGAACGACAGGCTCATGCCCGCAACGATGAAGACCCCCGCCTCGCCCTTGCCGCGCAGCCAGCCGAAGAAGCGCGCCCATGCCACGGGCGCCAGGACGTGCGAAAGGCCGATGACCAGCAGGTTCACCAGCACGAACACATGGACGGCCCGTTCCATGGCTTAGCTCCGCGGCGGCGCCGGCGGACGGTCCTCGCTCACCTCGATGAGATCGAATATCGTCTGCGCATCATGCCGGTCGGTGTAGCCGCCCTCCACCTTGGCCTTGATGAGGACGGCGGTGCCGCGGTCGTTCCAGCCGAGCTTGCGGATGTATTCGTTCCAGACCACGGCCTGCGTCCGGCCGGGGCGCAGCCCGTGCGAAAAGATCCATTCGGCAATTTCGGCGTCCGCGCCACCCTGCGCCACGCGGGCCTCGATGTCCTCGAACTTCACGTTGAGAAAGCCGCAGAGGATGCCGTCGAGCCCGAAGGTCAGCCCGTAGTTGCGCTCGAAATCCGCGGGCAGACGGCCGGCCAGCTTCAGGCGCATCTTGTCGAGCATGCGGCCGAGATGGTGCAGGCCGCCGGCGTTCTTGTCGTAGGGGGAGCGCAGACCTTCCACAATGGGCATGGACGGAGCCTTGCACATGACGAAGCCGAGGCAAGGCCGGAGGATGGTGTCGCGCTTACGCGATCTTGTCCGCCACCGTCCAACCAGGCCACAGCTTCGCCACGTAACGTTGGGCCGCCGCCAGCACCATGCGGACGAGTGGCGTCGGCGCACCATTCCACAACGCCACGACCTCGATCGGCTCAAAGCCCGCGAGCGGCAAGACGCGCACCGCCGGATGATTCACGACACCCGGCAGGGCAATGCTCACCCCCACGCCGTCGCCGTTGGCGACGTATTGCGTGATGAGTTCCATCGAACTTGCCTCAATGGCCGGCGGCCAGGTGACGCCGAGCTTTTTCAGTCCCCGCTGGAACACCAGACTGATGCTCTCCGTTGACGGCAGACTGATGAGCCGCCCGGCCGGCCGCCGCTGCGTCCAAAGCGTCTCGGCGGACTTGAGCTTGGATTTCCTGGGCACGAGCAGCACCAGCGGCAGCCGCATCAGGCGCAGGCAGCGGGTGCGGGCCGGCAGCCGGCCGCGCAACGGGATGAAGGCCAGGTCGATCTCGCGCTTGGTCAGCGCCTCTTCCAGTTCCGGCTGAAACCCCGACCGCAGCGCGAGCCGCAGCTCCGGGTGGTCCTGCTTCAATTGCTGGATCACGGCGGGCAGGTGATGGCGCAGGACGATTTCTGAGGCGCCGATGCGCAACGACGGCGCGGCCTGCTTGCGCAGGCGCTCGGCCACCGGCCCGAGATTCTCAAAAAACGGCCGGACAAACTCGAACAGCTCCTCGCCCTCGCGGGTGAGCCGGAAGGGCTGGCGCTCAAACAGTTTGGTGCCGAGCCCCTGCTCCAACAGCAAGATCTGGCTGCTGACCGCCGGTTGCTGGATGCCGTAGGGCATGTTGCGCACCGCGCGACTGATGCCGCCGTGTCGCGCCACATAGTAGAAGAGCTCGAGGTGGTGGATGTTCATGCCTGCTGCAATCCTGCCATGCCCCGCAGGCGAGGCAATGTAGTTCCGGCCATTGGGCCGCTCAATGGCCGGCATCAGGTTTATCGATTAACGCGGCGGCTCGGTTTCCGGTATGCTCGCGGCATGAAACTCAAAACCTTGTCCCTGTTCCTTGGCGCGGCGCTGGCCTTGAGCTTCAGCGGCTGCGTCTCCTGGCATAGCCGTCGCCACCACGAGGCGAGCAGCGTGGTCCAGTTCCTCTATCCGGACACAAACCAACCCTTCATCCAGCCGCAGATTCCCACCCTGCGCCTGCCCTTGCGCGTAGGCGTGGCTTTCATTCCCGCCGGCTCCTCCGACGGCCGTGGCGGCTACCGCCACGTGCAGGCGAATTTCTCCGAGCAGCAAAAGACCGACCTGATGGGCAAGGTCGCCGCCCAGTTCAAGACGCTGCCTTTCGTCCAATCCATCAAGCTCATCCCGTCCACCTACCTGCGGCCCGGCGGTGGTTTTGAAAACCTCGACCAGCTCCGCGCGATGCTGGGCCTCGATGTGGTTGCGCTCATCGCCTACGACCAGACCCAAAGCTCCCGTGAAACCGAAGCCGGTCTCGCCTACTGGACCATCATTGGCGCATACATCGTCCCCGCCCAGCGCAACGCCACCCACACCCTGATGGAGGCCGTCGTCTATGATATCAAAAGCCGCAGCCTGCTCTTCCGGGCCCCCGGCACCGGCACGGTCCAGGGCCACGCGACCCTGTTTCGCACCGATGACCTGTTGAAGAGGGATTCGGCCCGCAGCATCGAGGAGGCCTCCGCCCAGATGACCGCCAACCTCGCGCAGGAACTCGAGCTTTTCAAGGTCCGCGCCAAGGAGGAGCCGCAGAACATCCGCATCGAGCACAAGCCCGGCTACACCGGTGGCGGTGCGCTGGATGGCTGGTTTGGCGCACTCTTCGTCCTGTTTGCCATCGGCGGCCTCGCCCGCTCGCGTCGATGATATCANNTCGCACCTGGGTTGGAACCTCGCCGTCCTGCTCGGGGCCGGCGCATGGCTCGAACGGTGGCATCCGGGCTGGCTGCTCCGCTACACGCTGATCGCGGCACCGTTGATCAGCCTCCTGCTCCTCGTGGGCGAACCGGCCATGCACACCTACGGCGGCTTGTCCGGCCTCGCCACCGGCGTCGTGGTGTTGCTTGCGCTGGCCCGACTCGCGCGGTGCGGCTCCGGCCGATCCTGGTGGCTTGGCATGCTGGTGCTCGTCGCGATCAAAATCGCCTCCGATGCCACGCAAGCGACCGCGCTGTTTGCCGGATTCAACCCGCAGAATGTCCGTCCCTCCGCCCTCGCCCACCTCGGCGGAGCCGCGACTGCCGCTGCCTATCTCCTTTCGCGGCCTGCCCGGAGCTATACCACGATGCGCCGGGCCATCGGGGCGGTGAATTCCGGGCCAGACGTCCCGGCAACGGCTACAGACTGATCGCACCGGCCATGCACCCGCGTCGTTCCAGTTCCACCGCCCGGCTGATCGCCCGTTCCACGCTGCTGGCCGCGCGCGACCATGTGCGCCACCGGCTCGTTCCTGCCGGGGCGGTGGCACCGCTCGCGGCCATGCTCGCGGCTGACGGTGATGACCTTTGGTTCAAGCTGGCGCTGCACCACCCGGGAGGTTGCGCCCTGCTCCGTGGCGTGGAGCGCGCGGTGCTGCCCGGCATCATCACGCACTATCTGGCCCGGAAGCGCTGGCTCGAGCACGCCGCCACCACCGCCCTCAACAATGGCTGTTCGCAGGTCGTGGTCTTGGGCGCGGGTTTCGATTCGCTCGCCTGGCGGCTGCATCGCACCTGGCCCGCCGTGCAGTTTTTCGAGCTCGATCACCCGGCCACCCAGGCCCCCAAGCGGAAGGCGCTGCGCGTGGAGGCCAACTTCAACTTCCTCGCCTCCGACCTCGCGGTGGAATCACCGGCCGCCATCCTGCGCGCCTGTCCGGCGTTTTCCGCGAAACGCCCCACTCTCTTTCTGGCCGAGGGGCTGATGATGTATTTTCCCAAAAAACGTGTCGCCGCGCTGCTTCGCGAACTCGCCACCGTCATCCGCCCGTCCGCGCAGGTGCTCTTCAGCTTCATGGCGGCGGCACCCGACGGTTCCATAACGTTCCGCGGCGAACACGCCGCCGTCGGCTGGTGGCTGCGCCGGCAACGTGAGCCGTTCCAATGGGGCATCGCACGCGCGGACCTGCCGGCTTTTCTCGAAACTTGCGGCCTGCGGTTGGTCGCGCTGGCCGACCACGGCGTCTTGCGCGACCAGATTCTGGCCCCGCTGGGTCTCGCCGGGCTCCCGCTCGCACGCGGCGAATGTCTCTGCCACTGCACTTCACCATGAAGAAAATGCTTCAAACCGTCCGTTGGATTGCCCGTGTGACCAGCCTGATGCTCCTCCTTTTCTGGGGCTTTTTCATTGTCGCCCATTTTCTCGGCGGGAACGAGGCACCAGCACGGCCGCTGACGGCCCGAGACTGCGTCAACATCGCGGCGATGCTGGGTTCTCTAGCCGGCTTGGCCGTCGCGTGGCGCCGGGAATTTGCCGGAGGCACGATAACCCTGGCCGCCGTGCTGCTTGGCACCGCTGTCAATTGGCGGGTGTTGCTGTTTCCCAGCACGCTCATCCCGCTCAATGCCCTCCTGTTTTTATTCTGCTGGTGGCGGAGCAGGAAAGATCTCCCGCCGCAAACCGCCTTGCCCGCCACTGGGTCATGAAGTCCCCGAAATTGGTCAACGACGTTCACTCCCAGCTCAACGCCACGCGCGTGGCCGGCATGGCGCAACCCGTCTCAACGGCCGATGTCAGCGCCGCGGTACACACCGTGGCGGCCGCCGGCCGGGCCGTTTCACTTTGCGGCGCGCGACATGCGATGGGCGGCCAGCAATTCGGTGAAGGCACCCTGCTGCTCGACCTGAGCGGATTGACCGAAATCGGCCCGGTGGACACCGCGCGCGGCCTGGTCGAGGCCGGAGCCGGAGTGATGTGGCCGGAACTCATCGTGAGTTTGCACGCGCAGCAACGCGGGGCCGCGCCCGCGTGGAGCATCCGCCAAAAACAGACGGGCGCGGACCGTCTCACGCTGGGTGGCGCCCTTTCTGCCAACGCGCACGGTCGCGGCCTGTGCATGCGACCCATCATCGATGACATCGAGGCGTTCACGCTGGTGGATGCGGCGGGAAAAATCCGCCGCTGCAGCCGCAAGGAGAACGCCGCGTTGTTTCGTCTCGTTATCGGCGGCTATGGCTGCTTTGGCGCCGTCACTTCGGTCTGTCTGCGCCTGTCGCCGCGCCGGAAGCTGGAGCGCGTGGTGACGGTCATCACCCTCGACCGGCTGATGCCCGCGCTGCAGGAGCGCATCGCCGCCGGTTATCTGTATGGCGATTTCCAATTCTCCATCGACGAGCGCTCGCCCGATTTCCTGCACCGCGGGGTCTTTTCGTGCTATCGCCCGGTGGACGATGCGCGCCCGATGCCGCCTGCACACAAGGAGCTGGGCGTCGCCGACTGGAAGCGGCTCACCCATCTGGCCCACACTGACCGCGCCAGGGCCTTCGAGGTCTACGCCGGGCATTATCTCACCACCAACGGTCAGCTCTACTGGTCGGACGCGCACCAGTTGAGTGTCTACCTCGACAATTACCATGAGCAGCTCGACCGCGATCTCGGCGCTAAGGTCAAGGCCACCGAGATGATCACCGAACTTTATGTGCCGCGTCCCCGGCTCGCGGAGTTCATGGCCCGGGCCGCGGGGGAGTTGCGCCCGCGCGGCGTGCCGGTCATCTATGGCACCGTGCGACTGATCGAACGCGAGACCGAGAGCTTCCTCGCCTGGGCGCGAGCGGACTGGGCCTGCGTGATTTTCAACCTCCACACGGAGCACTCGCCCGACGGCCTCGCGCAGGCGGCAGACGCTTTCCGCGCCCTCATCGATGCCGCGCTCTCGTTCGGAGGGAGTTATTTCCTAACCTACCATCGCTGGGCCCGGCGCGACCAGGTCGTGCAAGCCTATCCGCAGTTCGCCGAATTCCTCCGTCACAAAACCGCCCACGACCCGGCGCACCGATTCCAAAGCGAATGGTGGCGGCACTACCATAAAATGTTCGGCCACTCATGATCATTCACGAACCCGCCACGCTGCTGACGGATTATCTACTCGCGGGCCTCGCCGCCGGACTCGCGTGGCGGCTGCACCGGAGCAGATCGGCCACCAACTTGGCAGCGCAATGGTGGAGTCGGGCGCTGGGCTTGACCGCCCTCTCGGCTTTCGTGGGCGGCAGCTACCACGGCTTTGCGCCCGATTTCCCCACGCCCGTCGCCAGCGCGTGGTGGCTGATCACGCTGTGGATTATCAGCCTGCTCAGCGCCGGGATGGCCATGATCCTGCTGCACGAGCTGGCACCGGCGGGAAACCAGCGGCTCTGGCGCGGACTGATCGGACTGAAGCTCGCGCTCTTCGCCGCGGTGGCAGTCATGCAGCCGGTCTTTGTGGTGGTCATCATCGACTACGGATTGACCATGCTGGCGTGGATCGTGACCATCGTATGGCTGCGCCGCTCATGGAGCGGCTGGATGCTGGCGGGCATCGGTCTGTCGGTCATCGCCGCGCTCGTCCAGCAACTGCGCTGGGCTCCCTCGCCCCATTTCAATCACAACGACCTCTACCATGTCATCCAGGCACTGGCGCTCGGCGCTTTCTATCGGGCCGCTGGCAAATTCAGCGGAGCCCACCCCGGTCAAACCCGCCACGCCGTCGGCATCGGCGAATAAGCCCGGCTGGATTGGCGGCAACAAAAAGG
>CXWL01005324.1_pt2 | contig 11522 bp, 13 predicted proteins | sample 590931 | NCBI WGS metagenome assembly CXWL01 (sample SAMEA3498368, study PRJEB10139) | groundwater metagenome | biome: water well; material: biofilm material | place: Germany | collected 2015-04-27 | reverse complement strand
AGTCCTCGCGCACGGAACACAAACGCAAGAATCTCCGCCACCGCACGGTAGAGATCGGCGGGAATCTGCTTGCCGACGTCGACGAGTTTATAGAGGGTCCGAGCCACGAATTTATTCTCGACGACGGCCACCCCGTGCTGCCTGGCCACCGCACGAATCCGTTCCGCGAGGTGACCGGCGCCCTTCGCGACGACGATGGGCGCAGACATACGCGCCTGGTCGTATTTGAGCGCGACGGCAAGGTGCGTCGGGTTCGTCACGACCACGTCCGCTTCCGGCACGGCCGCCATCATGCGTTTCCTCATCATGTCCCGCTGAACGCTTCGCACCCGGCCCTTGAGCATCGGGTCGCCTTCTGCGTCGCGATGTTCTTCTTTTACCTCTTGAACGGTCATCCGCAGGGACCGCTCCCACTCCCACCGTTGATAGAGAAAATCTACCCCCGCAACCACGGAGATTGCCCCCACGATCACGGCTGCAGTTTTCAACGTCAGCCACCCCATGGCCGTCAGAAGACCCCATACGTCGTAGTCCACCAACTCCGGAAGATACGGAAGATCCTGTCCGAGCACGAAGGCGCCGATGCCACCGACGATCGCAATTTTGAGCAACGATTTGATGAGCTCCGCAACAGACCGAATGCTCACGATGCGGCCGAATCCCTTGATCGGGTTCAACCGGCCGATGTCAAACGGAAGGGAGGACTTCCACAGCAATCCGGTCTGAGCGAGAGTGGCTCCTGCGCCGACAAGCGCCAACCCGCCAAGGAACGGCAGCAGGAGCAACAAGCTCGTGGACCCTACATCAATGACCAAGGAGTGAAGCTGCTCGATCGTCAAGCTGGCATGCACCACACGGTCGAACGACCTTGTAAGACCCACACGGGTGATATCGGTCAACTGATGTATCCCCGGACCGGCAAATAGAGCCATCAGGCCGATGCCGGAGAAAAGCAGCGCCGCAGTGGTCACATCGCGGCTCACCGCAATGTTGCCATCCTTGCGGGCATCCGCTTTCCGTTTCGGAGTCGCCGGCTCCGTCTTGTTGTCGTTACCTTCAGCCATGTCCCAGTATCCTCAACAGCCTCTCAATCGTGTCGTGTAACCCCATAAACTCCCGTTCAAACAGCGAGACTGTGTAGGGTAACGCCAGCCCCAAGACCAGCAGTCCCCCCGCGATCGTCAGGGGAAAGCTCAAGACAAAGACATTGATCTGCACGACGGCCCGTCCCAACATCGCCAGCAAGAGATTGATGAGGACCATGGCAACGAGCACCGGCGCCGCCAGCTTCAAGGCGATCAGAAACATATGCTGCGACAGCTGGAGCACTTCCTCGCCGAGAGCGGGAGCGAGCCTGGCGCCGAATGGCGGGATGGTGTCGTAACTCGACACGATGGCAGCCACGACGATCATGTGCGCATTCACCGAAAGGAACACCAGCGAGGCGATGATTCGAAAATACTCGCTGATCAACGACGACTGTTGGGAGGTCATGGGGTCCAACAGCTGCACCGCACCGAACCCGATCTGCATTCCAAGCATATCGCCGGCCACTTCGATCGCTGCGAACAGCAATCGGACAGCCAGCCCGATCACCAGGCCGATGAGCAGTTCGCTCGCAAGCCCGGCCGTCATTTCGATCGTGTCCTGTGACAACGGCGGAAGCCGGACGAGCGGCGTGAGGGCGATCCCCAGCATCACGACAAGCGCGATTTTGATTTGAGCCGGAACCGTCCGNNTGATCGAATACATCGATACCAAGTCAGTGCGCATAGTTGGGGATACTCAAGAATAGCTGCGTCATAAACGACGTGAGCACGCCCAACATCCAGGGCAGAAACACAAGAATCACGCCGAACACGGCCACCACTTTCGGCACGAAGGTCAACGTCGCTTCGTTCAACTGCGTCATGGCCTGCACAACACTGACGGCAAGCCCCACGACGAGGGCAAGCCCCAGGATCGGCGCAGACACAAGCAATGTGGTTTCAATGGCTTGGCGGCCGATCTCTGTAACCATCTCAGGTGTCATCTCGCTCGCTCCTTTCGGATCTCGCTCAGTAACTACTCAGGTGTTCAGGCTGAAGGCTGCGGGCACAGGCTGAAGTGTTTGGAATTTCGAACTCCGGCCTTCAGTCTGAACCCCTTCAGCCTATCTACCTGAGCAGTTACCTCGCTCATTGAAAACTCTTCACCAGCGACCCGACAACTAAGTTCCACCCATCGGCCAGCACAAAGAGAATGAGTTTGAACGGGAGGGAAATCACGGCTGGAGGCAACAGCATCATGCCCATGGACATCAACACGCTGGCCACCACCATATCGACGATCAAAAACGGAATATAGATGAGAAACCCGATCTGAAACGCGACTCGCAATTCGCTCAAGATATAGGCGGGAATCACCACATGGATGGGAACCTGATCGATCGATTCAGGCTTAGGACGCTTGCTCAGCTCAATAAAGAGTTCAAGATCCTTGTCGCGCACCTGTTTCAGCATAAATGCACGAATCGGCTGAATACCCCTGGTCCATGCCTCTTCGTGAGAGATCTGTTCCGCAAGCAGGGGCTGGAGGGCTTGGCTATAGACAGCCTCCCCTACCGGAGCCATCACAAAGACTGTAATGAACAAGGCGAGACTGATGATAATCTGATTGGGCGGCACCGACTGCGTCCCTAATGCCTGGCGAAGAAATGAGAGGACGATCACGACCCTCGTGAAGGACGTGACCATGATGAAGAATGCCGGCGCCAGGGAGAGGACCGTCAACAGCGCTAGAATTTGGAGGACGACGGCGGTCTGCTTGGGGCCAGTCTGGCCGAGGTCGATCGTGACAGAAGGATTGGCCGCTCCGATGGCATCCTGGGCTAAGCCAAGAAACAGGCAGACCAGGGTAATCAGCAGGAAACAGGCGCGGTAGCCTTGTGGCAATCGCGCGGAAGACATCGGCAGTGGACCTCTGCGGGCGTTATCCGGCATGGCCACCTCCAGTCTTTGCCTTCCCGTCACGCACTGGAGCCTGCGGATCATCCGGCAAGACCGATCGACCGGACGTTGCCGCGGACAGAAACTGTTGGACACGTTCCCGATCCGTGATGTGGCCGAGCGGCACCAAATCCGTCGGGGTCATGCCGACAATGAGGAACTCCCCTGCGACTGATATCAGAGAAATGGACTTGCGTGGACCGATGTATCCGCTGCCGAGCACCTGGACAATCTGCGTAGACACAGGACCGCAAAACCGCGTGCCGGCAAATCGACGAACCAAGACGACGAGCCCGCCTATGAGCGCGAGCACGAGGGCCAAAGCCGACGCCATTCGTATGAAACTGTCCCAAAAGTCGATCATCTCGTCTTCGTTCCTTCAACTTGTTTATTTGGTTTGTTTGGTTTGTCTCGTTTGTTTGGTTGAACGAAACTAACCAGATGAACCAAATAAACAAAACAAACCAGATAAACCAGCCGGACCCTTATGCAAGTTGCTGAACCCGCTCGGCTGCACTGATCACGTCGGTGAGGCGAATACCGAATTTCTCGTTCACCACGACCACTTCACCCCGCGCCACCAGCTTGTTGTTGACCAGCACTTCCATCGGTTCTCCCGCGAGCTTTTCGAGTTCGATCACCGATCCTTGCCCGAGCTGCAATAACTCTCGAATCACCATCTTGGTTGATCCGACCTGCACGGTCACCTGCATCGGAATGTCGAGGATAAAGTCGATGTTCTTGGGCGCCGGGGCCGCGCCTCCTCCGTCAAGCGATGGGAATGACGCAGGAGTCGGTGGAGAAGCGGGCGAGGGCGCGTGCGTGGAAGCATTCGCTCCGGAGTTCACTACTTCGTTGTCAGCCATAGACGGTCCTCCTCAGACGTGTACATCCCTTACGCGACCACTTTTTCAATGCGGCAGGCGTGGTTTCCCTTGGAGACGCCAGGGCTCCCTTGAAATTTCAAGTACCCTTCAATAAAACAATCCAGCGGATCGCCGGGCCGTTGGTCTAACAAGATGAGATCTCCCGGAGCGAAATCCACCACGTCCCGTACCTTGACCGTGGCGGTTCCAAGCCGAACTGTTACGCCAAGCTGGCATTCTTGTAGCTTTTCATGAAACCTGGTTGCCCAACTTCCATCTTGCTCGAGTTGATCCGAGACGATCCCTGAATAGAGTTTCTCTTTAATAGGCTCGAGCATCGAGTAGGGATACACAAGAAAGAAGTCGCTGGTGGTCTCCCCAAATTGAACCTGGAGGGTGGTCACGAAGACGATCTCCGATGCGGAGACCACCATGGCAAACTGAGGATTGACTTCAGACCGGACCAGCGCAGTCTTGACGGCGAGTGCGGCCCGCCAGGCTTTCTCCATGTCCTCAAACGCCATCTGTACGAGCTTTTTGATGATCCGTAACTGAATCGGCGTGAAATCACGGCCTTCGGGCTTGACATGCGTTTGCGCCTTCCCACCGTAGAAATAATCCACAATGAGGTAGACCAGGAACGCATTGATGACAAACAAACCGTTCCCTCGCAGCGGGTCCATTCGAAACACGTTCAGCGAGGAGGGAATCGGAACGGTCTTCATGAACCCGCCGAACTTCATGATTTGCGTCCCGATAATATTGAACTCCACCTTCGTGTTCAGCAGAGCGCTCCAGGACAAGGACAGGTGTCGTGTAAGCCGGTCGGTAATCAGCTCGAGCGTCGGCATGCGCCCGCGAACGATGCGTTCCTGATTGAAGAGGTCATACTGCTTGACCCCGCCGGCCGGTTGCCCCTCTTCTTCCGCTTGGGTCTCAACCTCACCGGAGACGACCCCCTTTAACAACGCATCGATTTCGTCTTGTGAGAGTATTTTTTCCATAGCAGCGATGTCTGGCTATTGCACGACGAAGTCCGTGAAATAGGCGGCCCGCACAGCAGGTTTGGGAAGTAGGCTGTTGACCCGTTGCGTAATCTCATCGCGCAACTGGAACTTACCCTGGGGAGTGCGGATCGATGCAGCATCCTTACTTGTCAGAAGGACAAGGATTGTGTCGCGTAGTTGCGGGACACGACTGGCCAGTTCGGCCGAGGCCTCCTGACTTTCGAGTTCCAACTTCACCGTCAGTTTCAGATAGCGCACCTCCGGCGTATCCGCTAAATTCACGATGAAGGGGTCGATGTCGTAGATCGCGCCTGGCGCATTGACTTTAGAGGCGTCATGTTTAGCCTCCGTCTCTCCATGCCCTGCCGCCTTCGCGGCCGTCACCTCTGCTTTCTGATCGTCACCCCCATGCCCTCCAGCCATAAACTTAAAGAGCGCAAATGCCCCTCCAAGTCCCAGCGCGAGGGTCCCCACAGCAATGATGATGACCATTTTCATCGGAATTCCCGCCGCAGCCGGTGCTGAAGCCGGCGCCGATTCCGGCGAGGGCGAGGATGGGGACGTGCTCTCTTTCGCTGCCATAGACACCTCCTCTAACAGGATGCTGAAAACGTCACTCTCAGGAACAGTGAAACGTGGGAATGATGAATGCGCTTCCTCCGAAACGTTTCACATTTCACGTTTAACGTCTCACGAATCGCTGGCGACGAACGTGAAGTTTGCAATGGCTATGCCATCGGCATAAAGATTCACGCGAATGACGCATCAGCCACAAAAGGGCAATTGGCGTGTGAATACGATGGGCTGTGACCGTAAAAAATGTGCAACCCTCTGCCAGAGGTTTGACGATGTCAAAATAATGACGTCTGCATTGAATAGACAGGTGGTGTGGGAGGAGGATAAATCGGCGATGTTCAGGCAAGCGGCACGAGGCCAGAGGCTAGGGGCGATCAGAAGGAAGGTCTTCCCTCGAGCCCCTAGCCTCGTGCCTCTCGCCTAGCCTGTTGGCACGATTTCGCGATGAACCGTCATGAATNNGAATAATGCGGGCTACCGTTTGAGATTCACCAATTCCTGCAACATCTCATCGCTCGTCGTAATGGCCCTGGAATTCGCTTGAAACGCCCGCTGGGTGATGATCATGTCGACGAATTCCTTCCCGAGGTCCACATTGGACTGCTCGATGGTTTGGGAAATGAGCCGCCCTAACCCATTGTTCGTCGGCGCCCCCGCCAATGGTGCGCCAGAGTCTACCGTTTCAGCGAACCCATTCTCACCGGAGCGTGTCAATCCATTCGGATTCGTGAATCGATTCAGCACAACCTGAGCTAGGGTTCTGGTTTGACCGTTGGTAAACTGCGCCACAACTCTCCCCACCGAATCGACCGACAAGTTCTGAAACGACCCGGAGGTAAATCCATCTTGGGTTTGATTAGTCAAATTCGACGCAGCGCCATATTGCGTGATATCTGAGAAATCCATGGCGACACTCTGTGGCGTGGCGCCCCCACCAGCGATGGTCAATGAAAATGTTTGCGCGCCCCCTCCCGTCAGAACGCCGCTCGAATTGAATACTAAGTCGGTTCGTGCTGTCGTGGCGCCACCGTCAATTTGAGAATGGAGGTCCCAGGTGTTCGCTGTTGCAGTTTTCACATAATACAACCGAAGCTGGTGTTGGGTTCCAAGCGTGTCGTAGACGGAGATGCCATTGGAGAAGTTATACGTTGTGGCATCGGTCACATCGAATGCGGCCGCCGGAACGGTGGCCGCTGAATTGAGATTCGCCTCTATCGCCGCGGTGCTGGTAGCCTGGGGAGCGACTGTGGCTGTTGATAACACAATATTTCCGACTGTTCCCAAGACGACTCCCGTTGGTGATGCTTGATAGCCTTGCAAGAATCGACCGCTCGGGTCCACAACCTCCCCGAGATTGTTCACCTCAAATTGGCCGGCGCGAGTATAGGACACGACTCCCGCGTTATCGTGCAACTCGAAAAACCCAGTCCCATCGATTGCCAAGTCTAAGGTGTTGCCCGTATTCGAGAGGGAGCCCTGAGAAAAACTAGTCTGCACGTCGTTCAGAAACACGCCCAATCCAACCGGAGTGGTACTTGACCCGCCGCCAAGTGAAGCGGAGACCAGATCAGCAAATGTCGCGCGACTCGACTTGAACCCTGCTGTCCCGACATTCGCAATATTGTTCCCGATCACGCCCATAGCGTTCCCATATGAATTGAGCCCGCTTACAGCCGTAAACATTGAAGTCAGAATTCCCATAATTCGTCTCCTTTACGCATGGTGAAGTCTCAGCAACCGAGGCATGAAGGTCTGCCCCCTAGCCGACACAGATTGGCCTGTCCCCTATGCCTGTTGCGCTCTTGGTGTCTGACTCGATATGAGAGCCGATTCCTGCAGTTCAACGCTCCGCTTCATCAATTTGACGAGGTCGGTCATTTGATTCAGCTGGCTGAACTGCGCCGTCTGCGCAATGAAGTCCTGGTTCTCGAGAGGCTTGAGCGGGTCCTGATACTTGAGCTGGGTGACGAGCAGCTTTAAGAACTCATCCTGGCCGAGTTCTTTGGGTCCGGTGGCCGGCGTGGAGGGCGTGGCTGTTGAATTGTTTATCGCAGCAAAGTCGATCATGATTCTGTCCTTTCTTTAAAAAGAGGTAATTACTCAGGTGTTCAGGCTGAAGGCTGAAGGTCATGAATTATCTCGCAAAACACGAATCGCGCCATTCAACACCTTCTCGGTTTCTACGACCTTGGGTTCGAGAAGAGATGAATCCTCGTTGCGCAAGAAGCCTAACCCCTAATAGCCTTCAGCCTATCTACCTGAGTCGTTGTTCCGCGGCTAAGCAAACAGACTCAATGCACGCGGAGGTCGATGATTCTGCCGCTCGCGATCTTGGGCTTGCTGGTTGCGATCCTGTGAAGCCGGCTGCTGCTCCGGCGCTTCACCATTCCGTCTCGATTGCCGATCTGGCAACGGCTCTTGTTGGCTCCGCTGATCGATGTGTACCTGGAATTGACCGAGTTCCAGTCCGGACTTGGCCAAATTCTGTTGAAGCTGATCCTGTCGCGTGAACAGGAGTGCGCCAAGATCGTTTCGATCGGTGGTGAACTGTGTATGCACCATCTGATCTGTCATGGAGATCCTCACGCTGAGTGGACCTGAATCATGCGCGGGCAGCTCCACATGGACGGACTGAACCTTTCCAGGCGCCGCTGTCACGGTCGCCGAATGATCCTCACCGAGAAAGGCCTGTGTCATCTTAAGACGGTCAGCCACCGGCGTTACAACAGACGAACCCTCTCCCGGCGCCGATGACTGCGCCTGCATCGCCGACGTGAATTGGCCGTTAATGAACTGGGACAGATTTCCTCGCGTCACCGATTCAGGCGTTCCACTCTCCCCGAAACGAAAAAAGGTTCCATCTCCTGCTCCCTGCGCATCAGTCCCGAATGGTTCTTGTTCCCCTCCCCCGCTAACACCAATCACAGGGACTGATAGAGATTGACCAGGCAACGTAGTCGGTTGAGTCCCCTGCTCTTGGACCATCGCCAATGGCTGAACTCCTGCCGATGTCCGGTCAATAGATTGCCCCCCCACATTCACAGATGTGGCAGAAAGTACTATCTTCGCACCTTGGCCCTCCATAACAGGAGCAGGCCCTTGATCGGTAATCAGGGAGCCCGGTAGCGGCTTGATGGGAAGTGTCGCGTTACCGGACGGTTGTTCGAGGGGGACAGGAGGAAGAGCAACTGGAGTGCTACGATCGTGTCGAATGGATCCTCCATCCGTGGTTCGTGCACCTTCTTGTCTCGCAGAGGTCTCACCCGAACGATCAAGATCAAGGGCCGGCTTCGGCAGAGAATTGATGGAAGCGTCCGTGGTCCTGGGCTTAAGCAGATCGACAGGCACAGGTTCCGTTCTCACCGTCCGGTTGTCTGGAAGCGCAACGACGGTCACTCCCTGCGGGAGGAGAGGAGTCAATTCGACGTTCTGCAGTTGAATCTCCGTGGAGCCCTCTAAAGACTCGGCCTTGTCGGCCACTGGAGAAGCCTCCGCAGGAAGATCCTGCATTGCAACGTACGACGCGACCGCAATACCACTCAACGCCGACCCCGTTGCATGGCCATCGGTTTCCGTCGATGGAGCTGGTTCTATGGGATCGTCGGTATTGGCGAAAGGGGGGAGCTGCGCATCTGATAAATTCTGTGCCACGTCCTTGAGAAGGGCAGAAAAGGTTCCGCTCTGAGCAGGCTGCTGAAGCTGACCCGCCTCGCTCAACACATTCGAATTCGTTGAAGCGGAAGAACAGTCGGACGGCGGAATGAGAATCCCAATATCCATGGTTGCAAGAAACTCCTTTAACCTCTGCACAGAAGATCCAAATCTTGGATCTGAACATCTTCAAGCTCTATGCCATCTTGATAAACATCGAATATGCTATTCGGCGCAGAGTTGGAGCAGGGATTAAGAGTTGACGGTGGAAAATAGGGAAGAAGGTGCAGGGTCGCAGGCAAAAACTTCCGTGTAGTGGAATGAATTGAACTAAGGGGCGGCGAGAAGCTCTTCCGTCAATTTAGCCGCACGATCGACTTTCACCTGTGCCAGGATGGCTCCAGCGGATTTGGTCTTGATAATACGGAGAATCTCCAACGCTTTCCGATCTGCCATTCGCTCGATTCGTGCAGCTGCCTCCTCTGCAGGCATGCTCTCATACATCTTTGCCAGCTGCGCGAGTTGTTGCGTCCGTAACTCGGCCGCTTGTTTGCCGCGTGAAGCTTGTTGACCCACAGCTGCTTTCTCCTGCTCGAGACGACGCTTTTCTACCGCCTCGACTTTGGTCAATATCTGATCGACTTCAGCTTTGAGAACCGCTAACTGCCCCTCAGCAGTCCGAACCGCTTTCTCGCGACGCTCCAAATCCTGCTTCCGCTGTTGGAGCATGGCGACCATTTCCTCCGGTACGATGAGCGCTGGTCCTTGGACCAACTCTGCTTCCGACGCGGATAATTCGCCTTCAGATTTATTCATCGGCCCTGTCGATACAGGCCGCGTTGACGCATCTTCGGCAGGAGCAGAAACAGTTAATCCCGGCGAAAGCCGCTGCGGCGCCAGCCCCTGCTCAGCCGAGGCCTGGACGAGTTGTATCATCGTCCAGATCATCGCGATGATGACACTTGTTCCAGCGCCGACTGCCCACAACCGACCGCTCCACGCAGGAGGCTCAAACCGGTTTGGTTGGTTGATCTGGTTTCTCTGGTTCATTTGGTTGATCTGGTTTGTTTTGTTTATTTGGTTCATCTGGTTAGTTCGCTCAACCAAACAAACGAGAAAAACCAAACAAACCAAATAACAATCTTATTGGCGCTGATGTCTTCACATCACACTCGTACGACGTGCCGCCTCATCCATTTCCATTTGATCGATTCTATCTTGCACAAGCTGACGTTGCTGGCGCATCCGTTCAGCCAGCCGATCAACGGTGCGACGATCTTGCACCGCATCGCGCAATTCATTCTGTTTCTGACTCCAGGCCTCACTGAGCCGCACTTCCTCCTGCCGGGCTTGCGCCAATAATGATGTCCCGGCCTGAAAACGGGACTGCCACACGAGAAACTCATCCAGCGCGACCACTCCTTCGGCCTTGGCCAGATATGCGTCTGTCGTAAGCCTCATATGCTCATTGAGCAGCCGAGCGCGCGCTTCTGCCTCATGGAGATCTTTACGCAGCTGGAAGAGGTCCATCCGCACGACCTCTTCCAACTGGGCCCGATAGCGCCGCAATACATCGAGCTTCATGCTGTCGCCTTCACTAGAGCAAGTAATTCTTGGATCGAGGCGTCGATCGGGACGGATTGCTCGATATCCTGACGAAGAAAGGCGTTGATGCCATCCTGAGCCCCCACGGCTTTGTCGAGATCGCGGTTCGTGCCGGCCTTATAGGCCCCCAGCAGGATGAGATCCTCAGATTGCTGGTACCGCGCCTGAAGCTCGATCATGGACCGGACTGCCCTATAGTGGTCGCGCCCCACAATATCTTTCATCACCCGACTAGTACTGTTCAAGATGTCGATCGCCGGAAAATGGTTGCGCGCGGCCAACTGCCTTGAGAGCACGATATGGCCATCCAGGATCGACCGGACCGTTTCTGCAATGGGGTCGGAGAGCTCGTCACTCTCCATGAGAACCGTATAGAGCCCGGTGATCGCGCCGGAGCCGGAGCCGGTCCCGACCCGTTCCAGAAGCTTGGGCAACATCGTAAAGACGGAGGGGGTATACCCTTTCGTTGTCGGAGGCTCCCCGATGGCGAGTCCGACTTCGCGTTGGCTATGGGCCAGGCGGGTGAGAGAATCCATCATCAAGAGGACCTGCTTGCCGCAGTCGCGGAAATACTCCGCAATCGAGGTCGCAATCGACGCGCCTCGTAATCGCACGAGTGGTGGTTGGTCAGATGTCGCGACAATCACCACCGAGCGGCTGAGCGCTTCAGGGGTCAAATCGCGTTCCAGAAATTCGTTGACTTCCCGTCCCCGTTCGCCGATGAAGGCAATGACATTCACGTCGGCCTTGGTGTAGCGGCTGATCATCCCGAGCAACACGCTCTTCCCGACGCCGGAGCTGGCAAAGATGCCGACCTTCTGACCACGGCC
>CXWL01026852.1_pt1 | contig 11524 bp, 11 predicted proteins | sample 590931 | NCBI WGS metagenome assembly CXWL01 (sample SAMEA3498368, study PRJEB10139) | groundwater metagenome | biome: water well; material: biofilm material | place: Germany | collected 2015-04-27 | reverse complement strand
GGCGCAGCACTGTTAACGCCGTTCGCCGTGGCGCAAGAGGCGCGCCACGCCATGCATGTGCGCCGCGACCCCGGCTGCGGGTGCTGTCTCGCCTGGGTGGAGATCATGCGCCGCAGCGGGCGTTTCACCCTCACGGTGACGAACGAAACGAATATGAGCGCTGTGAAGCAGAGCCTCGGCGTGCCGCTTGATCTGGCGTCCTGTCATACCGCGACCGTCGCGGGCTTCGCCATCGAGGGCCACGTCCCCTTGGACGACATCGTGCGCCTCATTGAGACGCGGCCAGCGGACGTGCGCGGCATCGCCGTTCCCGGCATGCCTGTCGGCTCGCCGGGCATGGAGCAATCGGGCATTGGCCGCGAGGCGTTCGCGGTCATCGCTTTTTCGGGCGACGGCGCCCGGCGCATTTTCGCGCGCTATCCCGCGCGCGATTGACGAGGAGATAGATTATGCAAATGGGTTGGATGGCGGCGCTGGCCGCTTTGGCTGTGCTTGGCGGCTGCGCAAGTGCGCAAGGCATGGGCCATGGCGCGATGAACCACGAAGAGATGATGCGCCATTGTCAGATGATGCAGGAGCGTGCTGGCGATGGGGCGGCGGCGCACGACAATCACGATCCGGCGCGGCACGGCGGCATGAGCCATGAGGACATGATGCGTCACTGCGCTGAAATGCGCGCGGGCGCAGGCGAGGCGGCCCCTCCTCATTAGCGAGAGTCGATCGCAGGTTCGCGCGTTCAACTGCGCCGCGCGCGCTTCGCACTTTTCGCGCGCGGCTTTGCGAGATCATCGAGGATCGGGCAATCCGAACGCTCGTCGCCGTGACAATGCTGCGCTAGGCGCCGAAGCGTCTTCATCACGGCGCGCATCTCGCGCATCCGATGTTCGAGATCGGCGATGTGCGTTTCCGCCAAGCGCTTTACTTCGCGCGAGGGCCGTTTCTTGTCGCTCCAGAGCGCGAGCAGGGCGGAGACCTCTTCCAGCGAAAAACCCAGATCGCGGGTGCGGCGCACGAATTGAAGCACAGCGACCTCCTGGTCGCCGTATTCGCGATAGCCATTGGCGCGCCGCGCCGCAGATGGGAGCAGACCAATCTCCTCATAATAGCGGATCATTTTGGCCGAGACGCCCGTTTGTTCGGAGGCTTGCCCTATGTTCATGGGATCAGAACCAAATTTTCCGTGTTGACCTTCCCATTGTGGGAAGGTGCAGGCTCTGGGGCAAGTGAAATCAGGAGCGCGAGTACACTCGCGAGCACGACATGAACGCTCAAGCCCACCATCATCACGAGCACGACCAGCCCGCCGAGCTGCGTGATCCCGTTTGCGGCATGATTGTGAAGCCCGATACGCCGCATCGGCTCGCGCACAATGGGGAGGACGTGTTGTTCTGCAGTGCTGGCTGTAAAGCCAAGTTCGCGGCCACGCCGGAGAAATACATGAAGGCCGCCGCTCCGGCTGCGCACGCGGCGTGCCATGCGCACGGGCATGACCACGCGGCGGCGCATGCAGCTTCGGTCGAGGCGCCGAAGGGCGCGCAATGGACGTGCCCGATGCACCCGGAAATCGTGCGCGACGTTCCGGGATCGTGCCCGATCTGCGGCATGGCGCTGGAGCCAATGACGCCGACCGCCGACGCGGGGCCAAACCCTGAACTGATCAATATGACGCGCCGCTTCTGGATCGGCGCAGCGCTCGCCGCGCCTGTTCTCGTGTTGGAAATGGGCCGGCATCTGTTCGGCATCGACCGCATCGTGCCGGCGTTGTGGAATCCGTGGCTTCAGTTTCTCTTGGCCACGCCGGTTGTGTTGTGGGCGGGCTTTCCGTTCTTCGAGCGTGGCTATCAATCGCTTCGGACGCGCAACCTCAACATGTTCACGCTGATCGCACTGGGAACAGGCGTGGCGTGGACTTACAGCATCGTCGCGCTTCTCGGGCCAAGCCTGTTTCCAGCTGAATTCCGCAATGAGCACGGCCAAGTCGCTGTCTATTTTGAAGCGGCCGCGGTGATCACAGTTCTTGTACTTCTGGGGCAGGTGCTGGAGCTGCAAGCGCGCGAGCGCACAGGCGGCGCCATTCGCGCGCTCATGGATCTCGCACCGAAGACGGCGCGGCGCATCAAGGATGGCGCGGAGGAAGAGGTTACGCTTGATCAGATCGTGGTGGGCGATCGCCTGCGGGTACGCCCCGGCGAAAAAATCCCCGTTGACGGCATCGTCCAAGACGGCCGCTCCACTATCGATGAATCCATGGTGACGGGCGAGTCGATGCCGGTCACGCGTGAAGTGGGCGCGCGCGTCATCGGCGGCACCCTCAATCAGACTGGCGCGCTGATTATCGAGGCCGACCGCGTCGGCGCCGATTCCATGCTCTCGCGCATCGTGCATATGGTGGCCGACGCGCAGCGGTCTCGCGCGCCGATTCAACGGCTCGCCGACAAGGTCTCGGGCTGGTTTGTGCCTGCTGTCATCGTGGTTGCGGTTGTCGCGCTCATCACTTGGTGGGTGCTGGGGCCGTCGCCGGCGTTTTCCTATGGGCTCATCGCGGCCGTGTCGGTGCTGATCATCGCGTGTCCGTGTGCGCTCGGGCTGGCGACGCCGATGTCCATCATGGCGGGCGTCGGACGCGGCGCACGCGCGGGCGTGTTGATCAAGAACGCCGAGGCGCTGGAGCGCTTCGAGAAGGTGGACACGCTCGTTCTCGACAAAACCGGCACGCTCACGGAAGGCAAGCCCGCGGTCATAGCGATCAAGGCCGCGCCTGGCCAAACTGAAGCGGACGTGTTGCGTCTCGCCGCGAGTCTCGAAAACCGGAGCGAACACCCGTTGGCGCTGGCGATTGTCGCGGCCGCACGGGAGCAAGGTCTGTCGCTGGCGGAGCCAAGCGATTTCGACTCTCCGACCGGGAAGGGCGTCATTGGCGTCGTCGAAGGACGCAAGGTCGCTCTCGGCGCCGAGAAATATCTGTCTGAGTTGAAGGTAGACACGAGCCATCTGCGCGCTCAAGCGGAAGACCTTCGCCGCGACGGCGCCACCGCCATCTTTGTAACTGTCGACGGGGTCGCAATCGCCGTTCTGGGCATCGCTGACAAGATCAAGGCGACAACCTCCGATGCGCTGGCTGCTCTGAAGGCGCAAGGCATCCGCCTGGTGATGCTGACCGGCGACAACCGCACGACGGCGGAGGCCGTGGCGCGCAAGCTTGGCATCGACACGGTCGAAGCGGAGGTCCTGCCAGAAGACAAGTCCCGCATCGTGGCCCGGCTGAAAGGCGAGGGGCGGGTGGTGGCCATGGCGGGCGATGGCGTCAACGATGCGCCGGCGCTCGCCGCCGCCGACGTTGGCATCGCCATGGGGACGGGAACGGACGTCGCCATCGAAAGCGCTGGCGTAACGCTGCTGCACGGCGACCTCGCCGGCATCGTTCGCGCGCGCGCAGTCTCTCGCGCGACGATGAACAACATCCGCCAGAACCTGTTTTTCGCCTTCGCCTACAACGTGGCCGGCGTACCGATCGCCGCTGGCGTGCTCTACCCGATTACCGGTGATCTCTTGTCGCCGATGATCGCGGCTGCGGCGATGGCGCTGTCTTCTGTTTCGGTGATTGCGAACGCGCTGCGTCTGAATTCGGTCAGGGTCTGACGCCGTTGGCGAGAGGAGGGCGGTCTTTGGCCGTCCTCCTTTTGTTGCAACTGCCCAGTCGTCATCTTTGCGCGAGATCACCACTGATGAAAGCGCGAACCGCCTCAACAAACCATGCGCGTCGACCGACGTGGATGTAGTGCCCGCCGCCGTCCGCGACACGTTGACGGGCGCCAGAATAACGCGCCGTGAGGTCGCGCTGAGCGGTTGACCACAAAACATCGAAGTCGCTTGGGTTTGTAGGCAGCGGCCGAGACAGAACCAGCACAGGCCTTCCGTGCGCCGTATCAATTCGTTCGACTTCGTTGACTGTCAGCGGCAGCGCTGCCAGTTCGGCGCGACCACCCTCGGGCAGGGTCCAGGCCATGGATGCGGGCGGCGTGCATGACGAGATGCCGGCGTCCTCGCAGCGGCGGGTGAAGTCCGCGGGCCGGGATTCCTCCAGGACGACGCCTAGAATCTGATCTGGGTGCTGAGCGGCGAAATATTCCGCGTAAAGTCCGCCCAATGAATGGCCGACCAACACATAAGGTCCGCTGACGCCGGACTGCTCCAACACTGCGGACAATTCGCGCTCAGCGGCCTCTGCATCACGCGGGCCTGTTGTCGCGTCACTGCCGCCATAGCCGGCCCGATCGTAGAGGATGACGGTGGCGTTCGTGGCCAGTTCGGGGGCGACATCCTGAAACGTGGCCATGCCATCGCCCAAGCCAGACATCATGACGATCGTGGGCCCGCCTGCGCCGAGCACCCGATAGGCAATGCGATGACCATCGATGTCGGCGAACCGTAAGTCGCGCGGCGCGGTTGCGCATGATGGTGCGGCTAGCAACAGCGTCAGGGCCAAGGTCATGCGGGCTGCCGTACGCGCCGCGCGCGCAGATAGCGCGGCTATGGGTGAGAAGGGGTGAAATTGGCGGGCGCTCATTGGGGACCTCACTGGCTTCGGAGCTGGTGAGCATTGCTCTATGCGCCTCCCGCAGCGTGCGCTTGAACGTAACAGCTACCCCCATGTCTTCAGCGGCAGCGCTTGGGCGCCAGGACCCCATTCGTTTGCGGTGCGGCGCGCGCACGATTGCTGTATGGTTGCGCAATGGAGACAATCGCATCCGGTCGCATTGCGGTTTGGGAAGGCGGCAGCCTTTGGGTGTTCGACGTGCCGCGCGCCGGCGAGGCGCCCAGCCGCACCGAAATGCATGCGCACCATGCGTTTCAGCTGACGTTTTCACTTGGCGGCAGCTTCACGTTCAGCGTTGAGGACGGCGTTGTGCCTGGTCCTTTCGCCATTGTGGCGCCGGATACGCTGCACGCCTTCCAGGCGCAAGGCTTGGTATCGCATCTGTTTGTCGAGCCGGAAGGTCGTGCGGGGCGAACGCTTGAGCAATTGATGCAGGGTCGGCAGGTCGCGAGCATGACCGCCGCTCAGGCGCAAGATTCACCCGATCTCATTCTCGCAGCATTTCGTCATCCACAAGATCCGCGAGACGCGCTGCGCCAGGTGGGGATGAAAATCACCGATCGCATCGCGGGTCATGCGCGCGTGGCCGAGCCGGACCGTCGCGTGCGTCAGATCATCAAATGGGCGATCGAAAATCTGGATCACTCTCTCGGGATCGACGAGGCCGCACGCGGCGTGGGCTTGTCTCCAAGCCGGGCCAGCCACTTGTTCGTCGAGGAAACCGGTCTCCCATTTCGCACTTACGTGCTTTGGCTGCGTCTGGTGTGCGCCGTCGATGCACGCATTGCCGGCAGGACGCTCACGGAAGCCGCACAGGAGGCTGGTTTTTCCGATTCCGCGCACCTTAGTCGCACGTTCAAACGCATGTTCGGCCTTCCCGCCGCAGCGCTCGAAATGTCGTAGCCGTTTCATTCAAGGCGCTCGACGCTCCTGGGTTTAGGTAGGGCGTGTCCTCACGGACCACGCAAAACACCTAACCCAATGGAGATGAAAATGAGCAACACTCCCGCTTCTCGCGTCAAGACATCCACCGTCATCTGCGCGTGCAGCCCGACCTGCCGCTGCGGTGACAAGTGCCGTTGCAAGAAGAGTTCTTGCGGTCCGGACTGCCGCTGCGCGTCCTGAAGGCTGCGGCCCGAGCTTCTCGTGCCAGAGAAGTTCGGGCCGACACGCCGCTTTGTCGTTCCCGGACCTGATGTCGATCGAAAGCGAATGATCATGGAATACGTTGTTGGTGTTGTTCTCGGGCTCGGCGTCTGCGGGCTTGGAACGTTGGCGGGACTCGAACGAGACCGGGCGTTGTACCCGGTTATGATGATCGTGATTGCCTCCTATTATGCTTTGTTTGCGGTCATCGGCGGCGACGGACGCGCCCTTGGAATCGAAATCGCGATCTCGATAGTATTCGTTGGCCTCGCGGTGATTGGTTTCAGGACCAGTCTTTGGATTGTTGCGGCGGCCATTCTCGGCCATGCCGGATTCGATCTGGTTCACGGCCATTTGGTCGCCAATGGAGGTATGCCCGCCTGGTGGCCGATGTTCTGCGCCAGTATTGATGCGTTCGCGGCATTGTACCTTACGTGGCGACTTCTTTCGAAACGGATCGATGCGCACAATCGCCTAACCTTCGGCAATCGCATCCGCGCCTACGTCGAAATCGAGTTGGAAGCCGCGCGCGCAGCGGAGCACGCTGGCGAGCCTCTCGTAGCCTTTCATCATCTCGAGCGTGCGCACGTGCTGGGCCAGAAATCGACCGTGCAACATGTTCGCGTGCACATGGCGATGTTCTTCTGGGGGCTGCGCCACCATAGGCCCCGTGAAGTTGTAGGCCAGATGACGCGCTTGATCGGTGCGGCGGCGGTGACCTGGGTCGGGCTTGTCCCTCAAGGAAACACCGGCGGGGTGAATGTAAGTGCGTTCAAGTCGATGCCGATCCCCGACGATCTCGCCGACCTTATCGATGTCGCGCGCTTGCCACGGCAATGGTTCAACTGAGCCCCAACGCGAAGGATATGCCATGCTCGCCGTCACCTGCCGTCGCTACGGCGCCCCAGACGTGTTGAAGATCGAAGAGGTAGCGCGCCCCACGCTCAAGGCCGATGAAGTGCTGGTTCGCGTTCGCGCCAGCAGTGTGACCTCCGGCGATGTGCGTATGCGGGCCTTTACCGGGGCCGGCATCTTTTGGCTGCCGATGCGGTTGCTGTTTGGCGTACTACGCCCCCGCAACCCAATCACTGGGATGGAATTCGCGGGAACCATCGCGGCTGTCGGTCAAGACACAACCGGCTTTCGCGTCGGCGACGCCGTTTTCGGCATGAAGATCGGCGGCGCCAATGCTGAGTTGGTCGCTGTTCGCGACGCGGGCGCGATCGTCGCCAAGCCGGAAGGGCTGACGTTTGAAGAGGCGGCCGTTGTGCCATTCGGGGCTCTCTCGGCCTTGGCGTTCTTGCGGGACTTTGTGCAGGTAAAGCCCGGACAGAAGATACTCATCCATGGCGCCAGCGGCGCAGTGGGTGTGTTTGCGGTTCAGCTTGCCAAGCATTTCGGCGCTCACGTCACTGGCGTTTGCAGCACAGCCAATCTTGAACTCGTCACCTCGCTCGGCGCCGACCAGGTGATTGACTATTCCAAGGACGATTTCACCCAAACTGAGAATGTCTATGATGCGATCCTGGACACTGTTGGGGGCACGTCGTTCTCGCGCAGCAAGAGGGTGCTTGCGCCGTACGGGCGCCATGTCTTCGCCGTGCAAACGCTAACGCAGCTTTTGCAGGCGCTCTGGACCTCGATGCGCCGCGGCAAGCGCGTCATTGTCGGTTTTTCCGGCGGCGAGTCGAAAGAGGACCTTTTGCTGATCAAGGGCCTGATCGAAACGGGCCGGATCAGACCGGTGCTGGATCGGACTTATCGATTGCCGGACATTGTTGACGCCCATCGCTATGTTGACACCGGCCGAAAGCGCGGCGGCGTCGCGATTTCAATCGGCGCTGCGCCCTAGTTTTCGGGCCCAAGCCTGAGCGGCCATCGTAGCCGTTTCATTCAAGCGTCCCACGGTCAGCCTAACCTAGAACGGGGCAGGACAGAGGCCAAAAGCGATCCTCTCGTCGAAGGGACATTGAGAGATGCGGGAAACCTTCCACCGTCGCGCGCTGCCAACAGACGCGATTGCCTTCTCATCGGCCGAGGGCAGAGGGCTGTTCTCAGAGGCGCTGGCGAGCGCAGGACTGAATGGATACTTCCCACTCGCCGAGCAGTTTCACACCCAATCAGAACCAGCTTTCTGCGGACTTGGATCGCTGGTCGTGGCGCTCAATGCATTGTCCATCGATCCCGGACGCTCGTGGAAGGGACCATGGCGTTGGTTCGCAGAGGAAATGCTCGACTGCTGCGCTCCGCTTGCGGACATCCGCGAACGTGGCGTGGATGTCGAAGAATTTGCCTGCCTGGCGCGTTGCAATGGCGCTGATGTCGAAATCCATCGGGGCGACGCTTCCGATCTCGACGCTTGGCGCGCTGCGCTCGCAGTAGCGGCGAGCGGCGAGGCGGTGGTGGTAGCCTCCTATGACCGCGCAGCGATGGGCCAAAGCGGAAGTGGACACTTCTCGCCGATCGGCGGGTATCACGGGCGCAAGGATCTCGCGCTCGTTCTCGACGTCGCGCGCTTCAAGTATCCGCCACACTGGGTGTCGGCTGAGCGGCTTTGGCGGGCGATGGAGCATGTTGATCCGACGACAGGTCTAGCCCGTGGATGGATTGTCGTTCGCCGCAGCACTGGCGTGCGCGTTATCGACTCCGGTGCATGTTGCGTGGCTGAGGGCGCGGCTTAACCGACAGCGGCAGCGGACCTTCGTTTCCCATAGAAGTTCAGGAGGACGAGTTGGAAGAGCTACTGGAACTCGTGTTTAAGGTTGGCCTTGTTGGAATCGGCGCGACGCTGATTTTGGACCTTTGGTCGCTTGCTCTGAAAACTGTCTTTCGCGTGCCTTTCCCGAACTACACGATGGTGGGACGCTGGATCGGATATTTCCCAATCGGCCGCTTCGTGCATAAATCCGTCGCTGAGGCGCCCTCTATTTCCGGTGAGCGTCTCATCGGATGGGCCGCGCATTACGGCATTGGAATCCTGTATGCCGGCCTTCTCGTTGCTTTTGCCGGTGTCGATTGGTTGGGTGCTCCGACCGCCCTTCCTGCCCTGATCATTGGGATCGTGACCGTCGCGGCGCCATTCTTCATAATGCAACCGGCAATGGGCGCGGGCTTCGCCTCGTCGAAAGCGGAGAAACCCAACGTCGCCCGGGCTCGGAGTTTGGCTGCTCACGCAGCATTCGGGTTTGGGCTTTATCTTTCGGCAGTCGTCGCCGCATCTCTCGCGTAGCAGACCCCAGAGTGCGTCGTAGGCGCGGCGCTCGCGTGTGGTCGAGCAAGAAGCCACAGCGCGTTTGCGGGTCTAGATGAAGAATACCGGCGCGAAGCCGCCGCCCGGCGTGCGGAAGTTGGTCGTCTGTCCTTGATAGAGCCGGGCGGCGGCGAGCAGAGGCTCGCCTGCATAGGTGTAGAGGCGGACATCGACTTTGCGCTGCACCCGTTCGCCGTCGACTTTGATCGTGCGTTCGCCGGGCGGTGCGAAGTCCTGGGCTATGTAGGCGCCTTTGCGAATGCTCTCCCAAACGCCCTTCGTCAGCTTGTCGCCGCGATAGACTGCTTTGCTGGCGTGGCCTGACGCCGGCTTGAAGAAGAGGCCTTTGCGTTCGCGCCAAAGCGCCTCGGCATTGTCCCGTGTGACGTTGACCGCGTGCGGCACGCCGGCCAGAGCTGCGACCGCCAAGGCGTCCAATCCCCAGCTGCGCAGTGTCTCGCGGTCCGAGAGCAGGGTGAGATTGCGCTTGTCCGAGAAGAGCGCGTGATTGTGCGGATTAGGGGTCACAACGACCGCGCCACCTGCATAGGCTGTTCGCAAGGCCGTATGACGGGGATCGTCGAGAGCGAAGTCGACCAGACGGTTGTAGACAACATCGATCGGGACGCCCCCCGCCTGAAGCACGTCGCACTCGAAACGCAGCTCGGCCGGATCGGCGATCACGGCCTGGTAACCGCGGCGTTCGAACAGGCGCTGTGCCAGAACGAATTCGGGATAGAGATATTGATCCTGCGGCGCGTCATCGACGATGGCGATGCGCTGGAGTGCGTCGGTTTTGGCTTGGTGGCGCCATTCCGCTTCGAACATGTCGATGACGCGGTCTTCGAATTGCGATACGGACTGGCGCGCAAGTCCCTGCTCGACTTCGGCGCAGCAGGCGATCTGCGCCTGCGCCAGAAACGCATTCAGGAATGCGCCGCCGGCATTGGTGTTGATTTCGATAAGCTTCGGACCATCGGGCGTCAGATGAAAATCATAGCCCATGAAGGCGCCAATCGGTCCGTGATCGGTTCCGGCGATGGCGGGCGCCCAGGAGAGGGCGGCTTGCTGGTACATGGGCAAGCGCGCGGCGGCTTCAATCGCGCGCACGATCGCTTGCATCGCTTCACCATCTGCCTTGGGCAGAAACACGGGCGCATGAGAAAACAAGTGGGGGCGGGACTGAATGAAGCCCTCGAAGAAGGCGGCGTCGCCTGCCTCATTCTGCAGCGCGGACCCGAGTGCGTCGCGGTCCAGCGTCACGCAAAAGCACTCGCGATTGAGCTGATCCGCAACTGCACGAGATTCTGGAAGAGTCACGTTTCAAGCCTCACTCTTGGCGTGGCGGATAGCACCGATCAACGCCACAGCGGCGGAGATGGCTTTAGATCAGGACGGGCAACCCTAACTTTACCCCATGCTTGTCCTCTACGAACCACCATAAGCGTCATAGCCCTGTGTTCGACCCGCGCCGGAGGCGCTCGGCTGGTCAATGACCAAGGACAAAGCCCTGCGTCCCGACACCTTCAGTGCGCCATCGCGCACAGGCGGCGTCAGGGTGGAAAGCGAAGCGCGCCTTGACGCTGCCGAGCACGATGGCCGAAAGAAAAGCACGCCTTAACAGCGGCGAAGCGGTCTGCTCCGCCCACGCGACAGACCCGTCAGGGCGGAAGCGCTGGTCCCCCGGACGGTGCGCCGCGTTGACGATGTTTCGACCTTTGCGCACTATGCTGGCGTGATGCGCCGGTTTTGGCTTTCCCTGCTTATGGTTATCGCGCTCGCCTCAGGCGGCGTCGCGAACGCCATGGTCATGGCTGATTGTCCGATGCTGGCGCAGGCCTCCGCCCAGCCAGAGATGGGCGCCGGCCACGATTGCTGCCCCGACGACGCGCCTGCCGCGCCGGACGAGCAGCCAGCCAAGCAGATGGGCGATTGCGCCATGGCGCAGGCGTGCCGAGCCGGACCGGCGATGGCGCCGACCATTGAGCCTGTCTCTCTCATCGTTTCCGCGATCGTCGTCCGCGAGCCGGTTATGACCGATAAGGGCTTGATCTCGCGCGCGCCTGACGAATTCTGGCGGCCTCCACGAACGATCTGACACCGCGATAGGGCGCTTTGCGCGCGCGTCCGCGCGGCGCCTGCGCTTTGGTTTGTCAGATCATCTGGAGCACGCTCATGCGCCTCGCATGGCTTGCATGTTGCGTCATCGGCGTCGTCCCGATCGCACATGCGCAGGAATTGAGTTTTCAGGACGCCGTCACGCGCGCTGAAGATGGCCCAAGCGTCATTGCCCGGCGTGAGGCCGCGCGCGGCGCGCAACTCGCGGTGCGGCCGGCTGGGCAATTGCCCGATCCGCAAATTGTGCTGGGTCTGCAGAACGTGCCGGTCGAAGGGCCCGACGCCTATCGCCTCGGCCGCGATGAAATGACGATGCAGACGGTCGGCGTCATGCAGGACATGCCCAGCGGCGCCGAACGGCGCGCGCGCCGGGCGATGGCGCAAGCCGAGGCCGGACGCACCGACGTGGGTCT
>CXWL01012136.1_pt1 | contig 11524 bp, 12 predicted proteins | sample 590931 | NCBI WGS metagenome assembly CXWL01 (sample SAMEA3498368, study PRJEB10139) | groundwater metagenome | biome: water well; material: biofilm material | place: Germany | collected 2015-04-27 | reverse complement strand
TTGCGCCGGTATGGCCTTCCCTATGTGATCGAAGGCGAAAAACATTTTTATCGGCGTCAGGAAGTCATCGATCTGATGAATGTCCTGCGGGTGCTCGACCATCCCCATGACAATGTGGCGCTGGCCGGTGTGCTGCGCGGCCCTTTAGGAGGCTTGTCAGACCGCGCCCTCTATGAACTTCGCCAGGCCAAGGGCTTTGAGTATCTTCGAAGCGTGTCACTCTCCGCGTGGAAGCATCCTGAGGCATCTTCTGTCCGTCTACTGTATGGACACTTGGCCTGGTTGCATCGACAGGTAGCTGCCTTGCCGCTGGCTGAGGCGCTGGAGCTGATCTTCGACCGTCTTCCGATTCTGGAAATAGCCGCCGCCTCTGTGCATGGGGAACAGGCGGTGGCCAATCTTCTCAAGGTGAAGCACACTGCCGCCGCCTTGTCCGATCGGCCGCATCTGACATTGAGCGGGTTTGTGGATCTGATGATTGCCAGGCTTGACGAACAGCCGGATGAGGCCGAGAGTCCGTTGTCCGAGGAATCGTCCAATGCCATCCAGGTCTTGACGATTCATAAAGCCAAGGGGCTGGAGTTTCCCATTGTCGTCTTGCCCGGCCTCCATCAGGGAAGCGGGAGAGAGCGGAGCGTGCCCCTCGTGACGTTTGATTGGTCCAGCGGATCGTATGGCCTCTCGCTTGGTGGGGTGCACAATTTCGGCGCGGTGCTGGTGCATGAGAAGCAGAAAGTCCGGGAGGAAGCCGAGCGGCGGCGGGTGCTCTATGTCGGCATGACCAGGGCGAAGGATATGTTAGTCCTGTCCGGCGGGATGACCGGTCGCGCAGCCGGAGAAACAGTTTTAGGGATGCTGCAAGAGATCGGTGAGGGTGTGGTGGGTGCTTCCGAAACAGAGGCGCTGACGATCGGTGCCTCTGTGATACCGCACCGGACCACGACTGCGCCATCCCGCAAACGTTCCAGTCGACCTGGTGCGGTGGGGCCGGTCACCGGAGTTCTCGATTCTGCTGCCATTGCCAAACTATGGAGTGAGCGGGAGGATCGCTGGGAGAAGGCCTGTCGGACGCCCCGTCATCTGACTCCAAGCACGATAGAGCAGGGAGATTTGCCGCGTCGTTTCCGTCCCTCTAAGGATGGAACGGACCAAGAAGTAGGGCGGCTGGTCGGGATATTGGCCCACCGCATTCTTGAGCAGTGGGATTTTCATGCTCCTGCCGATGGGCTGCTCGATCGAATCGAGCCAATTACGCAGCAGGTCCTCACTCCTGAACAAGCCGGGCTGATGCCGGCAATTTCAGATTCATTGCGAGAGGTCCTCGGCAACTTTGCGCGGTCTGATCTGTATCAGCGGCTGGCCTCGGCCACGATTTTAGGTCGTGAAGTGCCGTTTGCGATGGCCTGGGAAGAGGGCCGGATTGTGCACGGCATGATGGATGTCATNNCAGATGACGCTCTATAAGGCCGCTGCTCAAAAAAGCTTAGGGGTGTCAGCGATATCCGCGCAGCTCTTGTTCCTTCGCTGTGCGGTGGGCTTTGAACTTTAACAGGAGACGGACGATGCGATCCTATCTCGCCTTGTTAGTGTTTTGCGGGCTGGTCGGAGGCTGTGCGAGTCCGGCGAAAGTTCCGACATCAATTCTGGTGAGTCCTGCGGATATCTCGGTGAAGGCGGCTGCGGCTATGACTGAGGGTGAGCGGTTGTTCCGGTCAAGCGATTGGGCCGGTGCGGCCAAGGCCTATCAGGCCGCGGCGACGCAGCAACCCTCGCTGGCAGAGGCGCACTATAATTGGGCGGTGTCGCTGGATCGAATGGGGAACAAGGCCGAGGCTAAGAAGCACTACTTGGAGGCGGCGAATTTGGCTCCAGGGAACAAAGTGATATGGGATTCACCGCCGCTCAGAGAGACAGGACTCAATCACAACTTACGACAGAAATCCTATCTCGATCCTACCCCTGGCCAACGATTCTAAGTATGGCGGGCGCTCATTACCGAATGTCGGCGGAGTCTTTTGCTAGGATCGTGCAACAGGCTATCGCGGACTTGCCTATCGAGCATGCACGGTTGCTCGATGCCGTGGCGGTGGTCCTGGAAGATGAACCCCCTCCGGGCGTGCTGCAAGACCTGGACATTGAGGACGGAGAGGAACTGCTCGGTCTGTACCATGGCCTCTCGCTGAATGATGAATCATTCTTTCGTACCGGAGGCCAGACCCCGCCACAGATCTCGCTCTATCGTGGACCGATTCTCCGGCAATGCGCCACGGAAATGGAGATGATTCAGGAAATAGGCGACACGCTCGTGCATGAGCTGGGGCACCACGTCGGCTTAGATGACGACGAGATGCCCTATTGAGGATGCGGCATTGAACGTGATCGTTCCAGCGAATGTTTGTGATATCCCCACACCAGCATAAACAGACCCAACATGACCATGGGAGCCGAAAGTAGCTGGCCCATCGTGATGGGTCCAAGCACAAAGCCGATATGCTGGTCGGGCTCCCGGACGAGTTCTACGATCATCCGACTGATGCCGTAGCCGGCGATAAACGTCCAGCATAGCGACCCTGGCGGCGGTGAAGTGCGCGCGAGTAACCAGATGATCGTGAACAATAAAATCCCTTCCAGTCCTGCTTCATAGAGTTGCGAAGGATGGCGGCAGGCCGGCCCTCCTGCCGGGAAGACCATGCACCACTCGACATCGGTAGCCCGTCCGAATAGCTCTCCATTGATGAAATTTCCGAGTCGGCCGAATCCCAGTCCGATCGGCGTCACTGCGGCAGCCAGGTCAGCAATAGTGTAGACGGGCAATCCCTGCCGCTTACTGAACCAGATCAACGCGATAATAGTCCCGATAAGGCCGCCATGGAACGACATACCGCCTTCCCACACAGCGAGGATTTTCAAAGGATTCTGGGCATAGTAGGAAAAATTATAGAACAAGGTGTACCCGATGCGGCCGCCAAGAAAGACTCCGAACGCGGCGAACACGACCATGTCGTAGATCTGATCCGGGGTGAGAGGAATGTGTTGTTCGCGGACTCTGCGGCGAATCAAGTAATAGGCGGCGGTCAACCCGATTAGATACATCAAGCCATACCAGCGGAACTGGAGCGGACCGAATTCAAGAAAGACCGGATTGATATGGGGATAGGGAAGTGCTGTGAGCGAACCCATGTGACCTCCAACGGTGACTGGTCCGGATCATAGGGAAGACGTCGTTTCAAAGCAAGACGACCTTTACAAGCAGAGTGACGATAGCCGGAAGGTCAATGCTGAGGCTGGTTTGTCGCAATGTGTTGCGGAGTGTGAGATTTCTGTAACGGGTGTGTCGCCGACTGTAGAGAAAACCGCACCCTTCATGAGACGGTCCTAACCGTCGATGAGATGCGTGAGAAAATTCGGGGGAAATAAAGGTGGATATGCCCTGGCACGGTATCTGCTGTACCTACCAGGCAGGAGGGCATGAAAGAGACCCTCCAGAACCTTCACCAAGAACCAGGAGGCATGCGATGTCAGAACAGGGAAAGCAGGCAGCCAAGGTCGCCGCGATGATTGCCGGTGGAGCTGTGATCGGAGCAGGGTTGGGGTTGTTGTTCGCGCCAAAGTCAGGAACGGAAACTCGTCGCGATATCGGTCGTTATGCCAAGAAGGCGCAGGTTCAGGCGACGCGCTGGGGTCGCACGGTTCAATCAGGAGTGCAGGACGTGATGAGCCGGAGCAAGCAGTTGGTGCAGCGTCGTGAGACACGACCGGTGATTGAGGCAGCGTAAGTTTGTTGAGTAATGGACACAGTCGAAGCTACGGTTGAGCGAGAGGTTCGGACTCCCGCTCAACCTAGGCTTCAGCTTCTTCGTGTTTCATCGATCCCATGAATTTCCATGCGATCCTGAGCAAGGTGTTGCGGCTCAGGCGGCATTCCCGCTACACTGCGCCGCATGCGCGAGTGGCGGAATCGGCAGACGCACAGGACTTAAAATCCTGGGTCAGCAATGGCGTGCGGGTTCAATTCCCGCCTCGCGCACCAAACAATATCAATGGCTTGGCGCATTCCCTTGATACCGGTAGCGTGAGGAATTCAAAAGCGCTCTGTATCCCGCCACTACCTTTCAACTATCGCCTCATTTTGTAGAGTTTCGTGCTCCACGCTGCACAATCCGGATTGATTTCGACTGTTACACGCTCATGCAGTTAGCCCGAGGATTCATGTTTCCGGTGAGTCTTGTAGCCAATTCAATCGCCGAAATGTTCTCCCCCAGATCGACCACCAGCGATTCTTGCCAAACCTTTAGTGCCTCACCAACCTCTCCCAGGTTCTCAATCCAGCCATCTTGGTTGCTGACGGTCCTCAAGGCACGGTGCAACGTGTATTGGCCGTGCTGTTGCTTTTCGGTCGATTTCGAGGGGGGGCATAGCTACTCCAATTCAAGGACAGTTACGGGACAGTATTCCTGTCCTTCATTGTAAGTCCTTGACCCACAAGTGAAAAGGTCATGTCCTAGTGCGGGCACCGAATACGGAATCCTTTGCGATTGTCAGGGGATGGGGTAATTTTTGAGGACTGAGGGGTATTAGGCTGGCTTTCTCTTATGTGCGGGATACTTGCCGTTTGTCTGGCTGCTCACTATACTCGGCAACATGGGACCCACTCTCCACACAGAAGGCCATACTATTGTTTTCCTTGGAGACTTCAACCCCAAGATATTTCACCCTTCTTGGTTTGCGCATCAAGGGCTTATAAGAGAAGAAGAGTCAGAAGGCGCAAGTATCGAAATCGTTCATAAAGAGGCAGTGATTTTCAAAACTGAGTGGTTCCAATTTGAGGTTCTTCAAGAGCGTGTTATGTTCATGACTACTCAATCGCAATTTTTTGAACCGCTTCGTGATTTGGCTCTTGGGACTTTCAGAATTCTTCAACATACCCCCTTGAAAAAAATGGGTATTAACAGAGAGATGCATTTTGCTGCCACCCAGGAAGCTTGTGACGCTTTAGCAGAAAAAATTGCACCTAGGGGGCCTTGGAGCCAAGTCGGTATTGATATGAAGCTTTTGACTATCTCAATGACTGCTAAACGTCCCGATGATTACAAAGGCGCAATCCTTATCAAGGTGGAAGGTTCTCAACGGGCGAAACCTGGCATCTTTATATCGGTAAACGATCATTATGAAGTAGGCGATGAAAAAAACTCCCAAGGGGCTGATGAAGTTTTGTCCATGCTTGAAGCGTCATGGAAACAATCCATCCCAAGGTCACTCGATATGGCAAAAAAACTAATTGGTGCTTGATGGCAAAAACGGCACTTAAATATAGTCCGGTTCAGTACCCTGAGAGTAACGATATTCCAAGTTCGGATTATCAAACTAGGAATTTTTCCGAGAGCCTCAGGAAGGCCCCTTTTGCCATCCGAGCGGGAATAAAAAAAGACCGGCCAATTAAGTTTTTGAAAGACACGATTATAGGGTCTAGTCCTAAATGGTTTGCCGCCAATCCATTCCCAACAGGGGCAGGCGCTAATTCAGAAATCTCTCTCCCTGAGCCAATTGTGCTTAAACAACTTCCGCCCACTGAACAGCCTCGTTTTGTGACTCTCCAAAAATGGGAAGGGATAGTTCTGAGTGTTTTGTCTGACTCCTTTATCGCGCGGCTCATCAACCAAACTGACAGCGGACCCGATCAAGAGGCAGAGTTTGCGAAAGAAGAAATCGATTGGCCGGACCACTCCCTTATCCAGCCAGGTGCCGTATTTTATTGGACCGTAGGCTATAGCGATAGCCCTGGTGGACAGAGAAACCGCGTATCATCTCTACGGTTTCGTAGGCTTCCTGCTTGGAACAGGAAGGATTTTGAGATAGCCAAGCTAGAGGCACAGAAGCTAATTAATGCAATAGACTGGCAGTGATTCAGAATCCTCCACAGCAAGACGAAATTGAAGTTTCGCTTTTTGGTCCTGGCTATGGAGAGTCCATCCTCATCCATCTTGGTCGTGATAATTGGATGGTGGTCGATTCTTGCTTAAACAGAGAACGAAAACCAGCCGCCCTCGAATATCTTAAAAATCTAGGAATTGATCCTGCCAGTGCAGTAAAGCACATTGTTGCGACGCATTGGCACGATGACCACATTGGAGGACTCAGTGAGGTTCTTGAGCGATGCCCTAATGCGTTGTTTTCATGCTCGGACGCAATGAATGCTCACGAATTTGCAACTATCGCTACGTACCTCGACCAGCGCGGGATGATGGCCAATTCAGGGGTCAAGCAGTTTCACCGAATACTGAACACGCTGGCTAATCGAAGTGTCGCTAAAAAAGGCGTTCCAGTAGTTAAGCTTGCTTCTGCTGATAAACGTCTTTGGCGGTGTTCAGATTCAGAGCCCTATGTCTCAGAGGTATTCAGCTTGTCACCATCGGATGCCGCCAATATGTATGCTCGGCTGGAGCTTGCTTCTTTATCTGGGAAATACGAGAGTGGAATCAAGGCGATACCTCCTCCTCAGACTCCAAATCACACTGCTGTTGCCCTCTTGGTAAAAGCAGGCAATACCTCATTGATTCTTGGCGCTGACTTGGAAGAAACGACCGATAAACAAGTGGGATGGACAGCTATACTTGATTCCACGACGACGCCAAAAGGTCATTCATCGGTTTTCAAGGTGCCCCATCATGGTTCTGAGGATAGTCACCATGACCGAGTATGGACGGAACTTTTGGAGAACAATTCAATAGCAATTATAACCCCGTTTGAAAACGGCAATGTAATTCGCCCACAGTTGAGCGACATGCAAAGGATCGAATCTTTAACGAGACAGGCCTATATTACTGCCAAGCCAGGGGCTAAGCAGGGAAAAGTTCAATCTCCAGTAGTTAACAAGGCTATGGCAGAAACGGTCAAGTGGATTCGTGAGGTACCTCTTTCAACTGGCGTCGTTCGCCTCAGGAAAATGGCTCTTGCAGCACCGATGGATCCGTGGAATGTAGAGCTTTTTGGATCGGCGCAGCCGCTTTCGGCCTTTCTATAAACCAGCCAATCACCGACCCGTTGTCCTGCAAACTGTACCGGAACCATCAGGTGGGGAGGGGTACTATCGGCGTTCCGCATGTCATGACCAACCCTGAAAACGTCAGTATTCATGCATATCCGCGCCGATAGTACCCTCTTGTGTCCCTCCCTACAAAGAGCTTAAAATCCTGGGCCAGCAATGGCGTGCGGGTTCAATTCCCGCCTCGCGCACCAATCAATATCAATAGGTTAGGGCGTTCCGCTGAGTGCCGATTGTGTCGGCAACGGTGTGAATGTCCCTGAATTTGTCTAATAGTGAGGCGCCCGCTGTTTGGCTTCATGAAGGACAGCCAGCTTCTTCAATCCGTCTGACAGGTCGGCCTCATTTACAATCGCATAGCTCCGGTAGATGCTTTCTGTTTTGTGGCCAGTCAGTTTCATGGCCACGGAACGAGGGACGCCAGCCCGCTCCAGGTTCCTTAGCCAGCAATTCTTGGAGTGTTCCCATGGGCCGAGATCGGCGCTTGAGTCCGAGCTGTGCCATGTTTCTCGCTAGGGCATCCGGGAGCTGTTGACGCTGGAGCATCACTGGAAACAGTTACCGCTTTGACTTGTTCACTAAGCTCGGCTGCTCCAAATGCGTCTTTGTCGCCAGCTCGATAATGCTCCACTGCATCGCGGAGATGGTTGCCTCTCCCCTTAGCTCGGCTATCAGAGAGTCCCGCCAGACTTTCAGTGTCTTGCCGACTTCACCTAGGCTTTCTAGCCAGCCGTCCTGGTTACTCACGGTCCTCAATGCACGGTGCAAGGTATATTGGCCGTGCTGTTGCTTTTCGGTCGATTTCGAGGGGATCATAGTGACACCAATTCAGAAACAGTTACAGAATAGTATTTCTATCCTTTATTGCAAGTCCGTGATCCATGGGTGAAAAGGCAATGTCCACGTGCAGACAGTGAATACAGAATCCGTTGTGTTTATGAAGGGCTGGAGCTGTTGGTCATACGTTCGAGACGGAGCACACGGACCAATGTTGCGCCCTGCTCCATGCATCTCTACAATGGTCCTGGTTTCCTAACATTATTGAGTAAAGGGCACTCGCATGAAATTCGAGCGATTTCGAGTCACCAACTATCGCAATATTCTCGATTCAGGGTGGATTCAACTGAACCAAGTGACTGCGTTTGTGGGGCAGAATGAAGCCGGGAAAAGCAACCTCTTTGAGGCCCTTTACCGCATTTATCCCGTCGAAGCTGCGGAAAAATACAGCATTGCCGAGGATTGGCCCGTCGATAAATGGGACTCTAGTGATACAGCTAAAGGCAAAACTGTTTGCGTCGCCGAGTTCTCTCTAGGACCGGAGAAAATTTCAGAACTGTATGTCTCCTGCGCCGTTACCCCCGCGTCAGACACAGAGGCGCCACCGGCCCTTCCAGCTGAATTGCCAAGACAGGTGTTAATTCATGCATCACGCGCATATGAGGAACCCACTCAGTTTAAGATCGCCTCTCCCGCCACCACAGGTCTAGACAGTGCAAAGGTCACAAAATGGTGTAAGGACCATCTCCCCAAGTTTGTTTACATTCACGATTATGAATATGCGGGGGTCCAAGTCGAACTGGATCAACTAAGAGCCCAACTCAGCCGTGTAAGCGGCAACCGCGCACAATTGACTAATGAAGAACAAACTATTCTTGTCATCTTGGATTTAGCAAAAATTAATCTCGAAGATTTTTTTATCAAGGGACAGACGGCAGAAGGGCGCACGGTCAGATCCTTCGACAAACGTTCGGCCTCCGCTTATCTCTCAAAACAATTTCAGGATTTATGGCGTCAGAAAGATGTTCAATTTGATATCGAGATCGATGGAACCACACTGAACATATTTGCAAGGGATGCCAAAGTTGGCATGCCGGTGCGCTTGAACAGACGATCAACCGGCTTCCGTTGGTATGTATCATTCTCTTGGAAATTTACCCATGCAACTCATGGGCTTTACAAGAATTGCATTCTCCTCCTGGAGGAGCCAGGGATACATCTTCACTATGACGGCCAACGAGATCTCCTTAAGGTGTTCGAGAGGCTGTCATCCTCGAATACGATCCTTTACAGCACACATCTAGCGTCAATGGTCGATCTCGCCAATCCAGAACGAGTCCGCATCATTGAAAGTCAGGACAGTCACACTAAAGTTATGCATGGCGTCGTCAGTTCACAAAAAGCGCCGATGGCTGTCATTGAGTTTTGCTTGGGGTTAACAGGGGACATGAGCGGCTTGCTTGGCAACCGCCAAACGGTGATTGTGGAGGGTGGAGACGACGCGCTCATCCTTTATAAACTATCTGGCATGCTTCGTAACGAGAGCGGCGAGGGATTGTCCGACCGCATCTACCTTTGGCCCGCACGCGGGGCTTCTCAGATTCCAATGTATGCGGCCTTTGCCATTGGGCACAAATGGGATGCAGGGGTACTTTTGGATTCTGACCCTGCCGGGACCGAGGCAAAGAAGAAAATTGAGGAGCTGTACCTATCAAAGCTTACAGAGTCAGAACAGAAACGGTTCCGCGTAATGATGCTTGGGAATGTGGCGGGCATCAAGAAAACAGATAGTGCCATTGAAGATTTGTTCCCGGATGAATTTTATCTAGAGTGTGTTAATTCCGCATTTGCTTTGGGAGTCAAGATGTCCGATCTTCCCCTAGATGGGAGCGACATGATAACGAAACGAGTTGAGGAGGTGTTGGTTAAGAGCCACGGACGCAAGGAATTGGACAAGCGCCGTGTCTTTGCGGAAATGCTCAAGAAATTCGATCAATGGACAAAGCTATCTCATTTGCCGCCCGGAACCGAAGATAAGGCGCGCAAGTTATTCAAAGCTATAAATGCTGCTTTTGGTTCATGAACATTCTGGGTTAGAAATTGTCCTACAAATTGTCCCGTAACTATTAGGTGGGGAGGGATACTATCGGCCTTTTCGCACTTCCTTCCAAACATTGAAACCCCTGTATTCATGCACTTGTCTGCCGATAGTACCCTCTTGCGTCCATCCCTCCAAAGAGCTTAAAATCCTAAGTCAGCAATGGCGTGCGGGTTCAATTCCCGCCTCGCGCACCACGGACTTAGGTTGATTCTTCGTGTGCTCCCCCTCGGTGAGTCGGTACGAGAGATGTTTTAATGATCCGAGTCCTTCTATTTGCTCTCCCGGTCCTCTTCTCGGTTTGTGCCTCTTCCGCCTTGGCGCAAAGCAGTTCATCCGCAGCGAGCCCCTCGAATCCATCTTCACTCAGTCTGCAAAATGGACTTGATCCATCCGGTGGAATTACTCCTGCCACACCTTTATCCTCGCCTTCAGTGGTGCAAGGGATCGGAACCGTACCCAGCTCCACGAAACCCGGCACATTGGGCTCTGCGGGGAGGGGATTGCCGGGAATGCCGGGAGGCCCACCCATCAAGGGGGCGCTGGGTTCCCAGGATCCCGCCTCTGCCTACATGCGCCCTCAATCGATCGGAGCACTCGTATGCGACCCCATGATCGATGGCGTCTGTGACTAGAATATGGCGATGGTGTGAGAGATGCCGAGCTGTCGTGAGACGGAAACCCGGTGCGTAAGGGTTACCACTTTCCTAACCAGTGGCGCGATCCGGCCAGGTAGGCCGGGATGCCGATTGCGAGATACGCCAGCCCCTGAACGAAGTAGTGGCCGGCGATATCCGGAGGAGTCAAACGGCCGAGGAAGATGAGGGCGGCTGCACTGATAGTGGCCCCTAAGGTCGTGCGTTTGGGACAGGGGCGGAAACGGCCCTCGTCATACGAGCGCAGCACCCACACAATCATCCAGGCCAGAGCGCCGATTCCCAGCGCTCCTGCCAGATCAGTAAGCCCGATCAGGGCACTGTCGACGATGAGTCGCGAGGTTGCGCGGGAGCCGAGATCGAGTTTGAGACGGATGCCTTCCCCAACGATGAGGAGAAGGCCGACAATGGCCACGCCGATCGAGAAATGCCAGTGGGTCAGCGGCTTTTCAAGAACCGGGTTACTGGAGGCGGGAGGCAGATCCGTGCGTAGCATCAAGCGACGTCGGACGAGCGTAGTGAGATCGTGCCCGCAGTCGCATGCGAGCGAAGAATCGGCGTTCATCTGAAGACAGCGGGGACATTCAATCGACATGTGGCGATATCCGGCAGTCTGCTAGAATGCATTCGAACGAAGCGTCACTCCACCGCCACCATACCGCGAGACCATGATGCAGTCACGTAGATCCTGCCAAATGCTCATTGCTGTCGGGAGTCTCTTCGCCGCACTGGCCGTTGCTGCGGGGGCGTTTGGCGCCCATATGTTGAAGTCGATCTTGGATCCGCCGATGTTGGCCGTGTTTGAAACCGCGGCGCGCTATCAGATGTATCATGCTCTGGGCATGATCGCGGTGGGATTGGCCGGGCAGGTCTTTGGTGTCCCTCAGATGGCGCGCGCCGGCTGGTGTTTCGCAGCCGGGATATTCTTATTTTGCGGTAGTCTCTATGGGG
>CXWL01000852.1_pt1 | contig 11525 bp, 6 predicted proteins | sample 590931 | NCBI WGS metagenome assembly CXWL01 (sample SAMEA3498368, study PRJEB10139) | groundwater metagenome | biome: water well; material: biofilm material | place: Germany | collected 2015-04-27 | reverse complement strand
TACCTCGTCGACAGCGGTGGCGCGAACCTGCCGCACCAGGCCGAAGTCTTTCCCGACCGCGATCATTTCGGACGGATCTTCTTCAACCAGGCGAACATGTCCGCAAAGAGAATTCCCCAGATTGCCTGCGTGATGGGAAGTTGCACTGCGGGCGGCGCCTATGTGCCCGCCATGTCCGACGAAACCGTCATCGTCCGCAATCAGGGGACGATCTTCCTCGCCGGCCCGCCGCTGGTGAAGGCGGCAACAGGCGAGGAGATCAGCGCCGAAGACCTTGGCGGCGGAGACATGCACGGCCGCAAATCGGGCGTGGTCGATCATGTCGCCGAGAATGACGAACATGCGCTGACGATCGTCCGCGACATTGTCAGCCATTTGCCAAAGCCGCGCGTGCCCGACGTAAACATGGCAGAACCGCGCCCTCCCAAGCTTGAGGCCGAAGAGCTTTACGGCATCATCCCCGATGACGTCCGCGCGCCCTATGACGTGCATGAAGTCATCGCACGGCTGGTCGATGGCAGCGAGTTCCACGAGTTCAAGGCGCTCTATGGCAGCACGCTCGTCTGCGGTTTCGCCCATATCTGGGGCATCCCGGTCGCGATCCTCGCGAACAACGGCGTGCTGTTCAGCGAAAGCGCGGTCAAGGGCGCACATTTCATCGAACTCGCCTGTCAGCGCCGCATTCCGCTGCTGTTCCTCCAGAACATTTCCGGCTTCATGGTCGGCGGAAAGTACGAGGCGGAAGGGATCGCCAAGCATGGCGCGAAGCTGGTGACGGCGGTCGCGACCGCCAGCGTGCCCAAGATCACCGTCCTGATCGGCGGCAGCTTCGGCGCGGGCAATTACGGCATGTGCGGGCGGGCCTATTCGCCAAGGTTCCTCTTCACATGGCCCAATGCGCGGATCAGCGTGATGGGCGGCGAACAGGCGGCAAGCGTGCTGGCGACGGTCCACCGCGACGCGGAGAAATGGACGGCTGAGGAAGCCGAAGCCTTCAAGGCCCCGATCCGGCAAAAGTATGAGGATGAAGGCAACCCCTATCACGCGACCGCAAGGCTGTGGGATGATGGCATCATCGACCCGGCGCAGACACGGGATGTGCTGGGGCTGGCGTTCGCGGCGACGCTCAACGCGCCGGTTGAGGAGGCACCCCGGTTTGGGGTGTTCCGGATGTGACGAAGCTCGATCACGAACGGTGGCAGTTGAAGCTGATCGATGACGCGAAGCGCCAACACGCAGCTACGATTGGCGTCGATCGCCATACGATGACCTTAAACCGCTTCGATTGGTATGGAATAGACATAACGGCAACCCAGCAAGTTGCTGAGCAATTGGACGCGTTTGCGATGTTGGAAGCCGCACAGCGAGATTTAGCGGCATGCGCCTTTCAAAATTACGCCGACTATCGAAAAGCAAAATCCGGAACTTCGAAAGACGTTTCTGAAACACCTGAATGGGACGTTTTTGTGGGCTCAGCGGCCAAGCTGTTGCACTCCCTTATCGCTGATTTGGAGGCTGATCGATCAGGCTTCTGGCAATGGTACGTGGGCTTCCATAAATCCCTAACCGACAAGGAACGACGTATTTTTGCTGAGTTTGGATTCGGATTGCTGAAGTCTAGGCTCTCAATCTGGCTAGCGAAAGATTTTGCCGCCTCGCCACCCCGGGCGAAATTTCTCCTCACAATGCTGAATTGAAGCCACGCATATGATCACCTCCCTCCTCATCGCAAACCGGGGCGAGATCGCGTGCCGGATCATCCGCACCGCGCGGGCCATGGGCATTCGCACGGTCGCGGTCTATTCGGATGCCGACGCCAAGGCTTTGCATGTCCGCCAAGCCGACGAGGCGGTGCATATCGGGCTGTCGCCAGCGCGCGAGAGCTATCTGGTAGGCGAGAAGATCATTGCCGCGGCCAAGGTCACCGGTGCCGAGGCGATCCATCCGGGCTATGGCTTCCTTTCCGAGAACGCCGAATTCGCGCAGGCCGTGATCGAGGCCGGGCTGGTGTGGGTCGGGCCCAACCCGTCCTCCATCACCGCGATGGGCCTGAAGGACGCCGCCAAGACACTGATGGCCGCAGCGGGTGTGCCCGTCACCCCCGGCTATATGGGCGAGAATCAGGATCCGGCCTTTCTTGCGCAACAGGCGGACGGCATCGGCTATCCCGTCCTCATCAAGGCGGTCGCGGGCGGCGGCGGCAAGGGGATGCGCAAGGTCGAGGCGGCGGCGGATTTCGCCGATGCGCTCACCTCCTGCCAGCGCGAGGCGACGTCTTCCTTCGGCAATGCGCATGTCCTCATCGAGAAATATATCCAGCGCCCGCGCCATATCGAGGTGCAGGTGTTCGGCGATACGCACGGCAATATCGTCCACCTGTTCGAACGCGATTGCTCGCTCCAGCGGCGGCACCAGAAAGTGATCGAGGAAGCCCCCGCGCCGGGGATGGACGAAGCGACCCGTGAACAGCTCTGCGCGGCGGCGGTCAAGGCGGCGAAGGCGGTGGACTATGTCGGCGCGGGCACGATCGAATTCATCGCCGATGCCTCGGAAGGCCTGCGCGCCGACCGCATCTGGTTCATGGAAATGAACACGCGGTTGCAGGTCGAGCATCCGGTGACCGAGGAGATTACCGGCGTCGATCTCGTCGAATGGCAGTTGCGCGTGGCGAGTGGGGAGCCGCTGCCCAAGCGGCAGGATGAGCTGAGCATCAACGGCTGGGCGATGGAAGCGCGGTTGTATGCGGAGGATCCGGCGAAGGGCTTTTTGCCGAGTGTTGGGCGTTTGGGGCATTTTCGGTTCGGCTTGACGCATCGCGTCGATACTGGCGTCGAACAGGACGCGGAGGTTTCACCATTTTATGATCCGATGATCGCCAAGGTCATCTCGCATGGTTCCGATCGGGACGAAGCGATCGACAGTTTAGTCCAGGCTTTCGACGGAATCGAAGTTTGGCCGATCAAGACAAATGCCGCTTTCCTGCGACGTGCCGCCGACCATGATGACTTTCGGCAGGGCAATGTTGATACTGGCTTCATCGCGCGGCATGAGGGTCAGCTCATCGTGCCGGAGCAAGCATCCGACAACGAATGGCAAGCGGCGGCGCGGCTGGCGTTGGCAGATCACTGGGAAGACACTGCCCAGGTTCCGCAGGGCTTTAGGCTCAACGCTGCCCCGGCAATGCGTGTCACTTTAGTCAGCGACGGTAACCCGATAACTGTCAGCAATGGCTTGGACGCTAAGCTGATGACATCCGACTTTGACTATCCAATGGTTCTTGTGGGCGGTGTGAACGACTCAGAAGCATTTTCAACCTTCATAGATGACGATCATATCGTCACCTTTTCTCGCGGACGGGCCACTGAGTTCGTGCGCACCGCGCGCGGATCAGGTCACTCCCACGCCCAAGACGGCGACATCCTCTCCCCCATGCCCGGCAGGATCATCGCGGTCGAAGTCACGACAGGCCAGACCGTCACAAAGGGCCAGAAGCTCGTCACGCTGGAAGCAATGAAGATGGAGCATTCGCTCGTCGCGCCATTCGATGGCACAGTTGCGGAACTCAATGCGGAAGCGGGCGGGCAGGTGTCCGAAGGGACGCTGCTGGTGCGGATCGACAAGGCGGAATAGCCCGGTTGGAAGCGTCGCGGCAAAGCCGCCCTATCTCACGCCGTCATTCGATCGTCCCGCTGCGACAAAATTTCGCGGGTGTTTCGTGAACGAAGCTGCCTGTCGAAATCCCATTCCAAATGGACTGTCACGAGCATATTATGTAATCGGTTCCAGAAAATATCGATAGCCGCTCGGCTTCGATAATATGGGGGAAAAGATGCACGAGAACGCACCAATTTCGGAAATCACCATTGTGGGCGGTGGTACTGCAGGGTGGATGTCGGCAGCCTTGCTCTCGCGGCTGTTCACCAATGGCTACAAGATTCGCCTGGTTGAATCGGAAGAGATCGGCACGATCGGCGTCGGTGAAGCGACGATCCCCGCGATCAAGATTTACAATGAGATGGCCGGAATCGACGAAGCAGACCTGCTGCGCGAAACGCAGGCCACATACAAATTGGGGATCGAATTCCGGAACTGGCGCGAACCGGGGCATTCCTACATCCACGGCTTCGGCAATATCGGGCAGGATCTGCTTTGGCTGCAAACCCACCAATTTTACCTGAAATATGCCGAGACCGGGCAGCTTGGCCCGTTTGACAATTACGCGCTGAACTGCGCCGCGGCGCGCCGCGACAAGATGGCCACGCCTGACAAGCGCAACTCCAGTTCTCCACTCCACGATCTCGATTATGCCTATCATTTTGATGCAACAGCCTATGCCGCATTCTTGCGCCGCCGTGCCGAAGCCCAGGGCGTGGAACGCATCGAGGGCCGGATAGTCGATGTGGCAAAAGACGCACAGACAGGCTTCGTTCGGCACGTCGTGCTCGCCGATGGCCGCACGGTTGGAGGCGATCTCTTTGTCGATTGCTCCGGAATGCGCGGCCTGCTCATCGGCGACGCACTGGGCGTGGCTTATGAGGATTGGAATCGATGGCTTTTGTGTGACCGCGCGCTGGCGGTTCCCTGCGAAAGCGCCGCGATCCTGACACCTTATACCCGCTCAACCGCACATGGTGCGGGCTGGCAATGGCGCATCCCGTTGCAGCATCGGATCGGCAACGGAATGGTCTATTCCAGCGAGCATCTCGATGATGCGGAAGCCACGCGACTGCTGCTCTCCAACCTTGATGGCGCACAGCTGAAGGATCCCATGCCAGTGCGTTTCAAGCCGGGGCGGAGGGAACGGACATGGGAGAAGAACGTTGTTGCCATAGGGTTGTCGAGCGGCTTTCTGGAGCCCCTCGAATCGACGTCAATCCACCTCATACAAACGGCCATTTTCCGCCTTATTTCGCTGTTTCCCGGGCGCGCTTTTGACCCTGCGGACATTGCCGAATACAACCGCCAAACGGCGTTCGAATATGAAGATGTGCGTGACTTCATTGTCGCCCACTATAAGGTCACGCAGCGCGAGGACACGCCCTTCTGGGCCTATCTGAAACATATGGACGTTCCAACCAGCCTCGCGGATCGGCTGGACGTATTCGCGTCGTCAGCGCGCTTCTTCCAGCACGGCAAAGCAGAATTGTTCAGGGGAGAAAGCTGGGTGCAAGTGCTGTTGGGCCAAGGGCTGAAGGCACGCCATGATCCCATGGCAGACCTGGTTCCCGGCGATCAGGCCCTCGCATTCCTGAAGGACATTGAAGAGGTCATCGCGGACAACGCTAATCGCATGATGGATCATGCAGCCTATATTGCCAACAAGCTCAATCCACCCAAACCAGTGGAGCCCGGGATTCGTTTTGGACCCGCCGGCCAGACTCCGGGTGCAAGCGCGATAGCAGGCTAAACCGGCGTAATGAGGCGCCAAATCGATCGGGTATTGTAACCGGTTACAGTTGTGCGTAATGTGACCTTGGGATTTGTCGATTCGCTTTGTTTTTTAGCGCGGAGGATCGACATCCAAACGAGCCGACCAGAAGCGTCGGCCAGGATCAAGGAGAGGGACGTGGGGGTTCAAGACATTTCATTGCGCCGTGGATTGACGGGCACAATTTCGGTTACCGCGATGACGCTTGCGCTAGCGTTTGCAACGCCGGCATCTGCGCAGTCGGATACGGCAACGCTGCAAGGCCATGTCGATGGGGCGACCGCAGGCACCGAGGTGGTTGCCACTGACGCGCACACCGGCCAGAAACATAGCGGCAAGATCGACGCGTCGGGCGATTACGAGATTTTCGGCCTGCGTCCCTCGACCTACAAGGTGGAAGTATCGGGCAAGCCCGCCCAGGAAGCAACGCTCCTGATCGGTCAGACTTCGGTCGTCGACTTTGCTGATGCCTCCGGGACCATTGTTGTTACCGGAACCCGATCGGTCACAGAGGTTCGGACGCAGGCAATCACAACCAACGTGACGCCCGCGCAAATCGAGAACCTGCCCCAGAACAAGCGCAACTTCCTGGCCTTTGCAGAACTTGCGCCCGGTGTTGCAGTCAGCCGTGGCGGCAACGCGCAGCTTCAGGCCGGTTCGACCGATTCTTCGCAGACCAACGTCTTCCTCGACGGGATGAGCCTGAAAAACCCGATCAACCACGGTGGCGTGTTCGGGCAGAATTTCGGTCTGGGCAATCCGTTTCCCCAGAATGCGATCCAAGAATACAAGATCGAAACCCAGAATTTTGGCGCCGAAACCGGGCAGACCGGCTCTGCTGTCGTAACCGCGGTGACCAAGAGCGGCGGCGACGAATTTCACGGATCTGCGTTTATCCAGTTTCAGCCGAAATCGTTGATCGGCCAGCCCTTTTTTGACAAGAAGGCCGGGCGGCCCAAGCCGCCCTATAACCGGAAGCAGTTCGGCGGTGAGCTTGGCGGCCCGATCATTCCCGGGAAGCTGCACTTCTATATCGCAGGCGAAGGCACAATTCAGAACCTGCCCGGGATTACCGGAAATGTGACCACCCCGATCCCGCAAAATCTGTCCAGCCTGATCAATGTCACCCACAATAACGATTTCAAGCAGGGCCTTTATTTCGGCAAACTGACCTATTTCGCAGGTGACAACGATACGGTGGATTTGTCGGCGTTTCTCCGACGCGAAAACAACCTGTCCGACATCGATGGCAATGCGACGCCCAGCCATGGACGCACGATCAAGACGAATCAGGATCGTTTACAGTTGAGCTGGCGCCACAGCGGCGAAGATTTCTTCAATGCATTCAACATCGCATATGATAAGGGTGGGCAATCGACACCAAGTGTCGGCACCGGTCCTGAATTCAGACTGTCGAACGCAATCGATTTTGGCACGATCGCACAAGCCGGAGCCCATTTTTTCGAACAGGGCGACAACAGTAAAATATTGACCATGAAGAATGATGCGACCTGGCGCCGCAGCGACCATACCATAAAAGCTGGCGCACAGCTGGTATTTATGGATCTTTCGCGCACTGTGAACGAGCACTTCAACGGCACCTATTTTTACGTAAACCCCGGTGCCGTTCCCAGCTTCGACTTTCTGACGGCAACGCCCTATGGCGCGCGGATCAACCTGACCCCGAGTCCGACACTGAGTGCGAAGAATACGCTGTTCGGCATTTATGCTCAGGACACGTGGCGGCCGACCGACAAGTTGACAATCAACCTTGGTCTGCGCTGGGATTATGAATCCAACGCGCTCAACAACAATTATGTGACGCCGGCCGCGATAGCGACGGCATTGCGCGCTTACCCTGGATGGGCTGCACGGGGCATCGATCCTGAAGACTACATATCCAATGGAAGCAATCGCAAGCCGCAAAAGGATCGGTTCCAGCCACGCTTCGGGATTGCCTATGATGTCAATGGAGATCGCGACCTGGTATTTTTCGCCGGAGCCGGCCGTTACTACGACCGCAGCCTGTTCATCGACGGGGTGATCGAAAACTCGATCAACACGAACAAGGTTGTCAATGTGCCCTTCTGTTCGGCGACGGTAACAGTTGGATGCCTGAACTTCAGCGCGGCCCTGCGCGATCCTGACACTTTGCGCACGGCAGCGGCCGGGCTGTTTCCGGGTGGCGGATCGGTCTTCCTGCTCAACAACAATACCGAGGCACCCTATTCGGACCAGTTCAACGTCGGCGTGCGCAAGCGCTTTGGCGCTGTGCAGGCGGAACTGACGCTTAGCCATGTCCGGTCGCACAACATATCGATGTTTGTCCGGTCGAACTTCTTCGAAAATGGCTGGTACTCCCGCTTCGTGACCCGCGATGCGGCGGGCAATGTGACAGGCTGCACAAACGGCGGCGACAACTGGATTCAGGATAACAGCCCTGGCAGTCTGACCAATCCGGGCGGCGCTCCGGTTCCAACATCGATCTGTGCGGCACAAAATGCGCAGCTTGCGGGCTTCTCCGGCAAGTTAAATCGCAGCGACGATAGCGGGAAAGGAAAATATACCGCTCTTTTCCTCAAGCTCGAAAAGCCATTTACTGATACCAGCAAATGGGGTTTCACAAGCGCATTGACCGTGCAGTGGGCGAAGTCGAATGTCGCGATGGAACTCAATGGCGATGAGTTCTTCAATGGCGCCGACCTGACCGGTTTCGGCTTCCAGAAGGTTAACGGCGTCGCAGACTGGAACTTTGTGACTGCCGGTAACTTCCGGGCGCCGTGGGATATCACCCTCTCGGGCACTATGGTGCTATCTTCAGGGCCGCGCTTCGGTAGTGTCCAAGCTCCCTGGAATGGTGGCCCGCCAGCGCCGGATGGGGCCTGCTGTTACGGCAACTTCGGTGGTCCTCTCTCGCCAAAATCATTCATCGGTTACAAGCGGTTCGATCTTCGCGTCGCCAAGACGTTCAAGATGCCGTTCGCTGGAGGACATGAGCTGACCTTCGATTTCCAGGCGTTCAACCTGTTTAACTGGCTGAACCGCAATTACTCATCCTGGGGTGCGGGCGCCGGTGTTCCGCCGTCACTGACCGAAGACAGCCAGGTTGGCAATGATGCCCGCAGCTTCCAGGCAGGCATCAAGTATAAATTCTGAATCCAGACGGCTCCGTCGGATCGCTCGGATGGGGAGCAAGCGCGAACGAACGAGTATTATCGTTTTTGCTTGCTCCCCATTTTGTTTCAGGGCGCAATGATTGTTGAGCGGAAATTCGTTGGCGAAAGCTGCACACCGGTGCTGGTTGTCGATGATATCGGGCCGGATGCGGCCGCCACCACATCCTTGGCGCAACAATTGGTTCCATTCCCGCAGGCAGGTAATAATTACCCCGGGATCCGTCGCGTCCTGAACGCGGAGGATGGGTTGGCCTGGATTTATGTGATCGACCTGCTGGAGGCTGCCAAACCCTATATTGCAGGTGCGTTTGACCTCGATAGCTTCGACCTGGTCGAAGCCAGTTTTTCACTCGTGACAACCCCTGCGCAGCTTTTGACTCCCGTACAGCGCGTACCGCACTTCGATTCGGTGGATGACAATTTCTATGCGTTGCTTCACTATCAGTCGCAATGCGACGGAACCGCCTTCTACCGCCACCGGGCGACCGGAATTGAGCTTGTCACCCCGCAAAGCGTTGACCGCTACGTCGCCCTGGCGCGGAGTGAGGCTGCCAAGGTCGAACCCGATTATATCCGCGGCAGCACACCCGGTTTCGAATGCACGGCAAGTATTGATGGCCTTGCACGGCGGCTGGTCGCCTATCCTGGCCGGCTGCTTCATTCGGGGATCATACCTGCCGATTTTGACGGAAGCGCAAATCCTGCCAATGGACGTTTGACAACCAATATCTTCATCCGCGGACACCGTTCTGTGCCCGCCAATGGAAAGTGATGCCACGCAGCTGAACCTTGCTGCAATGAGGAGGGGAAAGAATATGGCCATGCAGCCGACTATAAGTAAAACGGACAATGCTGAGCTTGGGAAGGATGCCGAAGCGTCACATATCGACGCTCCCGAGCTGCGCCTGTTTGTCATGGCGCTCTTCTTCATTTTCGGTGGCATCACTTCGCTCAACGACGTGATCATCCCCAAGCTGAAGGAACTGTTCACGCTCAATTATACGCAGGCGATGCTGGTGCAATTCTGTTTTTTCACTGCCTATCTGGCGATCGGCATTCCCGGTGCAGCGCTGGTCAAGCGGATCGGCTACATGCGCGGGGCGGTTGCGGGCCTGCTCACCATGATGGTGGGTTGTCTGCTGTTCATTCCCGCATCGCAGAACGCCGCCTATCCGCTGTTCCTTGGTGCGCTGTTCGTGCTGGCGAGCGGGGTGGTGATCGTTCAGGTGGTGACCAATCCGCTGATTTCGCTCCTCGGACCGGCGAAGACGACGCACAGCCGCCTGACCTTTGCCCAGGCGTTCAATTCGCTTGGCACGGTGATCTTCCCGTTGGTCGGGGCCAGCCTGATTCTCGGCAAGCTCAAGGACGTCTCCGCCGACAAGCTGACCGGTCCGGCGCTCGACGCCTACCGTGTCGCCGAAACGCAAACGGTGGTGAACACATATTTAGGGCTGGCCGTCGCGCTGGCATTGGTTGCCGGGGTGGTCTGGCTCAACCGGGGGCGGCTCAAGGGCGAGAAGCACGATCACGGCTCTATCCTCCACAGCTTCGATCTGCTCAAGCGCACCCGGTTCGGGTTCGGCTCGCTGTGCATCTTTCTCTACGTCGGAGCTGAGGTTGCGATCGGCTCGTTGATCGTCAACTACCTCCAGGAAAACACAGTGCTCGGGGTCGATTCGGCAACTGCCGGTTCGTATATACCCTACTACTGGGGCGGCGCGCTGATCGGGCGGTTCATCGGCTCGGCGGTGATGCGCTATGTCAGCCCGGGGATGGTGCTTGGCTTCAACTCGCTCGGCGCAATCCTGCTGATCGTGATTTCGATGAACACCACCGGCAATCTCGCGGCGTGGAGTTTGTTGCTGGTCGGCCTGATGAACTCGATCATGTTCCCAACCATTTTCAGCCTCGCCTGCGAAGGCCTCGGCAAGCGCGCGGCGGACGGTTCGGGGATCATCAACGTGGCGATCTTCGGTGGGGCAGTGGTGCCGGTGCTGACTGGCGCGATAGCGGACGTGACCCACAGCCTGACACTCAGCCTGGTGCTACCGGCGCTGTGCTACGCTGTGATCGCCGCGTTCGGCTGGCATGCCCGCCGCCCGGCGGAAGATGTGATCGGCTGAGTCCGGCCACGGGCGGGGGAATTCAGGCCCCCGCCCGATCCAGCCATCCCCCGGAAAATCCGGCGCGCTTCAATCCGCGCACGATATTGGGCGACTTGCGCATCGCCCGCCAGATTGTCCCATTCCGGTAATTGGCCAGCATGCCCAATATTGGCCCCTGGTCGAGGCCAAGCCAGTCGNNTAGCGCCGGTGCAGCGCGAGCGCCGCAGGGATGCATATCTCCGGTGCGAACGGCAGGAAGCCGAGCGTCGCCCAGGGGGCGATGGTGCCATCGTCGAAGCCATCGGGTTCGTCCACCGGACCGCGCGCAAAATAGCCCTCGAACCGCGCGCTGCCCCCCGCGCGCAACACTTTCGGAAAATGGCCCGGCCCGTCGCATGGACCCAGACCCCAGATGGCGGGGCCATAGCCGTCCCAGCGCATCGGGTTGGCGATGGCATAGGCCTGCTGGGCCAGCGCCGCGCGGCGGCTGTTCTCGAAATAGTCGAAACCGGCGGCGCGCATCGGCGCATCGTAAATGCCCCGAAAGTCGATCCACATTTCGCTATACTGGTGCCCGAGCGCCGGGCCAAAGGCAAGGCGGCGCTGCCGCCCCTCACCCCGCCAGAACTGCGGATAGGGCGCTGTCCACGCGTCCCAGCTGCCGTCCTTCGCCGGGTGTCCGCCCGAACCCAGCGCAAGGACATAGACGAGTTTTCCCTCGTTGTAGCCATCCCAGTTGCGTTCGATGAAACCATGTTCTGGATGCCAGCCCATCGGGATTGCGGCGCCTTGCTGCTGGAACCAGTCCCACTC
>CXWL01070363.1_pt1 | contig 11526 bp, 15 predicted proteins | sample 590931 | NCBI WGS metagenome assembly CXWL01 (sample SAMEA3498368, study PRJEB10139) | groundwater metagenome | biome: water well; material: biofilm material | place: Germany | collected 2015-04-27 | reverse complement strand
TCACTGGAGACTTTTCGTCTCGATGTAGGCCGCTTCCCGACCCAGGCAGAGGGTTTGCTGGTGTTGAACCAGACACCCGCAGAAGAACGTGCCCGGGCGCACTGGCGCGGGCCCTATCTGGACCAGGACGTTCCGCTCGACCCGTGGAGCAACCCGTATCAGTACAGTGTGCCCGGCGCGAATGGCCAACCCTTTGCGCTGTATTCGCTTGGTGCAGACAATCAACGCGGTGGTGAAGGAACGAACGCCGATATCGGGATCCTGCCCCCGACTTAACAGCCGCCGATACACATGGAAATACCCAACAAGGGCTTCACCCTGATCGAGATCCTCGTTGTGTTGGTCATTATCGGACTGCTGGCAGGCGTCGCATTGCCGCGCCTGTATGCAATTTCGCAACGCTATGAAATCGCCGCACAGCGGCAAAACTTGTTGACGGAAATTGGCAATCTGGGATACCGCGCCTACAACAGCGGACAAGCGACTGAGCTCACCTCGCTGGTTGCGCCCGCAGCCCAGAGTGCGCCCATCGGCATTCCCGCCGGATGGCGCATTGAAACAGCACATCCGATCCATTACAGCTTCAACGGCATTTGCAGCGGCGGAAAAATCACCCTGATTGGACCCGATGCCTTGCGCGAAGAATTTCAACTGAACCCCCCGCTGTGCAAACCCGCAACTGTCCGGAGCGTGCCGTGAACAACCGTCGAGACCGCAAGCAACGCGGCTTTACCCTGATCGAAGCCATTGTCGCGCTGGTGCTGATCGCGACCACAGGCATGGCGTTATTCGGCTGGATCAACAGCAACATCATCACCCTCAACCGCGTGCAGGAAATCAACGCTGTCAATGCGGCCACCGTGAATGCCGTGGAATACATGAACAACATCAACCCGATGGCTGTGCCGGAAGGACAAACCAACCTCGGCTTCTGCCGTCTGTCATGGAAAGCAGAAGCGGCCACAGAAACGCGCGACGGGGCGGGATACCCGTATAGCACAAGCCTCTACCAGCTCAATATGTACCAAACCAAAGTCACTCTGCAAAAACCGGACGGGCAATTCTGGTTCGCCTTCACCCTGCAACAAGTGGGCTACAAAAAAGTGCGTGAATTAGTGCTGCTGAACTAAACTACGTCATGTCACACCCTTTATCCAATCAGCCAAACAGTGCATCAAATCAAGCCGGGTTCACCCTGATTGAAGTGCTCGTTGTGCTGATTATTGTTGCCATGGTTAGCGGCATCTTGTTTCAGGCACTCGAACGCGCCTACCGCTTGCAGGAACGTTTCGGAACGGAATTATTCAGCGTCCAGCAAAGGCAAATGGCGACCGACTGGTATCGCCAGACTGTACAGGGATTGCATCCGGATTACCCGGACGGGCGCAGCCTCTTTCAAGGCAACGAGCGGGAATTTTCCGGCTTGAGCAGCAATGCGCTCGGCCATGACTATGGCGCACCGACCCCGATCACCTGGAAGATTCGCAACCATCGACAAAGTGGCACTAGCGAACTGGTCTATCTTGAAGAAAAACAAGAAACACTCATTTTGACCTGGCACGGCAATGCAGCGCACTTCATCTACCTGGATGAAAAACAAGTTACCCACGAAAGTTGGCCGCCGCCGCTGGGGCTGTGGCCACAACTCCCAAAACAAATTCAACTGGTAACCCAAGATGGCGGCGATCCGGTCAATATTACCGCCACCATAATGGGTCCCGCCAGTCCGTTGCCGCGTATGCAAGACCTATGATCCCGGATTGTCCATTAGGCCAAAAAATGACGAGGGGAACTCAATTTATCGGGCGGTGGAAACTCAATCGCGCAATGAATTGCGCTCCTACATGGATATTGGGCGCTAATAAACAATTCTGGATCATAGGTCTCAATCCCCGTGTAGGAGCGCAATTCATTGCGCGATCAGCTTCCCATCGCACGCCACCCAAAGGTTACCAAAACCACCCCTTGTTAAATTGCGTTCCCACAGGGGGGCTGAGTTGCAACGGGTTGTCTGGGATTCACACCACCTTGTCACCGCTACGCGCCCGTAAACAACACGGTTTCGTGTTAATGCTCACGCTCTGGGTATTGGTCATCGTCGCCCTCGCGGCGGGGTATTTTGCCGAGAGCGTCACACGTTCCATCGAACTCGCGCAACAATCCCGGCTAAACACCCGCGCCATGATCGACATGGCCGGGACGCGCGCCGAAATCCTCTACCGCCTCGGCACCACCTCCGTTACCGAACAGGGGCTGGGTCGGGGCAGCGCGGCTATCAATCTCGACAACCGAACCTATCGCGGCTTGGGCGACACCCTGTTAAACGTGCAGGATAGTCGCGGCTTGCTCAACCTTAACATCCCCGATGATGACAGATTACAACGTTTGCTTGGGTTGTTAGGCATCCCGGCGAGTCAGCGCGGCCATCTGAATGACACCTTGCGCGACTTCACCGATGCCGACAACCTGCACCGATTGAACGGAGCGGAAAAAGAAGAGTATCTCGCACTTAACCTGCCGCCTCCCATCAATAGAAACCTGATTACCCCGTGGGAAGCGCGACGCATCATCGGTTGGCGCGACGCACCGCAACTATGGCAAAGCGGACGTCTGGTGGAACTGACGACAACCGGCGCATCCATAGGTCTCAATCCCAATACCGCACCTGCCGGGGTGTTGGCAACGCTGCCCGGTGTCACCGAGGAAATTGCGCAGGCTATCATCGCCCGGCGCAAATTTTCTCCCATCATGAACGCGGGACAGCTTGCCGAAATAATCGGCATACCGGCGCAAATCCTGGAAGATTTTATTGCCGTATTGCCAAGCAACTCCATACGCATCACCCAAAGCACAAAAGGACTTCCCTGGGCTATTCAGTACAACATCATGCTGACCCCCAACGGCAATGAAGGCCCCTGGCGAACCGACTATTACAGCCGGGTAAACACGGCACAGCGCAATGAAACACAAACCCAAATTCCAGAGTTGCCGCCGCGCTCCACTGCACCCTTTGAAAACGTCCCGCTTTTTTAGTTGCCCGCATATAAATCGGCCTCCTACAACCCCCCTGTGGGAGCGCAATTTACCTCGAAGAGGTTCTTGTACCCTTTGGGTANNCGCACCTTTCCCAATCGCCCGCTGAATCGACCTCCTACAACCCCCCTGTGGGAGCGCAATTTATTGCGCGATAGAAGTCCGCGGATCATCCGATACGCTGCACCGTTTTTGCTAAAATCACCCAATGGAAAAGCGCAGTCCACCTCACGGCAAGCAACTCCGTCTCGGGCGCGTTTCGCTACCGCATCAAATTTATCTCGTTACCATCGTGACAAAATCGCGTGCCGACATATTTGCGCAACACAAAATAGCCGCAGCTGCCGCAAGAAGTTTCTACGACGAAACCATCATCCGCCGTGCCGAGACACTCGCCTATGTGGTGATGCCGGATCACATCCATTGGCTACTGCAACTGGGAGAGGCATCGTCTTTATCTGAAACCGTGCGGATTTATAAAGCCAAGGTGTCGCTGCTGATCGGCCAAAGTGCATGGCAGCCCGGCTTTCATGACCATGCCCTGCGCACTGAAGAAAACCTTACCGGCACGGCACGCTACATCGTTGCAAACCCATTGCGCGCCGGGCTGTGCGACAAAATCGGCAACTACCCGTATTGGAATGCGAAATGGTTGTAAATTTAATCGCCCGATAAATCGGCCTCCTACGACCCCCCTGTGGGAGCGCAATTTACCTCGAAGAGGTTCTTGTACCCTTTGGGTATTGCGCGATAGCTACCCGTGGATCACCCAACAAGACGCACCTTTCCTAATCGCCCGATGAATCGGCCTCCTACACAACCCCCTGTGGGAGCAACCTTAATCGCCCGATGAATCGGCCTCCTACAAACCCCCCTTGTGGGAGCGCAATTTACCTCGAAGAGGTTCTTGTACCCTTTGGGTATTGCGCGATAGCTACGGTATTTTTCCGAATGGCCATTGCGGGATAAAATTGACCAGCCCTCCGCTAATCAGGATAATCCGCGCCTGTCAACCAATCCCGATCCGCCCATAAATGTCTTTTCATTTACCGGTACGCCGTTTTTTACAGAGCACCGAAAAGACCGAAACACCGCAAAACCGTTTTGGCGAGTTGCAATGGGTACTGACACGCCCGATGTACCGCTTTCTAACTTTTGATCTGGCCCAGGTTCCGCCAAAAAACCGCCCGCAGGCACTACGTCTGGAACTGGCGCAATGGACACCTTTTGCCAACAGCGATTATTACATCGGTTGGCATGGGCAACAGGCATTAGTGTGGGGATGGGATGCAGACAAAGTAAAACAGGCCATCGCAGCGCAGGGACTCAAGCCGCAACGGGTGCGCGTCCTGCCCGAAAGCGTACTGCATACCCCACTTGAAGACGGCCTGTGCCTGAGCCGCTGCCACGAAGGCTATGAAGGCCAACTTTGGCGCGAATCACAACTTGAACGCAGCCGCTGGTGGCCGCAATTGCCCACGCAGGACGAATGGCTCATGTTCCAGCGCGATGCGGGCATCTTGCCCGGCGCACAACAAAGCCAGCCGCCCGCGCCACGGGCCAGCTTGACCAATCTTCAGCCTTGGGTGAGTGCAGCCGGCTCGTCCAGCGACAAAGCGCTGCAACTGGAGCGGCTGATCATCGCACTGGGCATTCTGCTGATGCTTCTACCCACCTTCTGGTATGGATTTGGCTTGTTAAAGGTTCAGCACAGCGTCGCCCAATTGCATGAACAACAGGCACAACTGCAACTCGAAGCCGCGCCGATCGCACAAGCACGCAACCAGACACTGGATCACCTTGCACGCATCAACGCCTTGCTCGCGCTGTCCCCCTACCCGGACCAGCTCACGCTGATGGCAAAGATTGCGGAAGTATTGCCCAACGACAAATCCTATCTCAAAGATTGGGACTTTCAACAAGGACAACTCAAAATCACCGTCACCTCGACCAGCGACATTTCCGCCACCTATCTGATTGGCGTACTGCAACAGGCCGGCCCTTTCCGCGACGTCAAAGCGCTGCCCGGACGCGATCCCAAAAGCGTCACATTTCAAATGGAAGTGGCGGGTAGCTGAATATGCTTGAAAACTTCCTCAATCAACTGCGCGAAAATCCCCGGCTACGCTGGGGCGTGGCAATGATCGTCGGCCTGTTCTGGCTGTACGCCATCCTGTTGTTGCGCGAAACCCTGCAACAACAGGAACAACAACACCGGGCCAGCGCCCAATCGCTATCGCGGCTGCGCACGCAATTAACGCAGACCGAATGGATATCACGAGTCGTTCCGGCCAAAACCCTGTCCGTGCAACTGGAAGGCAGATTATGGCAAGCCCCGACTTCCGGTTTGGCGCAAGCCGCATTTCAGGACGCGCTCAATTCGGCCATGGTCAAAGCCGGTGTCACCCACTCGCAAATAAGCGTCATCGTCGTGGATGAGCTCGAAACGAACACACCCAATCAAAATCAGGACAGCGCCACCACCACACCCGCAGATTTATGGAAAGTCAAAGCCAAACTCGGCTTTGATTTTAACGCGGCAGCCCTGCTTAATTTTATGAGCCAGATCGAAAGCCACGACAAACAAATCACCGTGGCTGCGCTCAAAGCGGACAAGGAGCCGTTGAATCATGTCGAAGTGGAGTTGGTAGGCTACTTCCAGAAACAGACATCCGCGGCAAGCAGGACGCAAAAAGAATTGGTGCCGCTATGAACCTGCGCTTCATACACGACAACCTCACCCCCTTGCTCGCCGCCCTGATCTTCATCGCGGCGACCAGCTGCTGGTTCGGCACCTCAGTACCCGAACATACACCATCACACACCCCGCCCACCGAAGCCTGGAGCCCGACGCAACTGGCAGAGCACGACAGCAACCAATCCATCGCTGCAATCAACGCGCGCAATCTTTGGGGTAGCGCGCTGGCGGATACGCCCAAAGCACCGGAATGGCATGTGCTGGGTATCGCCATGAGCGGCGCCGAGCGGTTCCTCCTGTTGGCCCATGAAGGCAAGCCCGTCGCAACGCTCAAAATCGGCGACGCACTGCCGGACGGCAGCAAGATCGTAAAAATCGAAAGAGACCGTTTTTCCGTGATGACCACAGACAAAAAGAAACTCACGTTAGGGATATCCAAACATGACCAGGCTAAATAGCGCCCGTAGCCTGCCAGTCGCCCGTCAACGAGATTCGGCGGGTTTGGCAGGTGCGATCCACGAAAAACACGTCAGGGAGTCTTGGCGTTTACCGAAAACATTACTCGAGCTACAATCAAAACATGACATCTGGAGATTACGTTATGTCAACGCAATTTGAAGTTCTTGAGGCAGAGGTATTAAAACTTGTTCCTGCCGACCGTGCGCTGTTGGCGGAACACATTATCGCCAGTCTTGATGAAGACGACGAAATCGAATCGGTTTGGGCTGCTGAAGTTGAGAGTGGCGCAGTTGTCGGCATGCCATTCGAGGAAGCGGTTGCCCAAGCCCGTGCTGCTTTGAAGTGAAAATAATCGTTCATCCTGCTGCGGCTGCCGATCTGAATAATGCGGCAGCTTTTTACTCTGCACAGGCAAATAAACAGCTTGGCATGGCGCTCATCGCAGAGTTCGAAAAAGCAGCCGCGCTTTTATCGGGAAGTCCGGATTGGGGGGCGCCGTGGGTTTCAGGCACGCGCCGCGTGGGAACGAGTGGAAAAGGGGGGCGTTTCGGCCTGAATAGTTACATTTTGAAAATTAAGCCGGGAGATAACCATGTCACTGCAAAGCTATGAAGCGATTTACGATCATGGGCAAACGAGATGGTTGGGCGAGCGCCCCCAAGTCGAAGAAGCGCGAGTAATCGTTACCATTCTTTCGGCCCAAGATATTGCTCCAGCCGCAGTGAGACACCGGCCTTCTGCTCGAATTGCAGGCAAGGGTAAAATACTCGGCGACATCCTTTCTTCAGCGGCTCCGATTGATGACTGGAATTGCGCAAAATGATCATACTTGACACCCATATCTGGGTGAACTGGATACTGGGTGGCGATGCCTCGCTCACCCCGCTGATCGTCGAGAGGATCGTATTATGAAGCTTTTTCGTGCCTTTTGCGGACGGTGCGCAACATCGAATATTTCATTTGGCCGCCTGCTGGTTCTGTCCAGCCTGATACTGAACGCTTGCGCCACCGACAAGGCCATTATTCCGCCGCCGCTCGACCTGCCCAAAAAAGTCGCGGAGAACAGCACACTGCAACACGACAACGAGCAGGCGCGCGAACTGGCCACGCGCATCAGCGAAACGCCCAAGCCGCCGCCTGCCGAACTGCTGCAAGCCGGCATACCCGCCCCCACATCGGCGCCCGTGCCGACGGAGGACAAAGCCGAGATCACACTCAGCTTCGAACAGATTCCCCTGTCCAGCTTCATTCAGGTAGTGTACGCCGACATCCTGAAAAAAAATGTCACCCTTGACCCCAAGATCGTTGAGCGCAAAGACCTGGTCACCCTGCGCACCGGCGAACTGCAAACGCGCGCGCAGGTGGAAAGCGCCACCCGCATGCTGCTCAAGAGTTACGGCATCGCCGTGGTGGATGTGGGCGGCATGGTGCGCGTCGTGCCGGACAATGCCGCGCTGGGCTACCTGCCCGAAATCCGCCGTGGGCGCGCACTGCCGGAGACGCCCCTGCCGCTGCGGCCGGTGTTTCAACTGGTGGAACTGCAGGTGGTACGCAACACCGACGTGGCCAATTGGATAAACACCATGTTTGGCGGCAAGGTAAAACTGCAGGAAGATACCGCTCGCAACGCCGTAATGCTGAGCGGCAATGGCGACGATGTGACGGCAGCATTGGAAGCCATCCGCGTGCTGGATCAGCCGCTGATGAAAGGTCGCCAAAGCATACGCATCATGCCCCAGTTCTGGTCGGCAGACGATCTGGCAAAGAAACTGGCCGAGATTCTGCAGACCGAAGGCTACGGCACGTCCACCAAAACGGATGGCGGTGTTGTTCAGCCCGTCACACTGCTTCCCGTGGCAGCGGCCAACGCCGTGTTCGCTTTTTCCGGCAGCGACAAGATACTTGAACATGTCGCCGATTGGGCTAAAGAACTGGACAAGCCGAACGAAAAAGGCGCGGGGCGCAACCTGTTCAACTACCAGGTGAAATATACCGATGCGGAAGCGCTGGCTAAAACCATGCAACAACTGTTGGGCGCTACCCCGCATCCGGGCACAGCGCCTACCGCAGGAGTCACCGCACGAGCCCCTCAAGTGGTGGTGGACCGGGGCAGCAACACCCTCATTTTCACCGGCCTGAGTGAAGACTATGGCGGCATTCGCAACCTGCTGCAGATACTCGACAAACCCGCGCGCGAAGCCCTGATCGAAGTCACCGTGGCCGAAGTCAGCCTCGGCAATAACTCCCAGCTCGGCATCGAATGGCTCGCCAAGGAAGCCGGGCTGAGCGGAGGACGCAGTTACGCCGCCGGCACCCTGGGTGGCCTTTCCATTGGGACGGCCGGTTTTAACTTCCGCCTGCTCGACAATGCCGGCGACGTGCGCCTGGTACTCAACGCCCTGGCCAGTTCCAACCGTGCCACCATCCTTTCCACGCCGCGCGTGGTGGCACGCAACGGCGAAACGGCCACCATTCAAGTCGGGCAGGAAGTCCCTATCATCTCGTCGCAGCAGGTTGCCACCACGGGCACTGCGGCCGCAATAACCACCTCGGTGCCGCAATCCATCCAGTACAAAAACACCGGCGTCATCCTCAACGTCAAGCCGGTGATCCATTCCGGCGACCGCGTCGATCTCGATGTCACGCAGGAAGTCAGCGCCGCGCAAGCCACCTCCACCGGCGTTTCCACCTCGCCCACCTTCAGCACGCGCAAGGTGCAGACCAAGCTCTCGCTCAGAAACGGCGCTACCGTCATGCTGGCCGGATTGATGTCGAGCAATAAATCCGAGGGCAATGCCGGCATCCCCCTGCTCAAGGACATCCCGTTGTTGGGTCAGTTGTTCCGCAACAGCACCGAGAAGAATGACCGCACCGAATTGATCGTGCTGATCACTCCCTACATCATCGAGGACGACAGCGATGCGCAGGCGGTGACCGAAGCATTCAGAAAACGGCTGGGGGGTTGGGCACAGGATTCAAGGACGCTCAATAAGCCCGTTCCCAATGAGCGCAAAATCAACGATTGATTTCGACACGGAGAGCTACCCCTTAACGTGAAACAACATCTGTAGGAGCGCAATACCCAAAGGGTACAAGAACCTCTTCGAGGTAAATTGCGCTCTTACAACGTTTTAAATTTATCGCGCAATGAATTGCACTCCTACAGGGATTTGAATTTATCGCGCATTGAGTTGCGCTCCTACACTTTTCCCATGCGGGAAATTTCCTTTCATCAAACCAGGAGGATCGATCGATGCAATGCACAACGTTAAAGAATTTCAATCTGTCGGGTGCAATGCTGGCCTTTACAGTGGCGCTGTTCTTCAATACTTTCGCAACCAACGCACTGGCAGACACCACCGAGAATCTTTTTTCTGCGGCAGAATCCGGCAACGTAAAACAAGTTAGCCGCCTGCTGGCCGAGGGAGCAGAGGTCAATACCAAAGATGCCGGCGGTGATACGCCCTTGCATGCCAGCGCCCGCAATGCACTCAAAGACTTCCAGGCGCTGATGATGGACAAACGCGCTGCGTTGAATAAAAAACGCAATGCCGGCGTTGCCGCACCCAGCGACAGCCATCGCGGCCCAAAGCTCTTTACACAAGATCACAAGACCGTAGCCAGGCTATTGATTGATCACGGCGCAGATGTCAACGCCAAGGGGCTCTACGGAGTCACCCCGCTCCATCTCGCCGGCTTCTTTGGGAGCGCTATCGCTGAACTGCTCATTGCCAAAGGTGCGGAGACAAACAGCAAAGACGAAAATAACGACACGCCGCTGCATTCGGCAAGCCTGATCGGCAACAAGCGTATCGTCGAAGCGCTGCTTGCCAAGGGGGCTGAGGTCAATGCCGGGAACAATGACGGCTATACCCCGCTCTATCTCGCAACCGCGATGGGGCACAAAGATATTGCGAAATTACTGATCAACAAGGGTGCGGACATCAAAGCCAGAAACAATGATGGAACCGGCATCCTGCATGGCGCGCTGGTCGCAGGGGATGCCGGCATCGCAACCCTGCTCATCGCCAGGGGTGCCGATGTGAATGCGCCTGCCGAGAATGGGTACACCCCCCTGCACACCGCAACTTTCATGAACGACAAGCGTTTCGCCGCGCTGCTCATCGCCAAAGGGGCCGACGTCAACGCCGGGGACAAGAAGGGCGCTACGCCGCTGCACCTCGCATCGGGTAAAGAGATCACCCGCCTGTTGCTCGGCAAAGGAGCCGACAGCAACGCCAAAGCCGAAGTTGAAAACATGAGCGAGGCCACCCCGCTGCATATCGCTGCCTTAAAGGGAAATATTGAAATTGCAAAACTGCTGCTTGCAAAAGGCGCCGCTATCAACGCCAAAAACAAAGAGGGCGATACACCGCTGCACCTCTCGGCCAATAAAGCGATGGCCGCCCTGCTGATCGCCAAAGGTGCCGACATCAACGCACAAAATTCTTTTGGATTTACCCCGCTGCATGCAGCCATCGACTATCGGGGACACCTGGAAGTTGCCGCACAATTGGTGGCCAAAGGCGCGGATGTCAACACCAAAAACATTTTCGGCATGACCCCGCTTTTTTACGCGAAGAACAGGGCAGTGGCCGAGCTATTGATTGCGCATGGCGCGGATGTGAATGCCAAAAGTTTTGATGGGGAAAACCCGCTGCATGATGCCGCCTTTGCCGGGCGCCAAGATATGGTAGAACTGTTGCTTGCCCACGGAGCCAAAGTTGACACCCTGCACACGGCTGCGCTCGTGGGGCGCATGGACGTGGTCGAACAGTTGATCGCCCAGGGTGCGGATGTCAATGCGAAGAATAGTACCGGCCGCACGCCGCTGCATTACGCTGCCTTTGCCGAACACCAGGATATTGCCGGGTTGTTGATTGCCCGGGGCGCGGACGTCAATGCAAAAGACAGCTATAGCGATACCCCGCTCCTTTTTGCCACCTCCCATGAACAGCAGGAGGTTGCCGGATTGTTGATTGCCCGGGGCGCGGACGTCAATGCACAAGGCCTTGCCAGGCGCACCCCTCTGCATAATGCCGCCCGTTACGGCAATAAAGCCTCCGTCGAACTGCTGCTCGGCAAAGGCGCCAACGTCAACGCTGTGGACAAAGACGGGCGTACACCCCTGGCTTATGCGATAGAAAAAAAACAGGATGCAGTCGCCGAGGTGCTGCACCAACATGGCGGGGAATCAGATAAATAAAAACCCGCCGGTGCCAGAGAAGGCACTGCGGGGTTTAGTGATCGTATCGGACGCCGTCTTTAAACCAGACAATCCCTCAGGAATATAACCGCCCTTGTAGGAGCGCAACTTGTTGCGCGATTTGAACGTG
>CXWL01125759.1_pt1 | contig 11527 bp, 11 predicted proteins | sample 590931 | NCBI WGS metagenome assembly CXWL01 (sample SAMEA3498368, study PRJEB10139) | groundwater metagenome | biome: water well; material: biofilm material | place: Germany | collected 2015-04-27 | reverse complement strand
ACTTAATCTATCTTAATTTCTTAATGGTTAAAAAAACTATTTTAATTTTTGCAAATACATATTTACCACATTATCCAATCCAAGATAGATAGCTTCGGAAATTAAAGCATGACCAATAGAAACTTCCAATAATCCCGGAATATTTTGTTTAAAAAACTGAATGTTATCCAAACTCAAATCATGACCTGCGTTGATTCCTAATCCTAGTTCATTCGCTAAAATGGCAGATTCTGTGTACGGCAAAATTCCGTTTTGATTTCCTAAACTGTATTGATGTGCGAATGCTTCGGTGTACAATTCAATTCTTTCGGTTCCAATTTTCTTGGCACCTTCAATCATTTCGAGAACTGGATCCACAAAAATAGAAGTTCTGATTCCGTTGCGTTGAAATTCCTGAACAATTTCGGTTAAATAAGAAGCATGTTTTATAGTATTCCAACCTGCATTAGACGTGATGGCATCAATTGCATCTGGTACCAAAGTCACTTGTGTTGGTTTTATTTCCAGTACCAGATCGATAAACGTTTTCTCTGGATTTCCTTCAATATTATATTCCGTGTAAACGACTGCCTTTAAATCGCGAGCATCTTGATAGCGAATGTGGCGCTCGTCCGGGCGTGGATGTATGGTTATTCCTTCGGCTCCAAACTTTTGAATGTCGGCAGCCACTTTTAATAAATCGGGAACATTACCGCCACGAGCATTTCGCAAAGTAGCTATTTTATTGATGTTTACACTTAATTTTGTCATTAGATCACTTTTTGATTTTGATACTTGTATTTGTCAGGACAAAAATACAAAGTAAAACTTAGGAGATTTTGCTTATTTTTGATTATTTTGCATGAAATATTGCCGATTGATTTATGACAGAAATTACAGAATATATTACCAATGATTTTAAAGCGATTGACAGCCATGATTCTATTGCGGCCGTTCAAGACTTTTTTAGCGACTTACACTTTTCCCATTTTCCAATTGTAGAAGAGGGCGTTTACATTGGCAGTATTGCATCGGAAGATATTGAAACCTTTGACAGCGACAAGGAAATAGCCGATTACCGCTTTACGCTCGAGGGATTTTTTGCCAGAACAAATACGATTTGGCTGGATGTTTTAGAAGTTTTCGCAAAAAACCATACTAATTTAGTTCCCGTTTTAGACGAAAACAATACTTATGTAGGCTATTATGAAATAGAAGACATCATGAAGTTTTTTCATGAAACACCCTTTTTAAAAGAACCAGGCGGAATCATTGTTGTCAGAAAACCAATTTTAGATTATTCGATGAGTCAGATTACTCAAATTGTCGAAAGCAATAACGGCAAGCTTTTGGGATTATTCATTTCTGAGGCCGATGTTGACAGTGTGGAAGTGACCATGAAAATAACTTTGGGAGCGATGAACGAAATTATCCAGACGTTCAGAAGGTACAATTACGAAATCATATCAGAACATCAAGAAGACAATTACATCAATAATTTAAAAGAACGCTCTGATTATTTAGACAAATACCTGAACATTTAACCGCTTATTCGGAGATTTATTGAATCGGTAATTCACAATCTTAAATATCCAAATAATCAAATTAACGATTAAAAAACACAATGAAAGTAGCTATCTACGGTCAATATTATCAAAACAGTACAGAACCTATTATAAACGACATCTTTGTTTTTTTTAACAAAAACAATGTAGAGATGATTATCGAGGCTCATTTTTTGTTGATGCTTAACGAAAGGAAGATTGTAGAAAAAAAATACAAAACTTTCACCTCCCATACGGAACTCGACTCTAGTTTTGACATGCTGATAAGCATCGGTGGTGACGGAACAATACTAAGAGCCGCAACATTAGTAAGAGATTCAGGTATTCCTATATTAGGCATAAACGCAGGGAGACTCGGTTTTTTAGCATCGGTACAAAAAGAAAATATTGCTGAATTTATGCAGTTTGTTATTGATAAAAAATATACGATTTCTAAAAGAGCATTATTAAGCTTAACCTGTTCGCCACCTAATGAATCAATTGAGGAAATCAATTTTGCGATGAATGAAATTACGGTCAGCCGAAAAGACACGACATCGATGATTACGATTGATACTTACTTGAATGATGAATTTTTGAATTCCTATTGGGCTGACGGTTTAATCATTTCTACACCAACGGGATCTACAGGATACTCGTTAAGTTGTGGCGGTCCAATTTTGACCCCTGATGTAAAAAGTTTAGTAATTACTCCTATTGCACCACATAATCTCACCGCCAGACCACTTGTTGTTCCAGACGAAACTGAAATCAGATTAAAAGTTTCAGGAAGAGAAGAAAATTATCTAGTTTCCTTAGATTCAAGAGTAACTTCTGTGAAAAACGAATCGATTTTGACTTTAAATAAAACGCCTTTTCAAATTAATATGGTCGAAATTCCCGAGGAAACCTTTTTGAAAACACTACGCAATAAATTACTTTGGGGAGAAGACAAGCGCAATTAAATCATTTTAGCTAAACATTATACGATTATATCAATTTTTCTCGTTTAAGTGAAACAAATACTCATTTAGTGTCAGTTGACTAACCAAATAGTCAAAAAAACACACATTTAACTAATTGGGTATTGAATCGTATTGATAATTATTATATTTGCACGCAATTTTTGATTAAATGAACAAGATTTTTTATTTATTTTTATTGTTTTTCCCATTGATGGTCATCCAAGCTCAGATTCATGAGATTGGTGTTTTTGCTGGCGGAAGTAATTTTGTAGGAGATGTAGGTCCCACTACCTATGTTTCACCAAACAAACTTGCTTTTGGATTACTCTATAAATGGAATAAAAGTCCAAGACATAGCTATCGCTTTTCCTACACCCAATCAAAAATAACTTCAAATGATTTAGATTCTAAAGAGGCGAGTCGAAATCAAAGAGGCTATCGTTTTGACAACAGTATAAAAGAAGTATCTTTAGGTCTTGAATTCAACTTTTTTGACTTTAATCTTCATGAATCCAGTACAAAAATTACGCCATACCTATACTCTGGCTTAAGCTACTTTCGATACGATGCGTTATATGTATTTAATGGACAAACTGAAAAGGATAAAAATGATGGTTCATTTGCAATTCCCATGAATTTAGGAATAAAATCAAACATTACACGTAATTTAATACTGGCTGCGGAAGTTGGCGCAAGATACACTTTGACTGACAATATAGATGGAAGTAATCCAAAAAACACAAATTTGGAATACCTTCGGTTTGGAAATATAAATAACAATGATTGGTATGTTTTTTCAGGAGTTACTTTAACGTATACTTTTGGAAACAAACCCTGCTATTGTGCAGAATAAAAAAATGAACTTACTAGAGAATATCGACGCAAAAAATTTACCTCAACATTTAGCCATCATCATGGATGGTAATGGGCGTTGGGCAAAACAAAAAGGACTTCTAAGAGCTTTAGGCCATGAAAGCGGTACAAAGTCAGTAAAAGTAATCATAGAAGCCAGTGCCAAACTAGGTATTGAGTTTCTTACGCTATATGCTTTCTCAACCGAAAATTGGAACAGACCAAAACTAGAAGTTGAAACTTTAATGAAAGTACTCATCAACTCTTTAAAAAAAGAACTGACAACCCTACAGAAAAACAACATCAAGTTGAACGCTATTGGTAATCTGGAAAAACTACCAAAATCAGCCCAAAAAGAACTGCTTGACGTAATTGAAAAAACTAAAGACAACACTCAAATGACTTTGACCCTGGCGTTAAGCTATGGTTCCAGAGAAGAAATTGTAAGTGCAGTCAGAAACATCTGTAATAAAGTTAAAAATAATATAATTTCAATAGACAGTATTGACGATTCAATTATTAATGAGCATCTTTACACGCAAAATTTACCAGACGTAGATTTATTAATACGAACAAGTGGAGAACATAGAATAAGTAATTTTTTGTTATGGCAAATTGCCTATGCAGAATTGTATTTTACTGATATATTGTGGCCAGACTTTAAAGAACAAGATTTATATGAGGCTATCATTAGTTATCAAAAAAGAGAACGTAGATTTGGAAAAACAAGTGAACAAATTAAATAATTTTTTAGTGTTAAATAAAAGCATAAAAATAGTCCTTTCCGTTTTGATTTTTGGAAGTTTTGCACAAATTAAAGCCCAAGAAAGAGTTCCTTTTGATCAAGGAAAAAAATACATATTAGCAGATGTGGCAGTTGTTGGAGACATCAGTTTTAACAGTCAGACCGTTGTTACCTTTTCAGGCTTACAAAAAGGCCAAGAAATCACTATTCCAGGTGAAGAAATAAGTGCTGCTATAAAAAAACTTGGCAAACTAGGTCTTTTTGATGAAATTTCGTTCTATGTTAATAAAATACAGAATGACAGTATTTATCTTGATTTAAATATTGTTGAATTGCCTAAATTGAATCAAGTAAAATTTGTAGGTGTTAAGAAAAATAAAACTGAAGGTTTAATCAAAGATAATAGCCTTAATAAAGGTAAAGTAGTTAATGAAAACTTAATTACAACTACAAAGAACTACATTGAAAACAAATACAAGAAAGACGGGTACTACAATACAAAAGTAAACATAAACACTGTCAAAGACACTGCTGCAGTAAATCAGGTCAACATGCTTGTAACAATTGACAAGGGTGACAAAGTAAAAATTCAAAAAATTGATTTCGTAGGCAATACAAAAATATCCGACAATGCTTTGCGTAAAGCGATGAAGGAAACCAAGCAAAAGAAATTTACCCGTATTTTGAAAGCTTCAAAATTTATAAAAGATAAATATAAAACCGATTTAGAAAAAGTAATTGAATCCTACAAAGAAAAAGGATATAGAGATGCTCGCATAGTTTCGGATTCTGTCACATTTGACAAAGCTAAAAATGCGTTGTCTATAAAAATAAATGTAGAGGAAGGTAATAAATATTATTTTGGAAACATTAAATTTTTAGGAAATACAGTATACACAGATCAAGGATTAAGCCGAGTTTTAGGGGTTAAAAAAGGAGAAACTTATAATGGCGTTCTTCTTGAAAAAAGAATTGCAGACAAGTCTAAACCAGATGCAGAAGACATCACGAATTTATACCAAAATAATGGGTATTTATTATCTAATATAAATGCCGTTGAAGTAAAAACAGCAAACGACACTATTGATTTTGAGATACGAATCACGGAAGGTCCGATTGCTTATTTTAACAAAATTACGGTTGTAGGAAATGACAAAACAAATGACCGAGTAATTTACCGTGAATTAAGAACAAAACCAGGAGAGAAATACAGTAAAGAAGAATTAGTTAGAACCATTCGTGAAATAGGACAATTAGGATTTTTTGATCCTGAAGCGATTGATCCAAAGTTTAAGAATGTTGATTCAGGAGCAGGAACTGTTGATATTGAATACAATCTTGTAGAGAAAGGATCAAGCCAAATAGAACTTCAAGGAGGTTATGGTGGTGGTGGTTTCATTGGTACGCTTGGACTATCCTTCAATAACTTTTCGGCAAGAAATATACTAAACAAAGAAGCGTACAAGCCCCTTCCTATGGGAGACGGTCAGAAAGTCTCTTTGCGTTTGCAAGCCAGCACCTTCTTTCAAACCTATAGTGTATCGTTTTCAGAACCATGGTTTGGGGGTAAAAAACCAGTATCTTTTAGCACCTCGTTGTCATACAGTAAACAGTTTTTAAATAATTTTGTCACTCAGAAAGCAGATAAAACCAAAAGTTTTAACATCTTGACATTATCCGTAGGTTTAGCGAAAAGACTTACCGTACCAGATGATTTCTTTGTACTGTCACAATCTGTAAGTTACCAACATTATGATTTAAATAATTACAATACCGGATTATTTACATTTGGAGACGGAGCGTCTAGAAACTTAGCGTATACAATAGGACTAACTAGAAACAATAAAGGAGTTAACCCAATATTTCCAACGTATGGTTCCGAATTTAGCATTTCGGCAAAACTAACACCTCCTTATTCCTTGATTAATGGAGTTGATTACGCAACATTAGGAGATAAAGAAGAGTATAAATTAAAAAATACTGTTGACAGATCCAACCAAGCTGATGCAAATGGAAATACAGTTCAGATAGGTGATTATATAGATACAGAAGGAAATAAAGTCTTTAAATTTGAAGACGCAGCAGCAGATCCAGCTAAAGTAGATCAAAAGAAATTTAATTGGTTAGAATATTACAAAATCAAATTCAAGGCAGATTGGTACACTAAGATTTACGGTAAATTAGTACTTAGAGCTTTAACTGAATTTGGATTTCTTGGAGCCTATAATCAAGAAAGAGGCGCTGTTCCTTTTGAACGATTTTATCTAGGTGGTGATGGTTTAGCAAATTACTCGATGGATGGCAGAGAAACTATTCAATTGAGAGGATACCCAAACAACTCATTGACGCCAGTAAATAGCACAGGGGATCAAATTGGAGCTACTGTTTTCAACAAATTCTCTATGGAGTTGCGATATCCAATAACACTAAAATCATCAGCATCAATTTATGCATTAGCATTTGCAGAGGCAGGTTCATCTTATAAAGATTTCAAAAGTTATAATCCTTTTGCCTTGAATCGTTCAGCAGGAGTTGGATTACGCGTATTTATGCCTGCATTTGGTTTATTAGGAATAGATTTTGGATATGGTTTTGATACATTACCAGGACAAGCTAAACCTAATGGAAACGAAGTACATTTTATCATTGGACAACAATTCTAAAAAAATTGATTTTAGATTTTCTAATACAGTACCGTTATGAGAAAACAATTTTTATATCTATTTTTAAGCTTAGTAATTGTACAAACAATTAATGCGCAAACCAGAGGAACAAAAGTAGGTTACATTGATATGGAATACATATTACAAAATGTACCCGATTATACTGAGGCAACAATTCAATTAGAGCAAAAGGCTCAAAAGTGGAAACAAGAAATTGAAACCAAGAAAGTTGAACTTAATACGATAAAAGACGCTTTAAAAGCGGAAAAAGCATTACTCACAAAAGAGCTTATTGATGAAAGAGAAACTGAAATAAAGTTTTTAGAAAATGAAATGTTAGAGTATCAACAGAAAAGATTTGGACCAAATGGAGATTTAATTCAGCAAAAATCTATTTTATCAATGCCAATTCAAGACCAAGTTTTTACTGCAATTCAAGATATAGCTGTAGCAAAAAAATATGATTTTGTTTTTGATAAATCATCCGATTTAACAATGCTTTTTGCTGACAAAAGATTTGACATTAGTGATCAGGTCCTTCGTGTTTTAAACCGTTCCGAAAAACGAGAACAGTTGACTAAAAAACAATTAAAAGAAGAAGAATCTAAACAAAACAGAGAAGACGCTTTGGATGACAATCCTATATTAGCGGAAAGACAAAAAGCCTTGGATGAGAAAAAAACATCCAGAGAAAAAATACTGGCCGACAGAAAATTAATTCAGGAACAAAAGAAAAAAGAATTTGATGACAAAAGGAAACAAATTCAAGCGGACAGAGAAGCCAAAAAAAATGGCACGATTTCTGCAAATGTTAAAATAGAAGAGACCGCAAAAACTAAAGTTGATACCGATCCTAACAATGCTAGTGCAAAAGATAGTATTGAAAAATTGAAACAAAATCAAGCTGATGCAAAAGCGCAAACTTTAGAAGACCGTAAGAAAGTTATTGAAGATCGTAAAAAAGCTTTAGAGGAAAAAAGAAAAAAAATACTGGAAGAAAGAGAAGCTATTAAAAAAGCTAAAGAAGAAAAATTAAAAGAAAACACAAACAATAATTAATTACTTAATATTTTAAAAACGATGAAACAAATCAAAACTTTATTAATTGCTGCAATATTTATCTTAGGAGCAAACCAAACTATGAATGCACAAGCAAAAACTGCGCATGTTGATGTAAGCGAAATTATGACAAAAATGCCTGCAATGTTAGATGCTCAAAAACAACTAGATAAATTGAGTACTACCTATGATGGTGAATACAAAAAAATGGTTGAAGAATACCAAGGAAAATTAAAAAAATACGAAGCAGAAGCTGCAACTGTTACTGAAGCTGTAAATGGAGACCGTTCTAAAGAAGTGCAGGATATGCAAAAAAGAATTGTTGACTATAGAGATGATGCTCAAAAACAATTGCAACAAAAAGAATCTGATATCGTGAAACCATTAATGGAAAAAGTTAGAGCTTCTATCCAAAAAGTAGGAAAAGCTAAAGGATTTCAATATGTGTTAGATGGTTCTACACTTTTACTTGCAGATGGTCCAAACTTGACTGCTGATGTAAAAAAAGATTTAGGTTTCTAAAAAAATCACAATTCACACAAAAAACTGCTCACCTCCAATTGGATTTGAGCAGTTTTTTTGTTTAAAATAAATTTTAGGAAAATTAAGCATTAGCGCTTAACTTTGTTTACATGAATAGCAATAATCAACCTATAGGAATTTTTGACTCGGGAATTGGCGGAACATCAATTTGGTCTGCAATTCATCAATTGCTGCCTAATGAAAAGACAATATATCTTGCTGACAGTAAAAATGCGCCTTACGGACAAAAATCTAAAGAGGAGATTGTTGCCTTAAGCATGAAAAATACTGATTTTCTTCTTGAGATGAATTGTAAGTTAATTGTAGTTGCTTGTAATACTGCAACTACGAATGCAATTCAGGAGTTAAGAGCTAAATATAACGTTCCTTTCATAGGAATAGAACCCGCTATAAAACCAGCAGTAACTCATTCTAAAACACAAACAATAGGAATCCTGGCTACACAAGGAACGTTGAACAGTGAGCTTTTCAACAAAACTACAGAGAAGTACCAAAACACAAAAATAATTGAGCAAGTAGGACACGGATTAGTCCAACTCATTGAAAACGGAGATATCAATTCACCAGAGATGACTAAACTGCTTCGCTCCTATCTGACTCCGATGATTGAAGCTAATATCGATTATCTAGTCTTAGGTTGTAGTCATTATCCGTATTTGATCCCTCAAATAAAAAAAATCCTTCCAGAACATATTCACATCATCGATTCCGGTGAAGCTGTAGCAAAACAGACTCAAAAAATATTACGAGAAAAAGTAGGCTTTTCATCGGCAGAAAATAGTCAGCCCATTTTCTATACCAATACAAATGCAAAAGTTTTGACTGAAATATTAGAAAATAAATTTACGGTTGAAAAAAAAGAATTCTAGAACATTATTTATTCTTCTTTAAACCAACTCGAATACATCACGTAATTATTAGAAATACGCTCAATTTCACCAGCAAAGTCTGATTGATCAATGTCTTTAACTTTCTTTGCAGGAACACCCGCCCAGATTGTACCAGAACCCACAATTGTATTCTGAGTAATTACAGCACCGGCGGCTACAATAGAGTTACTTTCGATAACACAATTATCCATCACAATTGCTCCCATTCCTATCAAAACATTGTCATGAATAACACAGCCATGCACAATGGCATTATGACCAATAGAAACGTTATTGCCTATAATTGTAGGATGCTTTTTATACGTACAATGAATAATAGCACCATCTTGAATGTTAACTTTATTTCCAATTTTAATAAAATTCACATCACCCCGTATTACAGCATTAAACCAAACGCTGCAACTTTTTCCAAAAGTCACTTCACCAACAATAGTGGCATTTTCGGCTACGTAACAATCTTCAGGAATAGAAGGTGATTTACCGTTAACAGATTTAATTAGCATAATAAAGTAAATTAATTGATTGCNNCCCCCATTATCAAATTTAACATCCCCAGTTACCTGTGAATATGTATATGCAAACATGAAGTTATTGTAGTTAACCCCAACAATTGGAGTGATATATTGTAATTTTTGATTCGATACACTATTACCATTGAGATATTCAGCACTATCAAAACTTCTTCTATAGGACAATCCGCCCCAAAGCGTTCCAAAGTCTAAATTTTTATAAGCCTTTAAGTTAATATCAATAGATTTTTCTTTAGTTTTTTCCACTAATTGAAATAAAACGGATGGTTCCCATAATATTTTTTCTTTATTTCCAAAAATATAGCCCGCACTCAACAAATATTTTCTTAAATTATCACTTTCGTATTCCGTATAAATTTCTCTTCTGGTTTCTATGGCATTTTTAACCGTTGCATGTGCATAAAAATCCAAAAAATTATACGAAGCACCAATATCTACATTAAAATAAGAATCCTTTTCTACAATAGAACCGTCAACAATAGGGTCATAATCACCTGACTGTAAGAACTCGGTTTGATCTAATTGGCTTTGGATTAATCCCGCACTGACACCAAAGGACAATTGATTTAAATCAATCTCATCTCTAGAAAACATAATGTGATGAGCAAAACTAAATTTCATTCCTTTTTGAGAATGATATCCATTTTTATCATTGAAAACAATTATTCCTGCACCAGATTTTTCACCTACTCTACCATTAAAACTTAAGGTTTGCATTTGAGGAGCATCTGACTGATCAAACCATTGCTTGCGGGCTGTAAGTCTGACTTTAGCACAATTAGCAGCTCCAGCCATTGAAGGATGAATCAGATAATAGTTATCAGAAAGATAATCAGAATATACCGCAATTCCTTCTTGTGAAAAAGAATACTGATAAACAAAAAAAGAAAGTAGTAAAAATCTAAATTTTATAAACATCACGAGTAATAAAAAATGAAAAAATCTAAATCAATAAAAAATATCAAAAAAGAGGAAATGACTAATCTAAAAATTAAACTAAAGTTAATTTATTCATTAAAAAATCAAATATAGTTATTCGTAGAAAATAACTTTAGTAAATTTGTGAAAATTTCAAAAGCCATGAACAAAGTTACTATAAAAGAAACACAAAACCCAACGATATTAAAGTTTGAATTTCAAGATTTTATCACTCAAAATGAAAGTTTTGAATTTAAAAACATTGATGAAGCCAAAACATCTCCGCTAGCACAACAATTGTTTTACCTACCCTTTGTAAAAACAATTTACATCTCCGGAAATTTTATCGCAATCGAAAAATACAGTATTGTTGAATGGGAAGATGTCAAAGATGCTGTTGCAGAACAAATTGAAAAATTTGTAACCGATGGCGGGACAATAATTACTGTTGACGAAAATAAAACGAAGAAACAGCCCGTAACCGTTTATGGAGAATCCACTCCAAATCCTGCTGCTTTAAAATTTGTAGTAAGCAAAATGCTGACTAAAAATGCTATAGAATTCAAAAACATTGATCAAACTGCCGCTTCACCATTAGCTAAAGAGCTTTTCAAATTTCCTTATGTAAAAGAAATTTTTATTGATGAAAATTATATTTCGGTAACCAAATATGAAATCAATGATTGGCAAGAGATCACTTTAGAACTGAGAAGTTTCATCAAACAGTATATTGAAAACGGAGGAACTGTTTTAGATGAAAATTATGTTGCTGCAGTTACCGCAGAAGAAACTGTTAAGGCAAAAGAATTTGATAATTTGGATGTAACCTCACAACAAAT
>CXWL01045551.1_pt1 | contig 11528 bp, 9 predicted proteins | sample 590931 | NCBI WGS metagenome assembly CXWL01 (sample SAMEA3498368, study PRJEB10139) | groundwater metagenome | biome: water well; material: biofilm material | place: Germany | collected 2015-04-27 | reverse complement strand
ATCCTGGATTCGGGCAGGACGGTCGCCTACGCCCGCGCCCACATGCTGGAGCGCGGCGCGAAGGCCGTGAAGGTCTGCGTTCTCCTCGACAAAACGTCGGGCCGTGCCAGCGGCACGGAACACGCGGATTTCGTGGGTTTTCCCTGTCCGCCTGCCTTTGTCGTGGGCTACGGCATGGATCACGCCCATAAATTCCGTGGACTGCCTTTTATAGCTGTTCTAAGCCAACCGTGACGTGGACCGGGAACGTATGGCGAAGCTACTGATCGCTGAGAACGAGCTGGCGCTCAGGGAGTTCATCGCCCGTGGGCTGGAGCAGCGCGGCCATAAGGTCACGACCGCGCAAGATGGGTCCGAAGCTGTCGACGCGTTGAAGAAGCACAAGTTCGATCTGCTCCTCACCGACATCGACATGCCGATCATGGACGGCATCGCGCTCGCCATGACGGTCGGCCGTGACTACCCGAAGACGAAGATCATCATCATGTCGGGGCACGAGCATCAGATCGAACGCGCGCACGGCCTCTCCGATCTGGTCTACCGCGTCATCTCGAAGCCATTCACGATCGCCGGCATCTGCGCCGTGGTGGACGAGGTTTTGGCGAAGAAGAAGTAGTCGGTTTCACCTGCACCTTCTAGTTGCGCCAGAACACAAAAATCGAATCCGTTATATGCGTTATCGGGGCTGAATTCAGCCATTTCATCCGTTCGGAATCCGTTCGGGATCCGTTATGTGCCGTTACTGCGGCGAAAGCGAAACGGCTTGTTTCTGCGATTCCGGGGAACCGCGCAATACAACCGGCGGATGTGCCTGCCTTGGATGCTTGCGTCCGAAGTTCCGGCACGGAGCACGCAAACCGCTCCCCGCGCCGAGGCCGATTAAGCCCAGGAAATGCCTATTCGTTTTTCAAGTCGCAGCCGCTCGCGGATCAGGCCGCGAGGGAAAGAACAAATATAGAACATTTAGCGTTAGAAATCCATCGCGAAATGTGCGCGCCAAAGGCGTGCGGCAGTTCGGTGGCTCACGGCGCCTTCGGCATCATCCGCGTACGGAGCGCGCGCACGTGCTCAAGCAGCGGCTGCGCCTCGGCGACCGCGGCGCCGTGGTCGAATGTGATCGTTTTCGTGCCCTTAGGGCCAACGATGGTCAGCGACTCCGCCCCGCCGTCGGCGCAATCGGGACAGCCGATCGTCTCGGGCAGCGTGTCGTGTAGCTACAGGCTTCGACCGGCGACTGCTGATCCGTCGCCGCCTACCCCGACGCGGTCTGCGCCCGGCTGTCGACTTATTGCCGCTTTTCAAAGACCTCCAGAAACCGGACTGCATGGTGTTCCAGGCCGTCCCACCGGCGACCGTTGGTCGGCGAGCGCCTGGCCGGAGGCTTCGTAGTTCGTCGCGTCGCCTTCCCTCCTTACGAGCTGTCGCCATCACGCAAGTCTTTAATCGACTCCGGAAGAGGAAATCCTAGGTTTCTGTCACCATTCCATGAGAGAGCACCCGTTTTCCAATCATCGGAAGTGTACAGGATCGCCCCTACTCTTATCAGTGCTAGCAGCAGAGCTTGCAAGGCATCGCTGCCTACTATCCGACCGGCTTCTTCCTTCGGTAGCCCGACGATCCGATAGGAACACGCAAATTCTCCATCTGACACGGATCGAGGGAGCCCAATAGACACGGTAACCGCATTTCCATTCGAGAGAGAGAGTTCTCGTTCGCCCACAACGTTGATAGCGCTATTCATTTCATTTCCTCAGGAATAAGGAGACGCGCATTACGATTCACGGAATGGGAACGAGATTTCGAGGAGGAAACAATCTCGATCCTTCGCTTATGATCCAGTACAAGGCCGCCGCTACCGCGGCAACGCCTGCGGCATCGCGCCAAGTGACTAACGGCGGAAGCGGTCTTTTCGCGCGGCACGCGCCGAACCTTTCCTGTACGCTTGCCCAACACCTACTGCGCACAGCCTTATCTTCCGAAGTGACATTCGGTAGGCTGCGACAGACTTGCTCATCTTTTCGTGCCTGTTCTTCACAGTCCTCTGGGCATGAGCCGCCGGGACCAGAAGAATCCGGCCTGCGAGAGAATTCTGACGATAATCCTAACGCATCGGCGTATGTTAGAGGATTCCCCAATGCATACGCATATGCGTTGATCCCGCCTTCAAGCCCAATCGGATCGCTTTCGAGATACCGCCCGATATTGGCGTCGTAGTCGCGGTGCCAATTCTGGCTCAGACCCGTTTCCGGATCGTACACCTGACCTGGAAACATCAACACATTAACGATACTGCCGGTGATCGCATGCACCTCGCCGAACGGCGCGAACACGCCGTCCCAGGCGATGGCGCGTGAACCATCGGTGATCGTCTGCGGCCGCGCGAGGTGGTCGGCGTGGATGAAGAAGAGGCGTGATGAGCCGCTTGCGCCGAGGCGATCGATGTAGCCGATCGGCAGCGCGCCCAGCCAAACGTACTCGCGGATCGCAGCACCCGTCCCGCCGTCCATCTCCGCGATGAGTTGGCCTTGCACGTCGTAAATGTAGTGCGTGACGTCGCCGGTCGAGATCTTAGTCTTCCTGATACGCAGTTCGTCGCTGTCGTAGGCGAACGTAGCCTGGCTGACCGTGTTGAGCTTGGCCTCCGTCATACGCCCAGCCTTGTCGGTCGTGTACGTCCAGGTGTCCACCGCCGAGCGTTGATCGGTCGAGGCTTGGCCGGAAGCTTCGTAGACCAGCGTGCGGGCCGTGCCGCCCGAGATCGAATTGAGGCGGTTCGACGTCGAGGCCGTCGTGTACGTGTCCATGCTCGCGAACGGCACCGTCACCGTTTTCTGCGTCCGGTTGCCGACGCTGTCGTAGGAATATGTGTTGCTGCCGTAGAGCCCGGTCGCCGAGGTGACGCGGTTCAAATTGTCGTAGCCGAACGTCTGGTTCCGGCTTGTGTTGAACCCGTCGCCGATCGACGTGATGTTCGAGGCCGCGTCATACCCATAAGCGAGGTCCTGCACCGTCGTGCCCCCGCCGGCCGCGTCGACGTCCGTCACTCGCCCGTCGTTGTCGTAGGAGAGCGTCAGGGCGATCGAATTGCCGAACGTGAGCGAAGCGAGAGGCCCGAACGGCCGCCACACCGCCGACGAGACGACCGTGTTCGACGAGGCGCCGCTGTTGTCCCTCGTCGAAACCGCCGTCACCCGCGCGAGGCTGTCGCGCGTGGCGGTCACAATGCGGCCCGAGGGCATCGCGATTTCGGTCACGTTGCCCGCTTTGTCGAAGGTGTAGTCCGTCTGGTATGTCCGCGCCCCGATCACCCGCACGATGCGTGTCATCTGGCCGAGCGGGTTGTAAGTGTAGGCGACCGTGCCGGAGGGATCGGTCACGCCCGTGAGGCGGCCGACGCCCTTGTTGCCGGAGGCCGTCGAATCGTAGCTCCAGGTGATCGTTTCGCCCGAAGCGCCGGGGAACGAGCGCGAGGTCATCCGGCCAAGCCCGTCATAGGCGAAGTTCGTGACCTGCCCGCGCGCGTCCGTGCGCTGTGTCATCAAACCGCGGGCGTCGTAGACATAATCCGTGATTCCGCGGTCGGGGCTCGTCTCGCGGATGATGTCGCCCCAGCCGTTGCGCACGTAAGTCGTCGCGTTCGTGCGCGCGTCGGTGACGGAGGCCACATCGTCGCGGCCGGTGAACGTCATGTTCGTCTGGAACGAGTTCGGATCGGTCTCGCGCTTAAGCCGGTTCAATTCGTCGAACGTTTTGCCGTAGACCTTCGAGCGCGGGTCGGTGACCTGCGTGTTGTTGTCGACCTTGTCGTAGGCGTACTGGGTCTCCTGGTTCGCTGCGCCGATCAGTTTCAGCGTTCGGCCGAGTTCGTCATAGATGTTGCGAACCTGCTGCACAATCGTGCCACCGGCGTTCTTCGCGTCGGTCTGCGTGACATTGCCCATGGCGTCGTAAGTGAACTCGATCTTCTCGTTCGCCGCGTTCGTGATGCTCGTCAGGCGTTTGGCGCTGTTATAGGCGTAGTCGAGGACCACGCTGTTCGGCAACGTGACCTGCGTGATCTGGCCGAGCGCGTTGTACTGGAACGAGGTCACGGCCTGATTCGCGCCCGGGTTGACGGTCGCCGACGTCATGCGCCCGAGGCCGTCATAGGCGAGGTCGGTGACGACGCCGTTCGCATCTGTGACTTGCGTTGGTTGTCCACGCGAATTGATTGTGTTGATCGTCGTGGTTTGGCTGAGCCCGTTCGTGATCGTCGCGAGATAACCGTCCGTCGAATATGTGTACGTGGTCTTGTCGGTCACGCCGGCAAGCGGACCGTCCGCAGTTAGCAGTTGGCCGGTCGCGCTCCACGTGTAGGTCCAGGTTCGCGTTTGGCCGTTCGTGTTGTAGGGGACGGTGTGCGTCGTCGTATCGGTTTCCGTCCGCGTGAGAATTCGGCCTTGGGTGTCGTATGTGAAATCGGTTGTGAGACCGGGCTTCACGGTCTGCGTCGGAAGATTGAGTGTCGCGTGCCACGTGTTGGTGGTGGTGCGCGCCAGCGCCGTGCCTGACGCTTCGACCATCTGGGTCACTTGCGCCTTGGCGTTGCGGGTGTAGGTCGTGACCCTGCCTTCTTCGTCCATCCGGCTCGACAGCAGATTGCTGGTGTATGCAAGCGTTCCGGTGCCGGCCGCACAGTTTGCACTCGCCTGTCCAGCGACGCTGGTCAGCTTGACGTTGTAGTTGGGCGGGTTGCTCGAATAGTTGTAGATCGCGGTCTTGCCCAGCGCGTTCGTCACCGTACGCGTGAACGTTGTGCCGTTGGGCGTGTAGGCCACGGTCGCGCGATCCGCGCTCGACGGGCCTTCGCTGACGGTCGCGCGGCCTTCCGCGTCGTAAGTGACGTTCCAACGAACGACATTGTTCTTGTCGAGCACCGTGGTAACGGCGTTCGGGACGTTCGTGTCGTTGTATTGGTATGTCGTACTGTCGAGGACGGTACTCGCCGAATCGACGAACTCGACTTTCGACAGCCGGTCCGGTTGCGGCAATCCGGTCGTGTTCGTGCCAATCGTTTCGTAGGTGTACTTGACCTTGTAACCGCCGGGCAGAACCGCTTCCTTGATCGCGCCAGGAATGGCGGCGCCGGTGCCCCCGACCAGCGCCGGATCGATCATTTCCCAGCTGAACGTGATTTGCTTCCCATAGCTGTCGGTGACCGACGTGAGTTGGTAAGAGCTGCCATAGGCGAACGTCAGCGTGAGGCCGCTGCGGTAAACCACTTGGGTCGGCCGGGCGACGATGAAAAGCCCAGTGGCCGCGTCGGCAAACGTCTCCAGCGACCAAACGTTGTCATCCGCGTCGCGCAACGTCCAATGCGTTTTCGCATTTCTGATTGTGTTGAGGTCGGTGGGCCACGTGTCGTTGAACGTCAACGTGTAGTCGGTTTGCGGCCTTGGGTAGGTCGCCGGCGTGTGCGTCGCCATCGTGCCGTTCGTTTGACGAATGAACGAGACCGCCGTGCCGTCGGGGAACGTGATGGCGACCGTTTTCTGAGCCTCCCACCCTTCGCCAATTAGCAACTCGACCTGAAAATCGAACTGCCAATTCGCGAGGCCGAGCGGAACACTCGCGAGTTTAGCCGGAGTACCCGCCCAGGGAAGGCTTGAGTAGGATCGTACGAGCCGAAGGGCGCCGTCCGCCGTCGCGAAATCCACGGCGCGAAGCCGCTTAGTCCCGGAAACGAGGTCAATGGGGTTGGCTGTACTGCCGGTTGGGGTTGCCTGCTTGTTTTGGCTGCAAACGTCTTGTGGCGGCAGTGTGCAACCCCAGGGACCATCGGGCTTCAGTGCCGTATTTGTGCATTTCATGGTAACGTTAGTGGGCAGAATGATCCCGATGCCTGGCGACCAGCGGCAGACCCTGACGTACCATTTCGTGTTGAGCGGAGCCGTGCCGTAGAAGATTGCCGTTGGAGCGTAGACATCGTGCTGCCGCTCACACGCCTTGAGGGCGCTCACGAAGCCGCACTCCTCAGTACCCGGCGCGACGACCGTGCACCAGCCTTTGATCCCAGACGGCAGCGCCGCAGCGGGCCGCGCAAGACCGAAGAACGCGGTGATCGCAATGGCGAACAAGACGAACGTCGTCAGCACCTTTCGCGCGCGCATGATTGCTCCTCGCGGGCACAGACGCCCACGCGATGTGGATTGTTAGCTGGCGGGTGTTAGTGGAATTAACGATACGCTGGTTGGAACCGGCGAACAACTGAGTCAGGGTTGCGCATTCAGCGCGCTAGTCACCGCTGCGCGTACATTGCAACCCGAGAGGGAATTTCGGATGATTTGCCTTCCGGGCGAGGGTTTGACAATGCGGTGACATAATAAACAAAGCCTCAGCGAGACGCGACTCGCACCGAGAGCGAGGCATCGATGCTAACTGCTCGATTTGCGGCCACGCGACATCACGGCGCCTTCGGCGTCATCCGCGTACGGAGCGCGCGCACGTGCTCAAGCAGCGGCTGCGCCTCGGCGACCGCCGCGCCGTGGTCGAATGTGATCGTTTTGGTGCCCTTAGGGCCAACGATGGTCAGCGACTCCGCCCCGCCGTCCGCGCAATCGGGACAGCCGATCGTCTCGGGCAGCGCGTCGATCTTCGCTGCCGCCGCTGCCGCCGCGATCTGCTCCCACTCCTGCGACGAAAGCGCCGCGGTCAAACGTTGCAGGGGAAGATTGGCCCCCGCCCCGCGCCCCCACGCTTCGCGCGTAAGCACGGCCTCTTTCTCGGAGATTTCCAGCGTCGTCTTGCAGTATCCCGCGCACATCCCGAACGACGTCGTCGACGCAACCTTCGTGATGCCTGCAGACTTCACAGCGCTCTCGCACGCCGCCAAACCAAGCGCGACGACCACCAATCCGAGACGCAGGACGAAGCTCATGATCAATCTCCCAAATTCGAAGCAAGCGTATGCCGGAATTGCGGCCAAACCTCGCCCAATTTACCGAAAAATAATCGTAGTCCGTAACCAACCCTAAGAGAGCGGCTGCGTAACCTGCGAGCGGACAGGGGAAATGGGAGCGCTTCGTGCGTGGACTTGGGCAAACGTACGCGCAGGAAAAACGGCGCAAGCCGTTTGCGCGCGCGCTTGCCGTCGCCTTTGTCGCCTCCATTTCGATGACGGCCGCGGGCTGCGCGAGCATCGGCGCGATGTTCGGTTCGCCCGATGCGACTGAGCCCAAGCCTGTCGTCCGCAAATCCGCACCCGTCAAAGCGGCGGTTTCGGTCACACCCGAACAACGCGCTGAGGCCAAAGCGCTCCACGCAACCGCGCTTGATCAAATGGGTCGCGGCGCCTTCGGTCCCGCAACGTCGAACTTGAGGCATGCCGCGAAATTGGACCCCACGAACGAACAGATCCGGCGCGATCTCGCGCGAGCGAATCGCATTCGCACGGCCATTGGCGCCGGCGAGGCGCCGACGCGGCGCACCGCAACCAACTGAAACCACGCGTCCAGCAATTACGGCGCGCATCGCACGCGGCTATGCGTCGCGTGACGGCACGCACCGCAATTCGATGATGAAATTTTGTTCAACTCATTGTTGCTGATTGCGTAAGACACGCCCTTGCGCGCGACGACTCCAAGCGCGAGTCTCTTGGCGATGCAGAACATCGCGATCTTCGAAAAGCTGCGCGCACTCCTGGCGCGCAAAGAAGCGGCGCCGCTTATCGAGCGCGGCGCGGCAGAGCTGATCCCGTTCGCCCGCAAGGGCAAGGCCCGTGCCGTCGCGTTCGCCTTGCAAGGCGGCGGTGCGCACGGCGCGTTCACCTGGGGCGTGCTCGACCGCGCGCTGGAAGAAGGCTTGAAGCTCGAGGCGATCAGCGGCACCAGCGCAGGCGCGATCAACGCGGCGGTCTTGGCATCGGCGCATGCGCAGGGTGGCGCACCCTACGCGCGCACACGGCTTGCCGCGTTCTGGCAAGCCTTGGCGCAGGTCGCGCGGATGAGCCCGCTCAGGCCCTCGATGCTCGAAGCATTGGCGTTCGGCCGCGATCTCGAACTCGCAGCATCCGCGATCCTGCGCGACATGCTTTCGCGGGTGGTTTCGCCCTATCAGTTCAACCCGCTCGATGTGAACCCGCTTCGGCAAATCCTGGGCGAGTTCGTCGACATCGAAGCGCTCCGCGCGCCCAAAGCAATTCGCTTGCTGGTCGCCGCTACGAATGCAGAGACCGGCGCCGCGCGCCTGTTCGCGAACGAAGATTTGACGCTCGACGTGTTGCTTGCCTCCGCCTGCTTGCCCCAGATCAGCCAAGCCGTAAAACTCGACGACGGCCACTATTGGGACGGAGGCTACTCGTCGAACCCGCCGTTGCTGTCGCTGATCGAACGGACGGCCGCGCGTGACGTCATTCTCGTGCGCCTAAACCCGGCCAGCGATCGCGGCTTACCGGTCACCGCGCCGAAGATTCAAACGCGGCTCAACCGCATCGTCTTCGACGCACCGTTGAAGCGCGAGCTCGACGAACTCGAACGCTTGACGCGAGTCACCGCGGAAAGCGGCGCACAACGCAGCGCGCTTGGCCGCCGACTTGCCGACGTGCGCCTGCACGAAATTTGCGAAGACGAGCTGATGAATGAAGTTGGTGGCGCCAGCCAAAACCATCCCGATGCCCGCCTCATCGAACTGCTGCACCGCGAAGGCCGCGCCTCGTGCGAACGCTGGCTCGCTGCGGCCGTTGAGCCTGCGCCGCCGAAGCGCGCCGTCAATTTCCTACTGTAGCGCGCCGAACGCATACGCGTTCATCGACAGCGATCCGAACTCATAGGACGCGTGCAACGGCGTGCTGGCTTCGCCGGCCGCGGCGCCTCGCGCGACAAAGATCGGATCGAAGTGCTCGGTCGACGGGTGATTGATCTCGGCATGTGGTGCCGCGTGCTTCCAGTCGAGAAGCGCCGCATCGTCGGCCCCGGCCAACGCGCCGTCGAGCCAGCCGACGAACTGCGTCGCCCATTCGGCCGGTGCCGGCGTCGGCCGCGCACGCAAATTGTGCGTGGCGCTACCCGATCCGATGATGAGCACGCCCTCGTCGCGCAACGGCGTCAGTGCACGCCCAATCTCGTAATGCGTTTGAGGGGCAGCACCGCCGACCAGCGAAAGCTGCACGACCGGCACCTGCGCCTCCGGCCACGCCAAGATCAGCGGCGACCAAACGCCGTGATCGCGCCCGCGCGCAGGATCGACCCCGACATTCGCTGACGTCAACAACTGCGCCGCTCGTTCCGCTATATCGCGCGCCACCGGCGCCGGATACTGCAAGTCGTAGAGCGGCTGTGGAAACCCATAGAAATCGTGGATTGTCTCGTTCCCAAGCCCCACCGTCGGCCACGCCGCTTCCCAATGCGCCGAGACGACGAGGATCGCCTTGGGCGCGGGAACGAGCGATGCCAGCGAACGCAAGAAGTCGCTCGCCGGCGTCTTCGTCATCACCAACGACGGCGCGCCATGCGAGAGAAAGAGAGTTGGCATACGCATGTGAGTGTTCCTTACCAATTGCGTTGAGCCTTGGAGGCGCTGCAAGAGGGACACGAAGTTCACGAAGGATGCACAAAGATCACGAAGACGCACACCTTGTTGAGACGGCGTTGAACCGCCCAATCGAGTTGGCGCTTCGCGCCAGCGAGAACGGCGCGAAGCGCCAATCAAAGTCAAGGAGAACGCGACGAGCAACTAACCCGCAATGACTCCTCGTGTTCTTCGTGGATCATTCGCGAACTTCGTGTCCCTCTGTACAGCGTTGCCACCGCTTCTGCGTGTGGCGGGATCCCTCACCCGGCCAAGGGTGAGGGAAGTTTGAACTATCGCGCCGGGGCGAAGAACGGCTCTGCCGGTAAGAACGGCAGGCGCAGCGTGAACGCCCCCGGCCCGATCAAGACCGAGACGAGCGACGCCGCGGCCCAGAACACCGGATATTCCCATCCGCCACCGGTTGCGTTGAACACCCAGCCGTTCGGCGCGTGCTGCAGCGCGGCGCCAAGCAGGATCGGTATCATCAACACGGCGGCGCTACGCGCATAGACGCCGGTGATGAGCGCGAGGCCACCCGCAATCTCGCCGAACATCACGAGATAGGCGAAGATCGCGGGATAGCCGATCGACTCGAAGTAACCGACCGTGCCGGCGACGCCGAATGTGAGCACCTTCAAAACGAGCCCGTGCGCCAAAGCCGCGACACCGAGTGAGATGCGCAGCAACGCCGCGCCATAGTCTGCTTGTGTGGTCATATCAGTCTCCTGTTGTGAATGAACTAAAGCGCCATATCGAAGAGCAAGACTTCCGCGTCGTTCGCGCCGTCGAGCGTGAGCGTGCCCGCGGCCTCGATTGCGGCACCGTCACCGGCGGTAAGGGCCGTTCCGTTCAACCGCACCTTGCCGCGCGCGACATGCACCCATGCGCCGCGGCCCGACTTAAGCTCATGTGTCACCGCTTGGGCCCCGTGAAGCAGTGTCGCGTAGAAGTCGACGTCGCGATGGATGGTGACCGAACCGTCGCGCCCATCGCGCGAGCCGACGAGGCGAAGCGTGCCGGTCTTCTCTTGCGCGCCGAACGTCTTCTGCTCGTAGCTCGGCGTGAGCCCCCGGCGCTCCGGAATGATCCAGATTTGCAGAAAGTGCACGGGATCGGTCTTCGACGCGTTGAACTCGCTGTGGCGAATTCCGGTACCGGCCGACATGCGCTGTACATCGCCCGGACGGATCACCGAGCCCGTGCCGATGCTGTCTTTGTGCTCCAGCCCGCCGTCGAGGACATAGGAGATGATCTCCATGTCTGCATGCCCGTGCGGTTGAAAACCGCCGCCCGGCGCCACGCGGTCGTCGTTGATCACGCGCAGCGGCCCAAAGCCCATATGAGCGTCGTCGTGGTATTGGCCGAAGGAAAAGCTGTGCCGGCTGTCGAGCCAGCCGAAATTGGCCTGGCCGCGGTCTTCCGATTTTCTGAGTGCGAGTGTCATAGTGACCTCTCCTTGCATTGCGCTGTTGGCACCAGATTTGGCGCAAAATGGAAAAGTTACAATCGGTCATCCGGTTGACTTATTGTATCCGTTTAATTGACAATGGCGGATGGACCGCTTCCGCAGCCTTGAAGTCTTTGCGGCAACCGCCGAACGGCTGAGTTTCGCCGCCGCCGCGCGCGACCTGAAGCTCACCCGCGCCATGGTGTCGAAGCACATCGGCGATCTGGAAGGCCGCCTTGGCGTTCGGCTCTTCCACCGCACGACGCGCCGCGCCAGCCTGACGGAGGCGGGCCGCGCGCTTGCCGAGCGCGCGAGCCGCGTCATCGACGCTGTGAACGAAACCGAAGATGCCGTGCGCGACCTCCAAACCGTGCTGAAGGGCCGTTTGCGCGTGAACGCGCCGGTCTCGTTCGGTTCGCAGCAACTGGCGCCGTTGATCGCGCGGTTCCTCGGCGAAAACCCCGGCGTCGAAATCGACCTCACGCTGAACGACCGCGCCGTCGATTTGGTGGAGGAGGGTTACGACATCGTCATC
>CXWL01123767.1_pt1 | contig 11529 bp, 13 predicted proteins | sample 590931 | NCBI WGS metagenome assembly CXWL01 (sample SAMEA3498368, study PRJEB10139) | groundwater metagenome | biome: water well; material: biofilm material | place: Germany | collected 2015-04-27 | reverse complement strand
CATCACCGGCGCGTTCTCGTCGGACGATTTGCTGGGCGTCATCTTCGGCCGCTTCTGCATCGGAAAATAGTTGAGATTCTGAAGGATTCCAATAGACTCCGATTGCCCGCTATTTCACTATATGAGCAATGAATCGGTTGTCCAATCGGTTCCGAAATTTTACATGGACTTCTCGATGTTTTAGGTACACACTTTGGCACACGGTCGAGCATTAGCGTTTGACCGTGTACCTAAAAGGATTGTGTACATGCCCCGCCAAGCTATTCCGTTAACCGATACGAAGATCAAGTCGCTCAAGGCCAAGAGTGCGCGCTATCGCGTGAGCGATTCTGGTGGACTGACTCTTGAGATCATGCCAAGTGGCACAAAGGCTTGGCGCTATCGCTACCAACTCCACGGTGTTCGCCAGCCGACACTGACCATCGGCAATTACCCCGAAATCAGCTTGGCAGACGCCCGCAGGCGGCGTGACGAATGGGCGATCCTTGTAGCACGAGGGGAATCTCCAAAGCGCGCTATGCATGCCGAGAAGTCGGCGAAACTGAATACCGTGGCGGCGTTCGGTGCTGAATGGTTAAACGAACAGGTGAAGGGCAAGTCGGACAGCTACGTCACGACGATGCGCCGTCTCATGCAGAAGGATGTCTACCCAGTCCTTGGGAGCATGCCGCTGGCTGACGTTAGGCCGATTGACATCCTGGGGCTATGCGACCGGATCAAGTCACGAGGCGCGCCGAAGATGGCGCTGTTGACGAGGAACGTGCTTCGGCGCATGTATGATTTCGCTATTGCGCGGCAAATGGCCGAAACGAATCCAGCAGCAGCGCTTGTCGCCCGCTTCATCGCCACAGAGGAGAGCCGTACCCGCGTGCTTTCGCCAAATGAGATTGGCCAAGTCTTACGCGGTATTTATGCGTCGGACATTCGTCGCGCACTCAAGCTGGCATTGAATTTATTGTTCATTACGATGGTGCGCAAGGCCGAACTTACCGAAGCGAGTTGGAATGAGTTCGACCTGGGGGCGGCGATCTGGGATATCCCGGCTGAGCGAATGAAAAAGGACAAGGCCCATCGAGTCCACTTATCCCACCAAGCCATCACCATGTTGAAAGAGCTGCAGTCGATCTCCGGGAAGTCGGCTTACCTGTTCCCGAGCACGCGTGGCTACGATGACCGACCCATTAGCAAGAGTACGCTGAACCAGGCTGTNNACCAGGCTGTGCGCGCCCTGTCATTGGACGTGCAACACTTTGTGCTGCATGATTTCCGGCGAACGGCATCGACCCATTTGCATGAGATGGGGCATTCATCCGATGCCATCGAACTGGCGCTAGCGCACAAGATCCAAGGCATCAAGGGAGTGTATAACCGAGCCGAATATGCGGACCAGCGCCGCGTGATTCTGCAGGCTTGGTCGGATTTCGTGCAGGCGCAACTGGACGGTGCGAGTGTAACGCCAATGTTTAGAGCAGCGTGATGAAGAAACTGGGGCCGGGAAAAAGAATGGTCGACAGCGATATCGAGATTTCGTCAGGACGCACGGTTCTTACGCTTTCGGAGGCCGCTGCGCTGTTAGCGTGCTCAGTAGATGACTTGATACATAAAGGTGCTCGTGGCGAGCTGCGGATCTGCGCCCGTGCACCTGAGGACACTGTCATCTATTCAACAAACAAAGGCTTGATCGGTTTATCTGACCCGACCCTTACGGGCATCCAGCGAAAGCTGCGCGAGGATCATGCCATTGATTTGTTAGCGCTGGCCGCACCTGAAATTCAGATGGTAGTGCTTCGCAGTGCGGACTGCGGGTTGGCTATCGCTCAAGGAGAAGCCTATCAATCGCACTTTACTGCTGGCGTGCGCATCGAGGCAACGGGAATTCCAATCGTCGTAAAACCGCTGGCACCGGAAGGCGCCGGTGGAATGGACATTGCTCCTTTTCGAGTATTCGCTTGCTACCCGAATACGCTCGATCCGAACGACTCGAGCACGCGGAAGACGTTCGCGCCGCTACGGCTAGTGCTCACGATCGATGCGATGAGAATTCTCCGTACCGATCTAGGCCCGCTGGAGTTTAATAGCAATGAGCCTACTTGCTTTGAGATCGACTTTGTCGAAGAAGCCTACATGCCCCGAACGTTGGTCAAGCTGTATGAGGTGGCAATGGCGCATTGGGATTGTAGTCGTCCAGGCTGGACTGCACCGGAAGCTGGAAGCGTCGAGCGCGCACTGCAAGAACTCGAAACCTACAAGGGGAAGCTAGCGAAAAATGCTGCAATTCTACTTCGCCGCTCCTTTCTGAACTGGACTCAATCGCACTACGAAAGGCGGAAAGCGAATGGCAAGCTTATGCCGTTTGACGCCCTGGTCGTTGTTGCATCTGCTTGGAAAACAATGGACGACTCGGCGGCTGACGGCAACAACGCGTTCGCCAAATATCGGGACAAAGCTACAGCATTTGAATTCTGGGAGTCGTGTGGGATCAAGGAGTATCTCGCCGTTTACGCATGGCAGATCGCCTCGCCTGAGTCCGCGAGAAAAACTGGCAGGCCACGCAGCAAATAGCACGTGCAGCGATGAAAAATAGAGGAAAGGGGGGAGGCCAAGATGGCTCCCCCCTTTCCTCTATTATGCCGCAAATGTTTGGTAGATCATGACCTCGTCTTAACAACTATCGACGACAACTACCAATGCCAAACTATTCCAAAAGCGCCTTGACCATCCTGCGCCGCAAGCAAGTGCAGGCGCGCACGGGTCTTCCCGTGTCTACCATGTACTGCATGATGGACAAGGCCTCCCCGTACTACGACCAAACTTTCCCAACCCAAATCCGTCTGTCTACTTCATCGGTCGGTTGGATCGAATCCGAAGTGGAGGCATGGATCGAGTCCCGTATTTTCGCAAGCCGCAAGTAGCAGTGGAGTTCGGTGCCGAGCCTACAAGTTGATCGCAGAAGTGCGCCACTTGGGCGCAGGCACCATCTGCATAACTCTGCTTATTAGTGTTCGCAAGTCCTGTACGTACGGCCGGCTAAATTTGTTAGGAAACGCGCTGCCGCACGTGGAATCTCGACTGAGCGAATTTTGGATTTAAATGTTATCAATAGAAAAATAGAGAAAGGAAAGGGGCCAATATCTTCAGCACCAGGATGCGGCTACTTTACGAAAAATGGATAAAGAAAAAATGCATGTCACCATGCTGGAGCCTTCGATTCGCGATATCTATAAGGCGATCGATCAGGACGAGAACTTGGTCATTACCGAGGTCGATGGACAACTGTCCACCATCATCTGCGAAGGGTTCGGAAACCTCCTCGTCGATTTCGAGGAGTTTGCTCAACATGCAGCGGCAGGCCAGTCGGGGTTTCATATCACTCAGAATGCGTTCGGCGGGACGAGCATCACTAGTGGGCAGCTGGCCGCACATTTTCGAAATTTGGAAAATTACATCTCGCTCTATGAGAAAGGTAAGACCTACAGTCCGCATGTCGAGGCTGCGTATGCGCAGATCGACGACATGGGCCTGGGGGCCGGTGAGTTCAGCAAGAATCCGGCTGAGCTCTACCAGCCTCTGCAAATGACTGGTGCCAATGTTTTCAATGAATTGATTGAGCGTATTAACCTCGAATGTAAGTCGGCCGAATTCAAACGCAAGATATCTACCCGCCAGTACAATACAGTACGAAATTTTCGTAGTGTCTGCGAGTACGTCGCAGCCCTGTTTGAACATAGTAAATCGCGCCTCTTGGTGGTTCGCGTGGACTTCGGCTTTGCTATTAATCCCCAACTGCATCCGCATGAAGTCACCCTCGCGGAAGCGCAAGAATATCTTGACCGTTTCCTGAGCAACCGCCGTGGTCGCGCGCTGTTTAAACACTTGGTGGGATACGTATGGAAATTGGAACACGGCCGTCTGAAAGGCTATCACTTCCATCTGTGCTTCTTCTTCGATGGCGCCCAAGTGGAAAACCATTCTTACATTGCGATGAAGATCGGCGAGTACTGGCGTGAACTGACGGATGGTCGTGGAACGTATCATAGCTGTCACGCAAATAAGCAGCCATATAGCCGCCCGGCCATCGGAATGATTGAGCACGACGACTTTGAGAAACGCGCCAATCTGCTCTACACGCTTGGGTATTTTTTCAAGAAGGACCAGTATGTAAAAATGAAGCTGAGCGAGAAGGCGCGCGTTTACGGTCGTGGTGAAATGCCCAAGGTACGCAGCAGCAGTGTTGGTCGACCACGTCGTGACGTCGAGGATAAGGAGGCGTTCCGCAGTATGGCGGACGTTTACGCCAAGGGCCTCCTTCGTAAGATTCTGCCTTCGACAACCTGAACAAACCGTTACGAAACGGAACGGGGCATGCAATCGTTTTTTCGGAGCCCTTCAAAGCTTTAAACTTTTGTTAGCTTGGGAAAAGTTTAACCCGCCGACTGCACGTTGCAGTTTTGGGTTGTTCTGGTGACAGTGGCGAAGGTCGGTGGACGATTACGCAGCAGCTTTGAGGATGCGGTAGACCGAAGCGATACCAATGTCACATGCTGCGGCAATGTCCATTTTTGTCAAGCCCTTCGCATGCATGGCCAGTACCTTAGCGGTCTTTGCTTTGGCGGTCGGTGCACGGCCGTGGTACCTGCCTTCGGCCTTCGTGGCGGCGATCCCCACCTTTTGACGCTCAAGCATGTTCTCGCGCTCAAACTGCGCGATGCTACCGAACAGGTTGAAGGTCAGGCGTCCATTAGGTGTCCTGGTATCGACGTTCATATCGAGGATGCGAATCGAAGCACCGGCAGCCGTCACCGCAGCTTCGATTTCGATCATGTGAATCATGGAGCGTGCGACTCGTGACAGGCTGGTAAAGACCAAGGTATCGTTTTTGGTCAACTTGGCGATTACCTTGGTAAATTCCACCCGGTCGACCATTCTCACGCTGCTGATCTGCTCTTGGTAAATCGTCTGATCGATGCACCCTGCCTGTTTGAGTTTTGCGATTTGATCTGCAAGCCCGGCGACTTGTTCAACGGTCGAAGTGCGGGCGTAGCCATAGGTAGTCATAAACGGTCCTTTTTATAAATAGGGTTTAAAAGTTGCGATAATATCAATGATCTCTAGAGGAAAAGCGCGTTTTGATCGTCTTTTGATGTAACGGCAGGCGAGCTCAATAGACCCTGCTCCAGTGAGAAATAGTTGGAACCCATTCCTCAAAGTTGAACTACAACCTCTTTGTTTCGGTTAATCTATTGCCAATAGTGAAAGAAGCCCGGACGCCACGAAGAAAGAGGACTATGTCAATAATGCAAGAGATATTCACTTGGACCCAGGGATTACCCGCTTGGGAAAGCGACGCCGTCGCGCGATTGCTATCTAAGCAAGTATTGACCGCCAGTGATCTAGAGGATCTTTTCGCACTACTTAAAGTGGCACACGGTATCCCCGATCCCAAGGACCGTAAGCCGGCGCCCCTTACTGCTGATCAAATTCCTGCCCCTGTCAAGGTCACGACACATGTAGAACGNNGTAGAACTTCTCGCCCTCAGAGACATGCGCAATGTCAACGCGATCGCTGAAAATCAGCGCCTTGCGTTTAGCGCGGGAGGGATTACCGTGATTTATGGTGATAACGGTTCTGGAAAGTCAGGATATTCGCGTGTGCTGAAGCGTGCATGCCGTGCTCGCGACCAGTTAGAGGCTATTCACCCAAACGCCAATCTGCCGACCGGCAAGGCTGGCGCTGTGGAAGCTACTTTCGAAATTTCCATAGATGGAGTTGCGGCAGATTCTCACTGGGCGCAAGGCAAATCGGCACCGCCCGAGTTGTCGTCATTGGCTGTCTTTGATTCGCGTTGCGCACGGGCCTACCTCGATAGCGAAGATGATTTTTCCTACGTGCCGTATGGACTCGATGTCTTTGAAGGCTTAGCTAAAGTCTGCAAGCATTTGAAAACTTCGATTGAGACCGAGCATGCTCAGTACGGTGCCGATCTTTCTGCATTTGTACCATTGCAAGGAGATACGCCAGTAGGAAAACTAGTCTCAGGCCTTTCTGCAAAAACGACTAATGCCCAAATCGAGGCATTAGCCACATTGACGCCCGATGAGTTGACGCAGCATATGGTGCTGGACAAAAGTCTTAAAGAAGCTAGCCCAAAGGAGAAAGCTGCGCAATTGCGCCTTCGTGCTCGGCGCATTGCCACTATTGCGACCAATACAGCAGACAAAAACGCGTTGGTGGCCCCAAATGTGGCGCTCAAGCTACGCGGTTTGGCGGATAGTTATCGCACTGCGCAGACCGTCGCCGCGCTCGCAGCGAAGCAATTTAACGAAACAGAGAAGCTTCTTCCCGGTACTGGTGGCGAGGCTTGGCGCGAGTTGTTTGATGCGGCACGAAGGTACTCGGTCGAATCTNNGAATATAAACCATTCGCTGCTCAGGCTTTGTCGGTAGGTCTTGACGATGTTACCTTTGTCGAGATCGAGATTCTGGATCCGCAACTCGCAGCCGAAGCCAAGGCGTTCGAGCTCTTGTTAACGGCCCGACTGGAATTGATCAAGGCCGCAGTAATTTCGCACAATTGGAACGGCACCGACGAGGCGTTGTTGAGTCCAGCGGTTCGACTTCAGGAATTGGCGGATAAGCTAAATTTAGAAGCTGAAGCAATGGAGAAGGCATCAGACGAGGTCGCGCGAGCGGTATTGCAAAAGCAATTTTTGGAGCTTGATGCCCGCGTCCGCTTGCATCAAGTCAAAGAAGCCGTGGCTACGGCGGTAACTCGACTTGCCCACCAAGCTCGACTCGTTAAATGCCTGTCAGCCGTAAAGACAAATGGCATTTCCTTGAAAGCGTCAGAATTTGCTGAGAAGGTCGTGTCCAAGGAGCTGGCCGATGCACTCAACCGCGAATTTAAAGCACTTGGCGTTGGTACTTTGAGTGTGTCACTCCAAAGTCGATCCGATAAGGGAAAGGCTTTGCACAAACTAAAATTGGAATTGCCGCAGAGTCGAAATCCTGTCGATATTTTGAGCGAAGGAGAGCAGCGAGCTGTTGCAATTGCTTCGTTCTTGGCTGAGGTAGGGCTGAGCGGTACGAAAGGCGGCATTGTCTTCGATGACCCTGTGTCATCACTTGATCATCGGCGCCGCGAACGAGTAGCGAAACGATTGGCTGTCGAGGCAGAAAAGAGGCAGGTCATCGTATTCACCCATGATATCTATTTCCTTTGCCTTTTGGCTGAGGAGGCACGCCTGGCGGGCGTGCAAATTGTCACGCAAAGTCTGACTCGCCGTGCAGAAGGATTCGGAATTGCCGATCCAGACCTTCCGTTTGAGGGCAAGACTGCTGGTAAGCGGATTAGCGCATTGAAGGCTCATCATCAGTCGATCGCCAAGCTGCACAAGGATGGCGAGGAACAGGCCCATCGTAAGGAGACGGTCGATGCTTATTTTCGCCTACGCATGACTTGGGAGCGAGCTGTGGAGGAAGTGTTGTTGCGCGAAGTGATTCTCCGGTTCCGTAAAGGAGTTGAAACGCAGCGGTTGGCTGGGGTGACGGTTGAAGACGATGACTACGCTCAAGTTCATGCGGGCATGACGAAGTGCTCCAATTACGCGCACGACAAGGCACTCTTCGGCGGGATCGCAGTTCCTGATCCCGATGAACTTCTCGCTGACATCATGGCGCTGGAGAGTTGGCGCTCGCAAATTGAGAAGCGTAGTTTAGAGACTGCAAAGAAGCGGAAAACGGGACCGGTTGCTGCCCCTCCCTCGGTCGCGGCAAGCTGATGTGTTTCACACTTCACGGCCGGACAACCAGCCTAGTTGCTGTGCCTCCCTCTCGCTGGTTCCTTGCGGCAAGTTATAGCTCCCAAGCATTGAATAATTCTGGTAATGTTTACCAGATATCAACAGCTTGAGGATGAAATGACAAAAGTACAGCATACTGGCGACGATGCGCTCGACCTCTTACAAGACATCCAGCCGAGCGAACCCGCGCAGCAAAGAACAATACCAATTTTGGATCGATGGGAGCTTAGCCATGATGAATTTACGAAAATTGTCGCACTCAAATCCAAGCCTGCGGGGTGTAACTCTTGGGTATATCGCCGAGTGGAAATTCCACGAGATGTTTCTGAACCACCCAGATGTTTCAGAAGCACGCAAAGATAACGATCACGACCGCAAGCGGAAGGGTGATCGCCGTTTTACTTACAAGGGCCATGAATTTATCGTCGAAGTAAAATCGCTGCAAACTAACCTAGTTCGGCGCATTGACGGGAAGCTCACGGGCAAGAGTCAAGTTGACGCAAGCGACTGTCGAGAAGTGTCGTTTGTAGATGGCAGTACGTTGAAAACTACCTGTCTGCTTCGAGGTGAGTTCGACATTCTTGCAGTGAATTGCTATGCGTTTAACGGTGAGTGGCAATTTGCATTTGCGAAAAATGCAGAATTGCCGCAGAACACTTACAAGAAATACACCGCCGCACAGCGCGCGGCCCTACTGCCCACTTTAATTCCGGTCAGTTGGCCGCCCGTGCATCCGTTTTATACCGACCCGTTCGATTTGCTAGATTCGCTCGTCGCGGAGAAGGCGGAGTCGGCGTTGTCAGTCGTGATCTGACGCGGCTTGCGTACTTGTCGCGTTTTCTTTGGCGCGATTTTCACGAAAACAAGGAAGTAACTGTGATTCTTCCTTGCGTGGACTTGCTTGACCACGCGGGACATTCCGGCCTTATTCTGTCGAACAATGACGAATAGGTCTTTGCAGTAGAAGCCTAGTTTTTCGTAGTAGTTGATAATTTCAACATGGGTGAGCCATTGACGATTTGCGCTCACTTCATCCTGGCACTTAACAATTGCTACACCATTATTCTTCAGTACACGTATGGCTTGGTCGCCGGCTTTGTAATACAAGTCTGAAACTGCCGCGTGCCACTTAGGAGCACCTTCGACGCTTTTTTCGTCGCCGTTACTGTAATACTCGCGGAATGCTCCAAAACTACCGCCGCCAGCTTTATGAGCTACTGTGTTGCGTAACAATCCTTCCATGTAAGGGGGGTCAAGAACCAAGGCATCGAGGCTTTCGTTCTCATACGGCAGATTGCGGCAATCGACGCCAGTGGCGATGTCTGTCGCCAATAATTCATAACGCGTCATGTCTACGTGTTTCCAGAATACGCCCCCGCCATATGTNNCCCCCGCCATATGTAACGTCGGCAATCCGAGCACCGTCGGGCACATGTAGATTTAGGATTTGGGGAAAGACCTCTGCATTTCCGCTGACGAATGCGGACATCATCACGTCGGTTGTAGCAACGCCGCCTTGTACTCGTTTGGTCTTGCCGACGATGGCATCATCCGCCTCAATCGTTCCCTCGACATCGCCGTTTGTTGCGATAAGTTCAAGTTTTGCTTGCTTCATAGTGCCCCTGTAATTTAGCTGATAATTATAGCGCCCTTGGGCGCCGCGAAGATCGGTTTGCCATGTTGTGGAACGGATCAGGCGATCATGCGCAACGCCTGATCGAGTGCCTTTTCCTTCAAGGACGCCCCTTGTCCAAACCATGCGGATTCCAGTCGATGATCGGCGCTACGAGCGCGGCGCTCGTGGTCCACGAATTGTGTCACCGAGTTCAAGAGGCCGAACGCTGTCCCCTTCGAGGACATCAATTCCGCTCCCTTTCCGTGGCCATCGAACAGCGCCATGACTTTGGACATCGCTCGCTCGTTGGTGTTCTGGGACGTTGGCTTGTCGATGTTGGAAAAGACTCGATGAATGTAGGTCGCTGCTTCATGCGACATCACTTTCCGCTCGCTCAAGCCCTTCATCCGGTACATGAAAGAATCCCACGTTGAGACAGAGATGCCAAGTTGGCGTTTGACCGCCTGCGCATCGAATGATGTACTGTGCGGCACCTTGACCGCTCCCGTACTACTGCCCAGTGCCACTGCCAGCGTGTTGTTGCAAACAACACGGATGCTGGTGAACTGCGCCGTCGTAGCCAGCGTGCCGTCGCATGCCGTAGCAAGCAGCACATAGGCATTGGTCACGTCATTGCCCTTGAGCGTAGCCGAGTGCCCCGTCCGGGCACGCGCCCAGAATTTCCGACCATTTTTTAAAATTCCTGCGGTCTCAAGCGCCATGCCAGACGCTTCAGTTAGATCGCGGTAGAACTCGAGGATTTCGCTGGGCTGCACTACTTGGTAGCGCTGGCCGACGACTGATAGTGGCGCGTTGGTATCGGACCGGAACAGCACTTTATTTTCCGGGAACGATCCGATTGCATCCGAATCGTCATCATGCCCAGTAATGAAGCGCACAGGCGCCTCGCGAATTTGCCAGTCCATACCAGCCTGCTTTGCCCATACTTCAATGGGCTGATTGGTGTCGAGCTGATTGCCTAGGCCATGCCAGGGCGTGGCGCCAACATAGGCCATTTTTTCAAGAATGTGTGCCATCGAAATTTCCTTTTTCAGATTGATTGACGTGCGCTTTCTCTGATGCCGATTTCAGGCAGCAGGACAGTTCGCAGAAAAGTGGAGGTAAGTGGAGTGCCGAGTGACAGGCTTTTGCCTGCCGTAACTGGTCGTCAAGGAGGGCTGCTACGGCTGCGCACTGGACGCGGCCAAAGCACGTTGCTACTGTTCGAAAAACGGGTCGTCTATTGCAGTGGTATCGGTTGCACTGAAATTGTTTTCACAAGCAAGACAAAGGAAATTCTTAAGAATATTTTCGTCAATGATTTCGCCGAGACGAACACCGGCAGTTCCGCCGGCAACGCCGCCGACAAGTGCGCCGACCACAGCGCCCGCCAAGCCGCCTAGCACGCTGCCCAACGGCCCCAATGTCAAGCCTGCAACCATGCCCACCTCAGCGCCCCCGACGGCGGCTGAGGCCCCTCCAGCAGCGCCTGCGATGGTGCCAATGGTGCAGCCCGTCTTTCGCGCGTAGTCATTGGTTTCGACGCGAGTGGATTCACATGCGGGGCATCGAAATGTCACTTGATGGAACCCCTTGTTGTGTGTGAATTAGACGGCGGCTTAGCCCTAGTTTCTGGCTGTTTGTATTGATAGCGGCCTGTATGGCGTTGCATCCGTGCGGCGTACACGGCCAGGCACACTGCAGATAAAATTCCGGCAGCGAAGGCCATGGCGAAAGCGGCAAGGTGTTCAAGCGGAGAGCTGTTGGGTCGCATGTTGAGTCCTATGAAGGGCATATATCGCAGCCTTGCTTGGCTGCGGTACATGCTGTTGGTTGATGAATTTTGAGCTGTAGACAATGCACGGAAATAGTATCCTCGGGGTCGAGACTGCTGCGAGGACGCTGACGTGATATACGGCTGGAATTTTCTTGAGTCTAGTGCAGGCCAACGCAGTGATCTATAGGTACACGCTTTGGTACACAAGCGGCGAAGTTGGCTAGAAAAATCGGAAATTGAAGGGCGTGCTTCGATGTTCAACGCATTCTGCATCGAAATAAATAACGATGTCACCATTAAATGTGGAATTACTCCGGCTGAATGAGGCCTGATTAATA
>CXWL01013086.1_pt2 | contig 11529 bp, 11 predicted proteins | sample 590931 | NCBI WGS metagenome assembly CXWL01 (sample SAMEA3498368, study PRJEB10139) | groundwater metagenome | biome: water well; material: biofilm material | place: Germany | collected 2015-04-27 | reverse complement strand
ATTAGATGCATAACCAATCACACACCCTGCCTAGTTCTACGAGACGGACCAACTCCCAAAACAAGGGACCTCGTGCTCCCACCTGACTACGACCGAACCCTGTTCACCACTTTCGGCGCCAGCCTCGTCATCACGCAAGAAATCGAATGACCAGAAACCCGATCCCGTATCTTCCTCCTAGGCAAGGCACCCCATGGCCCTCCTCGCCACAAGGGGACACCCGCACGCACCGATGCTGGCACAGGACAGGATGTTTTAGAGAGAAGATAAGGAGCACCGAACCGTTAGTAGACCACCACACAGCAGAAAGGACACGGTTGGACCATGAAACGCATACATGTCAATGCCATCGTCCCACGCGCTTCAGGCTCGAAATGGANNTTGAAACGAAACGGGGTGAAAGGCCTCCGACATACGCACCTCTCGCTCGAAGTCACCATTACCTGCGTATTATGCTCCAAATGAGCCAATGATTATGCTCGAAACCAGCCATCTGAAATGCTGCAAATCAGCCACCTGTTGCGTTCGAAGTCAGCCACTCAGCGCTTGTGGCCAGGGACGTTTAAAGCGAGTCTGTTCTTACGACACAGCCACGGTTATCCGCAGATCGGATGATTGAGAGACAAAGCGACCCACTCTTTGTTTCCATAGCCTCCCGTGTTCCTGAGACTGGTCCTTCAGCGCGGCGCGGCTCGGGCGGCCAAGGCCTGGGCATCTCATTAGAGCAAACGTCGATTCTCCGCATGCGCTCCACTTTTTCGAAGTTCGTGAGATGCGAGCTCTTTTTAGGCTAAGGGACAATACATCGTCGTGTTCTGCCAGAGGACAACTGCGCTTGCCTACGATATTGACCGGCTTTTGGCAGGAATCTTAACTCGCATTGTGAAAAATTCGACTGACCATCAGGCCCGCAGGGCTCACCGTCTTGCAGAAGCAGAACGGCATTGGCCACCCGTTCGGCAAATGGCGACACGTGAGGAGCGTCATTCCGTCCGGATAGGGCCAACGCACTCCAAGAAACCAAAATGGGCACTGGCCGCCATCGACGGCTCAGTGCACCTATCGCTCACGTCGAACGCTACTGCAAATGGGAAAACGGATCGTTGAAACTAGCGCTATTCTTGAAGGCCTGAAGTCGGTCGTTGGCAGCATATGTGCCGCAGATTGAGTGTCTCAGATCGGCCAGGAGCGGAAGTTCGGCGTCGAGATCGTACCGCCATAAAGCGGTCCTCAGCCCTGCCGCATTAACGTTGCTGATAACCGGCATGCGCAAGGAGGCGAAGCCGACTGGAGCATGTCCGGTTGATTAGTGGGTTAGGCACCTGCGTGCGCAATGTCGAGAGCTGATTTCTGTAAGGCTCGACGAACTCTACAAGCCTAAATTCTGAAGTCTCATTCGGCTGTGGGAGGCATCTCTTGTTACGCAGTGATTCTATTTCTGTGGACCGTATACCGATATCATCTGAAACGACTCATTAATACTAACGCTGCAACTAGAATCCTCTTTGGATTCCACATACATTCGTGGATTGCTCAATAAATGAGAAAGAGCAACCAAGGATAAATCCTTCTTGTCAAAAACCAGCGTGCCCAGAGGTTGCTGCTGATATCCGATAAAGCCTCTGGTAAGGCGGCAGTATTTGACTTCTGGATACATGACGATCTGATCAGGAGTGCCTTTCAACGTGCTGGGGACACCTTTTATCCCGGCAAAAAGTCTCTCAGTTACTATCTCACCAGCACGGAGCAAGAAGGGTTTGATGGTCGGTAGTGCCGCTCCACAGTCGGGAAGCTTTGCGTGAGTATCCACCCTTTGACTAAACATCATCACTCCCCCCTCTTGAACTGGCGTCTTATCCGGAAGCCCGACTCCCAGATGCGAGATTGTTGCGTCAATGTCTCCGGTATTAACCAGGGCGATGTCTATATAGAATTCAGTGGATCTTGGTTCGGCACATCGACCTACACCTAATGCAATTGCATGCGTCGCAATATGTTTGGGGCGCGAGTTCATCATATAAGTCCCCCATGAGATGCCAAGCGCGCACAGAGAAATTACAATAGGTGCAGTCTTTAGCAGCCATTCCAATACGGCAGGTGCCCATCGCCGATAACCTGTTTTGACAATCTCATAAATCTGACTCATTTTCAAAATCCTAAAGGCGGACTGTACGTGCCTTGCATCGCAATCATTTTTGATGTGCCGGGGACAGGATATGGCGTTCAGGTGCCTAACGCAAAGCTAAGCCGCGAGCGGAGGCGGCGCGAAGCGCCGACGTAGCGAGTCGGCTTGAGCGACGGGTTAGGTCGGTGTTCGCTCGCACTTTACTGAATTTTCGGATCATGCGGTTTTTGTCGTCTCAAAGTTTCCCATCGCTCCAAGCCGGATAGTGATTAGCTCAATGTCGGTAAGTGCTTCATGCGGGCCTTGTCGTGTTCCTTTGGGGGTACTCCAAAAGCAACCGGCGTCACACACTCGGCCACCTGTTTTAATGGACCCGGAAACAACGAATACATATTCGTCGGCGGGGTGAGTATGAGGTGGAATAATCGTTCCTTTCTTCATCTTTAAACGATGGATTGAGCCCTGCGGGACAGGCTCGGTTAGAACTACCCAGCTCGTGCCGGGAAATGCGGTCAAGTCCGCAAACTTTTGCGCGGATAAATCTTTAAATGTCTGGGTCATTATTGCCTCCGTTGTGTAATGAGACCTAACAATGTTTAGGCCGATCCGCATAAGAGCCGGATCTGCCATTTGCTGTCCGTATAAGACACCACTATGGTTCGTGAACAATACGTCATAACTGGTGCCGTTTCAATGAGTTGCAACTGGGCGACCATGTATCACGGGTTCTTATGCGGATCGGCGTAAGACCCCTCCCTTGAGAAGGTTCACATCCCTATCCCACTGCACACGCCTGCCAGTCTCCCTGGGACGTTCTTGGGTAGTAAAGGAGAACCGCCTACCATAGAACGCAGGCGTTGAACGGCCGCTTTTCGATTCGGTGATCGACGGTTTGGGTCGAGGACTGCCACCGGCCACTTTGCGACAGTCGCTAAGGCGATCTCCACGCCGGAAAGCTGCCGTTCATTAGAGATGGTGCTCGCTTCGCGCTAAGCTTGTCTGGATTGGGTATGAGTCTGCTGGGGGAGGGTCGCAGAACAGTTACCTAACACGCGTGTCGGTGTCCACAAAACCTGCCCAAATGTCTTCCCGTAACTTCTCGAACTCATGTGACCAAGAACTCGACTTCCACCGTCCAGAAATCAGACGACTGAAGGACATCAGTATGGTATCCGTTGGCCCCCGTGTTACCGAGACGGGAGCGTTACCGCGTCCGGCACCTCTCGGCATCCAGCGCGACCCACCTTTCTGTGGGCTATCTATAATCGAGGCCTGTTGACAAGCCGGGTTTGAGTGATATAGCCTCACGCTAGTTTCAAAGGTGCGCAACTATAAAGTCTATGGCTTCACGGGATCAAGACACATCGCTCTTTGAGCACCACGCCGAAGTCTGCAAGATCTTTTCGCATCCCAAGCGGCTGCAGATCATTGAAACGCTACGGGATAAAGAACTCACTGTCAGCGAGGTCGTAGATCAGTTGGGAATTCCCAAAGCCAATGTGTCCCAGCACCTCGCGGTCCTACGCCAGAAGAGGGTCGTCATGACTCGTCGAGAAGGCCTGAATATTTACTATCGGATTGCCAATCCCAAAATCATCCAGGCCTTCGATCTCATGCGGCAGGTGCTCGTCGAACAACTCGAAAGTGGGGAGCGGCTTGCGAAGCGACTGAAAAGACGGTGACTTTTTTTGACGCATAGTTGCAAAGTTGCGCGTCCAGTTGACTTGCTGGACATGATGAGGGAGGGCCATCGATGAACAGGCCTGAACAACCGGCTCCCACGTGGTCGGCGCGCGTGGTGGACGCGACCCTCCGGCTGTGCGTGGACTTCCCGCGGCTGACGATCGGCGTGATCCTCCTCCTCACCTTCTGGGCCATCTTCCAGTTGCCCAAGATTACCACCGACACGGACCCCGAAAACATGCTAGAGCCCGACGCGCCGGTTCGGGTCTCCCATGAGGCCACGAAGCGGACCTTCGGGATTCATGAGCTCATCGTCGTGGGTTTCGAGAGCGAGCGGGATCTCTTCAACGTCGACGACCTCACCAAGCTCTTCCGGATCAACCGCGAGATCCTGAATATTCCAGGAGTCATCATTCCCGATGTCTTAAGCCTCGTGACCACCGACACGATGCGGAAGAGCGGGGACACCCTGGAGATCAGGAAGCTCTTGGAACGCCCACCGCAGACGCAAGAGGATGCTCGGCAGCTCAAGGACACCCTGCTTGGCAATCCGCTCTTCCGGGAAAAGCTCATTTCCCAGGATGGGCAGCGGGTGGCTTTCTACATCCCGATTGAGCGGAAAGAGATCGCGGCGCGGGTCACCAGGGAGATTCAGGCGCTGGTCGATACGGAGCCTGGGATCACGGCCAAGATCGCCGGCCTGCCCATGGCAGAGATGGTGTTCGGGGAGCAGATGTTTCTGCTGATGGGCGTGCTGTCTCCGCTGGTGATGCTGGTCATCACCGTCGGTCTGTGGATATTCTTCAAGGACTGGCGGCTCATCGTGGCCCCGTTGCTCGTCTCGATGCTGAGCGTGCTCTGGACCATGGGGCTGTTGATCGGCCTCGGCTATCCGGTCCACATCATGAGTTCCATGATCCCGATCTTTCTGATGGTCACCGGCTTGGCCGACGGGATTCATATTCTCAGCCAGTACTACGACGTCTATCCCCGCTATGGGGACAAACGCACGGCCATCCTCGAAACGATGAAGGAACTCTACTCGCCGGTGCTGTACACCTCCTATACCGTGATGGCCGGGTTCGGGTCGCTGATGCTCGTCAACATTCCGCCGGTCCGGATTTTTGGCCTGTTTGTAGCCATCGGGGTCTTTGCCGCCTGGATCCTGACCGTGACGTTTCTTCCCGCCTTCATGATGTTGCTCAATGAGGAGACACTCAAGCGGCATTGGAAGGGCGAGGTGGCCACTGGCGGCCTGCTGGTCAGAGTGGCTGACTGGCTGGGGCGGCTGGGGATGGCCAGGAGTTGGGGGGTGCTGCTCGCCGGCATCGCGGTGCTGGCGCTGGCAGCCTACGGAATGGCGCACAACCGGGTGAATGACGATCCGGTCAAATGGTTCAAAGCCTCGAGCCCCATCCGACAGGCCAGCCGGCTCATGAACCAGCAATTCGGCGGCACCTACATGGCCTACCTCGTGGCGGAGGCGGATGCGCCAGACGCCGCGACGAGACCGGAGGTACTCCGCTATCTCGACGAGCTCCAACGGGAGATCGGCCAAGACCCCAGGGTCGGCAAGACCACCTCGCTCGCTGACATCCTCCGGTGGATCAATCGAGTCCTAACCGGCAACGATGAGCTTCCGCATAGCCAGGAGCTGGCCGCGCAGTATCTCTTTCTCTATCTCTCCTCCGGCGGCTCGCCGGACACCTTGGACAATTTCGTGGACTACGGATACCAGCGGCTCAATATTTGGCTGCAACTGAAGACTGGGGACAACCAGGACATGATCGAAGTCATGGCGCGAGTCACCCGCTATGTGACGGCGCACCCGCTCCCGGGGGTCCGTGTCGAGATGACCGGCCCGACGTACGTCAACGTGGTGTGGCAGCAGGTGATGGTCACCGGCATGCTGGGCTCCTTTGCGGGCTCAGTCGTGACAGTCCTGCTGATCATGGTGGTCGAGTTCCGCTCGCTGCTCTGGGCGCTGATCGGAGTGGTCCCACTGCTGAGCACTATCTTCGTCTCATACGGGCTGCTCTTTTTCATCGGCAAAGAGATCGATATGCCCATCGCGGTGTGCTCCTCACTGGCCCTCGGGATCGGTGTGGACTTTGCCATCCACTTTATCTTCCGATTCCGGGAGCGCTACCGGCAGGAACGGGATCTTCAAAAAAGCTTGCAATGGACCTTCGGCGAGCCGGCGGTGGGGATTCTCCGGAACGCGCTCCTTCTTTTCCTGGGGTTTGCCGTGATGCTCGCGGCACCGCTGGGCCCCTACGTGACGGTGGGTGCCTTCGCCGCCATTGACATGTTGGTGGGTGCCCTTGCCACATTGCTGCTGCTGCCAGCCCTGATCGTGCTGCTCCAACGAGTGATTCTGAAGAAGGAGGTGTGACGTGAATGAGAAGCTTCTGATGGTGAGATGTGCAATGGCGCTGTTTCTGAGTCTCATCCCGGGCGCCGCGTTGGCCGAGGATCCGGCCTCGCTTGTTCGGCAATCCCAAGCAGCCTTCCACTATGCCGGCACAGACCTCAAAGCCCGCGTGAAGATGACACTGCTCACAAAAGAGGGCCAGCAGCGTCTCCGGGACCTGATGATGCTCCGGAAGAACGAGGTAGAAGGCAACCAGCGGTACTTTCTGTACTTTCACGGTCCGGCGGATGTGCGGGGCACCGTATTTATGGTCTATAAGTATCCCAACCAGGCGGATGACCGCTGGCTGTTCCTTCCGGCGCTCAACCTGGTCCAGCGCATCGCCGCACGTGACAGCCGGTCCAGCTTCGTGGGCTCCGACTTCTCCTATGAGGATATCTCGGGGCGTGATGTGGAGGCCGATACCCACACGGTGCTCCGGACTGAGGCGCTGGGAAGCCGGCAGACCGTGGTCATTGAGAGCGTGCCGACGCGGGAGGCCGACTATGCCAGGAAACTCACCTGGATTGACCAGTCCACCTATCTTCCACTGAAAGAAGAGTACTACGACGTGCAAGGCGCCCCGTACAAGGTCTTCACGGCCGATGAGATCCGGGACGTGCAGGGGTTGCCCACGATCACGAAGCGCACGATGACCAACGTGAAGACGGGGCATAAGACCGAGGTGGTGCTTGAGAGCGTGGCCTATAACGTCGGCCTCGGTGACGAGATCTTTACCGAACGGGCGCTCCGAAGGCCTCCGGAGAAGTGGCTCAAGTGATCGTGAGACGCGAGGGGTGAAGTGTGAGACGCCCATGGATGCTTCGACTGGTCATCTTTCTGGCCTCGGTCGTCCTCTGGGTTCACTCCTCACGCTCCTTGTCTCACGCCTCAGGCGTCTCGGCCGAGGATCTCTCCATCCATGGGTTTCTGCAGGCCAACTATGACATGCGCGTCACTGGGCAGCAGCCTCCGAATCCGCAAGGGGGCGACCTCTTGTTCGGGGAGGAACGGTTTCAGTTGCGGCTAGGGTACTCCAAGGAGAAGTTTCGTCTGTTCACTCGGAGCGACTTTTTCTATGACCATGTGGCCAACCGACCGGGTATTGAGTCGCGCGAAGCCTATGCTGAGGGCAGTGTCGGATCCTCCGATTTGAGAGCAGGCCGTCAGATTCTCATCTGGGGGGTGGGCGATTACATCTTTATCAATGACACTTTTGCGAAGGATTGGGGAGCCTTCTTCTCCGGGAGACCCGTCGAGTATCTGCGGGTGCCTCAGAACGCTGTCAAGCTGGATTGGGGGACGACAGCGGTCTCGGCCGAGATCGTCGCGATCCCGTTTTTCCAGGAAGATAAGCTCCCTTCTCGCTCCAGCTTTGTCCAGTTTGATCCATTCTCAGGCGTGGCGCGGACCACGCAGGAGCCTGCGATGGAGTTTCAGAACACGGAGCTGGCCGCGAGGCTCTACGGCACGACATGGGGGTTTGACACGGCGCTGTACCTCTATCGCGGGTTCTTTCGCATGCCTGCCCTCCAACCGAATCAAATGACCACGCCGACTCTTGTCATAGAGACGTTTCCACGGCTCGCGGTCTATGGCGCGAGCACCAGAGGGAACGCATTGGGCGGGGTGGTGAGCGCGGAGGTCGGTTACTATGACTCGCTTAATGATCAGGCCGGCCACAATCCGGCTATCCCGAACAGTTCGTTCCGGTATTTCGTGGGGTATCAACAGCAACCCTGGGAGGATTTCACCGTCGGTCTGCAATACTATGGCGAACTGATGTTCCATTATGATGCCTACCGGGCCACGTTGCCGTCCGGATTCCCAGCTCAGGACCAGCACCGGCAGCTCATGACCCTCCGGCTTACGCAACTCTTTTGGAATCAGACCCTGCGGGTGGGCCTCTTCGCCTTCTATAGCCCTACGGACCAGGACTACTACCTCATCCCCGAAATCCGGTATAGCATCAGCGACAATCTCTGGGTGTCAGCAACCGGGAATATTTTCGGAGGGCGGCGCACGACCACCTTCTTCGGCCAATTCGGTGCAAACGACAACCTGGCAGTGACCGTGCGGTATGAATTCTGACAGAGATTTTGCGGGAGATGATTACAAATGCCTGTCGTGACGGTCTTTGAAGAGCATGCACCGGAATACGATCAGTGGTTCGATGCACACGAGCCGGTCTATCAGGCCGAACTCGAGGCGCTTCGGAAGTTCGTTCCCGTCACTGGAATGGGCATCGAAGTGGGTGTGGGCACCGGACGCTTTGCCGTGCCGCTCGGCCTCAGGTTCGGGCTTGACCCGAGCCGCACCATGCTCCAGAAGGCCCGGCGGCGAGGTCTTTCGGTCTGTCAGGCCGTGGGCGAACGGCAGCCCTTTCGCGACGCGCAGTTCGATCTGGTCCTGCTGGTCACCGTCATCTGTTTCGTGGACGATGTGCCGACGTTGTTCCGGGAACTCAGGCGGGTATTGAAGAGAGATGGACAACTCATCATCGGGTTTATCAACCGGGACAGTGAACGTGGCAGGTCGTACGAATCGCGCAAGGACGCGAGCCTGTTTTACCGAGAGGCGCGGTTCTATTCGGTAGCGGAAGTGGCTGACTGGGTGAAAGAAGCTGGCTTTGGTTCGCTGCGATTTTGCGAGACTCTCTTCGGTGGCCCAACCGAGTTCTCAGCGAGAGGCTTGGAGGTTCGTGAGGGCTATCGCGATGGCGCATTTGTCGTGCTCAGTACCCGAAACACCTGAAAGGCTTTGAGCGCTGGTTGCTGCACCGCTGGTGTTAGGAGGATGGTCCATGATGGACAATGGCATGACGGGCGGTTGGATGGGAAGCTGGATGCTTTTCGGCATCGTGTTCTGGATTCTGATAATCGCAGGGATCGTGCTTTTGGTGGTCTGGGTTGTGCAGAAGGCTATGGGCGGTGGGGCAGGCGGAACTGAGGGGTCAGCCCTGGAGATCCTGAAGAAACGGTATGCCAGTGGAGAGATCTCAAAAGAGGAGTTTGAGGCAAAGAAACGGGATCTTTTATAGAGGAGCGCTCCTATGGCCAGGGATCGCCTACTTGGTCTTGTGTGTGAAGGCGATGCCGGTTATAAAACAGTTCAATGTACTCAAACATCGTCCGCCGCGAGTCTACCCGTGTGGTAAAAAAAATTGGAGAGATACGCCATGAAAATCCTGTTCATCCTCAATGATGCGCCGTATGGTTCAGAGAAGGTCTACAACGCGCTCCGGTTGGCCATGAAGTTGCAACAGGAGCACACTGAGGCGGAGGTGCGGGTGTTTCTGATGGCGGACGCGGTAACCGCCGGCCTGCCGAACCAGTCNNCGGTCATCGGGAAGGGGGGACAGGTCAAGATCTGCGGCACCTGCGCCGAGGGACGTGGCATCCAGGCGCTAAAACTGATCGAGGGCGCTGAGATCAGCACAATGAGCCAACTCGCCCAGTGGGTGGTTGAGTCGGAAAAAGTGCTCACTTTCTGAAAAACGGCGGGCAGCAAATAGCGAATAGCAAGGAGCCAACAGCTCAGAGCCATTAGCTGTTAGCCATTCGCTGCATGCGTGGAGGATTCATGCCGGGCAAAACCATTCTGATTCTCGGCGGAGGGATTGGGGGCCAGGTGGCGGCAAACTGCTTGCGCCGGCTGCTGGGCAGAGAACATCGCATTGTCTTGGTGGACCGGGAGCGGACCTTTACCTTTAGCCCCTCCCTGCTTTGGATGATCGTCGGGGCCCGGAAGCCGGCTCAGTTCAGTCGCGATCTGAGTAGGCTCTCGCTGAAGGGGATTGAGGTCATTGAGGCCGAAATCACCACCATTGATCCTGCGGCGCGGCGCGTGAGCACGTCTGCCGGCGAGCTGATCGGCGATTATCTCATCATCGCGATGGGAGCCGAGCTGGCTCATGATGCGGTGCCGGGCTGGAAGCCCAGCGCGATTAACTTTTACTGCCTGGAAGGCGCCGAGCTCACCCAGGCTGCGCTTGCCTCGTTTCAAGGCGGACGGCTGTGCCTAGTGGTGGCAGCCACGCCGTACAAATGTCCAGCCGCTCCCTACGAGGCGGCCATGCTGATCGCGGATTTCTTTGTCCGTCGCGGCATCCGCGAGAACGTGGACCTGCACATCTATACGCCTGAGCCACTACCGATGCCCGTGGCCGGGCCGGTTCTGGGCAATGCGGTTCGACAGATGCTTGAAGAGCGCGGCATTGCGTTTCATCCCAACTTGAAGCTCGAACGGGTGGACGGTGAGGCGCGGGCATTGGTGTTTGCCGGTGGAGAACGAGCTGAATTTGATCTCCTGCTCGGTGTCCCGCCCCACCGGGCTCCGGCAGCGGTGCGTGACTCAAGCCTTCTGGGAGATGCCGCGTGGATCCCGGTGGACGCCAGGACGCTACAGACCCGCTACGAGCGCGTCTATGCCATCGGTGATGTAACTACGATCATGCTCCCGGTCGGAAAGCCGCTTCCCAAGGCTGGAGTCTTTGCCCATTATGAAGCGGAGACGGTGGCTGAGAATATTGCAGCGGAGATCGAAGGTAAGAAACCTGCGCACACGTTTGACGGCCAAGGGTCTTGCTTTCTGGAACTGGGTGCCGGCCGGGCCGGGTTTGCTGGCGGGAACTTCTACGCGACCCCGGAGCCTCTGGTCACGATGCGATGGCCTGGCTATCACTGGCACTGGGCAAAAATCCTGTTTGAGCGCTGGTGGCTTTCCCATTGGTTCTGAGCAGACCACGCCAACGGGTATTAAACGCGGGCGTTCACGCAGTCATTCATCGGGGCCACCATTTGTCTCGTGGGCATGGTGGTCACCATGTACGCGCCTCGCGTGGCTGTGTGAAATAAGTTCCTCTCATACACGGCCATAAGCGAAAAGGCACTGACACCGGCAAGACTCGTCGCATCGTACTTGGCATGCGTGAGTCGCACGGGAGTCGAAGTAAAAAACAAAGCGGTCGTAAAACGGTCGTATAGCAGGGCTATTTCCTGCTTATTCCAGCTCACTCAATCTCACTCCTTCCATGGTCGCAAGTCGTTGACTTTCTGGGCCAAAGGCGATGAAACTAGCGTCAATATTGAGGGTGCTGGCATCGGCCTAAATCAAATCCCGCCTTCGGCACCACTTCAGGTGCAACTCCTGCTGTGAATGTTCTTTCTTTTTCACCCCGTGGGATCCCGATGGCGCCGTCATTCGATTGGACCACCTGATAGCCGTCGGTCGTGTACTTCGGCTCAGGGTCGGAAGCAGCCGTTCAGAACAGCGAGAAAACATCAATCCAGTGCCGATCCTTACCCGA
>CXWL01021478.1_pt1 | contig 11531 bp, 13 predicted proteins | sample 590931 | NCBI WGS metagenome assembly CXWL01 (sample SAMEA3498368, study PRJEB10139) | groundwater metagenome | biome: water well; material: biofilm material | place: Germany | collected 2015-04-27 | reverse complement strand
TGAAGCGTAGCGGCGGAAAGTGCTTGTCCGTCCTTGGGTGGTGCCATATTCGTGGGAGCAGAATATAGTCTCTCTGTGTTCGAATTCCAAGTACTCCAGAGCCCGCTGCCATGGGCTCAGGAGGCCTCGTCATGAGCAGGTGGCTCTGATAGCCCAAGGCATCCACTCCTGAGCAACTGCGTCTCAAATCGAGACGTGATCCAGTAAAATAGCGTCATTATCACACGCCACTCCACTCTCCGGATTCTTCTCAAATGGGTACACTTTTAGGCACAGAGCCTCATGTTCTTGATCTCTGCAGTCTGATGCCATCGTGCCGGAATGGCCAGAATTCAGTCCATCATGTCCAGCGGCAGAGTCCTGGGATCTTCTTTCTCAAGAAACCATGTCGGTCTTAGTGTCCGAACCGTGCTTAAGCTGGAGTGTGTCGCGCAGTGTCTGGTCAGGGCAAGGATTGGCGACAGTGTCATCGTTTCCTAGAGGTGCTCGGGATGGGAGGACGTATCCTGAATGATTAGCACGAGCCGTCGTGACAACGACCACGGTAACCCATCAGAGCTACGGACTTTTACCAGTGCATCTCATGAGAATGTACACTGCGCACCCTACCTCTGCCACTCCCATGCCCTCCTTCTGGGGCATGGCGCCTCAGCTCAGTTCGACTAAATTTAATCGTAGACGATGAGGTGGATCTCACGGCATGAATTAGGAGGGACTTCATGAAGCCCTATGCAGTTCGCGAGAAGTTACGGACTTCCGTGCAGGGCACGCTCTCGTACACCGCCGAAGGCACATGGACCACGGGGATAGTCTGGGATCTTTCCGAAACAGGCTGGCGCACCACGGGCGAGCGCCCGATGCCTATCGGGCTCGAAACGATCGTTTTCCTCACCCTGCGCGATGGGGAGGAGCTTCATTACATCCTCATCGAATCTGCCATGGTTCGCTGGTCTGACGGTCGCCATGCAGGATGGGAAATTCTGCGGATCGATGCCTTGAGTCAAACTTGCTTGGCAGATGTCATGGATCAGTGCAGCCAAGACGGCGTGACCTCAGGCATGAAAAGAGAAGACAGGCTGCTCCACGTTCCGACAAGGCCTACACTCGACGAGGTGTGAACAACCGGACAGTGGTCAGAAGGGGAGTTGAGCAACTCCCTCCTTGAAGAAAGAAGGGTGTAGCCAGGTGTGGAGAGTGGCGATCACAACTTTCGATCTGGGGGGGGCCTCAATTGGCCTGGCTGGTTGTCCCGCTTCTCCTTCCACTGAAGACGAGTTGCCATGGCCCTCACATGATGGTTGAGGCTTCCTGTCCAACGAAGTCCGGTCGGTATGGGCGCGAGCGCTCCTGGTGTAAACGACAAGCTTCTCTTTGCCGCCAACACTTCCCTGTAGGACAATCCCCGCGAGTCCAGCCGTCATCACGGTGCCGAGGGCACGTTCATCTGTGCGCTCTGGTTGCTGGGAATCTATAGGCTCCGCTGCAAGCGCCGTGGAACTTTCCGGGTTTTCCGCCGTGTCCCTTATCTCGCGCAGGCTTTCACCGACAACAAAGGGTACCAACTCCTTCTCTTCTCCAGACGGCGACGCTTTCGAATGGAACGCTTCATGAACGACTTGTACGCGCGTTGTTTCAGAAGTCACGGTCTCCGGTGTCGGAGGCCCTTCGGTTGTGATCTCAACCATCTTCCGAGTGTCCTCTGGCAGGCGGAGTTCTCTCCTATCAGTTTCGCTCGATCGGTCCATCACAGAAGACAGGACTGTCCCATGACCATGAATAGCCATCGGCTGACTTGCGCTATGATTTGTATGTTCGAACCGGCCTGGGCTACAGGCTAGCGCACACGAACCAACAACAACGGAGAAGAACGAGTCGATGAGTCCCGTGGAGAGGCCGGATTGGGATCGTGTCTAGGAAAAGAACGAAACGTGCCGGCACCCGTGGGCGTTGATGCACCACCTCGAGTTCCGGACGGTTGACATCCTGCCCTCTAAGCGAGCCCTCAAGAACGCCGATGGGGTCCTGCGCCGCTTCGAACTCGATCACGCGGTAGGTTCCCCTTGCAAAGTCACCACAAACGGACGAATATCTGTCCATGATCAAGCGAACCATTGAGCAGGTGATCCCCACGGCCACCGCGCGTGAATCCACGCAAGGCCTTCGTACCAAAGCGCGGGCATCACATCAACAGCAGTGCGCACCTCTGGAACCAAGCCAGGCAGTATGTCCGTCGCTTCAACCGTCGTACGGTGGACCATGTTCAGGGGTTGTGAAGAAGTGCGAGTGGCGCTTCAATGATAGCAGTCACCAACCGCTGCCCCAGCAGCACACCTACTGGTACACAGTACCACGCATGCGCGCGCAGCGAGGCCAGCCTTCAACTCGGAGTGATATTGGCTCACGATTCGACCAGCCTCTGTCCGTTACAGTAGGGCCTCATCGAGGAACGACCACCCCTTCCCTGTTCGGTGGGTCTCCCCCTCAGACATGCTTTTGTGGTCGATGATGCGCATCATCCGCCCTTCAGATGCGGCGACCAGCACACGTGTGTTCTCAATGGAGCGGATGGTCATCGTCGTCGCTCGACTCACCTGTTTGACCGGATGATCACGACGCACTGGACGCTCCATGCGCGTACCCTGCGCTCCGCCCTGCCGAAGGATCCCGTCACGTTGACCGCGTTGGTGCGCGCATAGCTGAACAGGCCATTCAGCTTTTCATGAAGAATATGGGCCACGCGACCGAACAGCATCGCGCCCAGAAAGATGTCCCCCACCTGGACGCATTCGGTGTAAATTGACAATATGTTGTGTGGGTCGTTGGGTTGCCGGTATACTCACGCCACATGACGAGATTTCTTTGGTCACAAGATCAGGGCAAGTGGTGCGGCTATCTCCAGGACCATCCTGACCGCCAGGTGCACGGGGAGTCTTTCGAAGAGTTGGAGGTCAAACTGCGCCAGTTATCCCGCGATCTGATTGCCAGCACACCGGCTAACAGACAACAGATTGCCTGAGCGATCCGACTAGGGGGTTAGGAGGGCTCGTGCCATGAGGATGCGCACGTCACGCGATCTGCTTGACGCCCCCTAGATCAGGCATCCCCACTGTCTCCACGATCACTCCTTCCCTTGGCAGGCCCGTGCGTTCCTCGAGCTGCTCGGGTTCGTCATGACCCACATCGATCCCCAGTCATGCCAACCTCCCTTATCACCTTCTGCATTGTGTCAGCCGCGCCCGGCATTTCTTCCTCTCTCTGATGCTGACGTGCAGGTATCAAGGGGCCCTGCACGTGACAAGATCAGATACAGCGCGGTAGAGTTCGCGACGAACATGGGGTACACATCTGCAAGCGGCAACCGGATGTAACCTGATTCTGACGAGTACGCTCGTCTTATCCGATGGAGGTCAGCTGTCAGCCATGAGCCTGCGGCCTGAGTTCCCCTCCACGTTGGCGTCAGGTTGCCCAGAACATCCGCATGGCCGGACGTTCGTTGTTTACTCGTCCCTGACGGACGACAGGGACGAATCGATTATCCGGTCTACCAGGGTAGCCACACCATAAGATCGATCACGCTCGCCACCTCTCAGCGGGTCGGGACCGCGCTGTAGGGGTACGCTCACACATCGCGAGGGGTGACAGAGGCTGCGATCGCNNCCTACGCCTTGTAGGAGTCCCGCGTGAGGTGGTCTCCTCATCCATCGACGCGCTGGTGTTCCGTGGTGCCCTGCACGACGCACTCGCTGTTCACGCGGCTCGACTTCCTGCTCTCGACTCTGAATCGGTGGATTCCAGGGAAAGAGGTTCGATCCAGCCATCCTCAGCATGGCTGGGATCACTGAGGCGGCTGCGTGTCCCACCCGTCCTTATGCGGCTCCCCCACCCTCCTTACGGGGCATGGCAGATCTGCTCGGTTCAATTAGACTCGTGAGGAGACGATAATCTGCGTCGAACCACATGAGCCAGGAGGGAGCTTGATGAAACAGTATGCGATGCGCAACACCGTACGGACTCCTGTTCAGTGTGAATGCTCCTGCTTCGCTGATGGCGCGGTGATCAATGGACGTGTCTGGGATCTTTCGGCAACAGGCTGGCGCGCGACGATGGATCGGCCGGTACCCATCGGCCTCGAGAAGAGTGTCTTTATGACCCTGCGTGATGGGAATGGTTGCCGTCCCATCTTCATCGATTCCGCTATTGTCCGCTGGTCCGAAGGCCGTCACACCGGATGGGAAATCACGCGAATCGATGACAGCACCATCGCTCGGTTGACCGAGTTCATGGCACAGCGCGAGCGAGCTGAAATTACGGGCGATGTCATGGAGCAGACCTCTCTGAACCTCCCGCAGACACATGCACTCAACGCGGTCTGAACACACGCAGTCTGGCCTGCAAGGGCGTTACGAAACTCCCGTCGGAGATCGTGGAGACTTCAAAACGACAGTTCAACCTGAGCGAGCTGCACAGATTCAGGTTGGTTGCTTCAATTCTGTGACCGGCAGTGGTGAGGATGAGGGGGGCGTTGTTCGGAAGTGGGCCAGATTTTTTGAAAAGACCACTTCCATGGTGCAGTCAAACGCCACGAGCACTTTCTTCTCAACACGAGGGCGTTTGAGCAAGTAGATCGTGCGCCACAGCCACCAGGCTATGAAGCCCGAAACGTTCACGCCGAGAACGTTCGCGACATCGGTTCGTGTGCGCCGGGCATGGCGCGTTACTTCATAGGTGCAAGTCCTATGGCCAGGTTTTCGCAGAGCCGAAGGCAAGGAGAAGGGCAAGGGCGTCGTCGCGAGGCGGGGTCTGGAGGAAGCTCAATCCAAAGCTGCGGGGCGATGAACAAAAACCGGATACGAGGCGTGATGCATCCGGGGCGAGTGGGCACGTGACCACGAAGCCCTCCATCTGCGGCTGGGATGCATTTTGTAAATCCGGCGTCTATGCGGTGAAGGTAACGTGTCTTACCCCGGGAGATCTCCCCGATGCTTCGGAAGAGCGAAGCTGGGCACTGAGAGATCGGTGCTGAACATCGAGGAGAAGTCAGCAGAGGGCATAATAGGCGGCGCCCCCGCTGAAGGCCTGAACGATGAAAGACGAAGGATCATGATGGAGAGAGACGCGACTGCATCTGACCACCTGCCCATGCAGGCTGCGGCCATGCCGCAGGATGAACGCGTCGCTGGTTCGTCAGGACAACCGGAGTCGATTCACACCCAGGCGCTGCTGGCCCAGGTTTTGGATCGGGCCAATTTGCAGCGCGCATTGAAGCAAGTGCGCCAGAACAAAGGCGCGCCGGGCATCGATGGAATGACCGTCGATGAACTACCGGGCTACCTCCGACGCCACTGGCTGGAGATACGTGCACAACTGGAGGCGGGCAGTTACCAACCGCAACCGGTCAAGCGCGTGGACATTCCCAAGCCAGACGGGAAAACTCGACCATTGGGTATTCCCACAGTGTTGGACCGCTTCATCCAACAAGCCATCGCGCAAGTTGTCTCGGCGCAATGGGAACCCCATTTTCATCCGCACAGTTACGGCTTCCGGCCGCAACGCTCGGCGCACCAAGCGATACGCGAAGTGCAATCTTGCATTCGGCAAGGCTATGACTGGGTGGTGGACATGGACCTGCAAGCGTTCTTTGATCGCGTCAATCACGACCGGTTAATGGTGCGGCTGAAAAGCCGTTGCCCCGACCGTGCGCTGCTGCGACTCATCAACCGCTATCTCAACGCCGGTGTGCGCGTAGGCGAGACTATTGAACCCACGCGCATGGGCGTACCACAAGGCGGGCCACTCTCACCGGTGCTGGCCAACGTGGTACTGGATGAATTGGACTGGGAACTCCACCGGCGCGGCCACCGTTTTGCTCGCTATGCCGATGACTGCAACATCCTCGTCAGAAGCAAGCGGGCGGGAGAACGGGTGATGGTCAGCATGACACGCTTGGTCAGTGACTCACTGCGACTCACAGTGAATCTGCTGAAGAGCGCGGTGGACCGGCCCATGAACCGTAAGTTTCTGGGCTTCACGGTCAGCCGTAACGGAGCGAAGCTCAAGGTCGCCGATAAGGCGATCGAAAAGTTGAAAGACCGGGTACGGGAACTGACTCGTCGTACACGTGGCAAACGCATTGACGCTGTCGTCGCGGAGCTGAGAAAAGCCCTGCTTGGTTGGAAAGCGTACTTCGGCATAGCCGAGGTGCTGAGTCCTCTGCGCGATATCGACAAGTGGGTACGACGCAAGTTGCGCTGCTATCTCTGGAAACAATGGGGGTCGGCGGGCTATCGGGAACTGCGCAAGTGCGGGGTATCTGTCCGCGAAGCGTGGAACACCAGCAAGTCGGCCCACGGCCCGTGGCGGTTGTCGAAGACACCTGCCCTGACCATCGCGCTCCCATTGCGCTACTTCGAGAACCTGGGAGTACCGAGCCTTGCGCCACGGTAAGAATTCAATTCATCGAACCGCCGGATACGTGATCCGTTCGTCCGGTGGTGTGGGAGGGAGGGGCCGTGAGGCTTCTTCCTATCCCGATTTCCCAATGGGATCCAGGAGCCCGAGCGTCAAGTAGTGGAACGGTTTCATCTGGTCGTCTCGAACGGTGGTACGAATAGTCCGTCCAGCCACTTATCCTTTACGCAGCGCGTGTTGCCCGGTGGGAGAGTGGAACTCTCCCGTCTTGGGATCTGGCACGAGTGCATAGCCGCCCAAGGCCCCGACCCCAGGCCACCCAGAAACTTCCAGGTACTCGTTGATGAGGACCGGCCCTTCGCTTTCGGGCAGGGCAACGTGGCCAAGAGTGCGGGCTGATTCCAGTAGTCCAGACCAACGTATTGGTCGGTCCCGTCGCTCCATCGCTGAGCGAGGCTTGATCCTTCACGGTGATCACTTTGCAGTTCGACCGGATTCCCACGTGCTCTTCAGCAAGATCGCACTGCACGTAGGTGCCAAGCGTGTCCCCCGGTTCCGGGAAAATACCCTGACCAGCGCTGACCAGGATGACTCGCAACATGTCTGGCCGAAGATGCGGGAATAACGGCATCGCCTCTCGCAAAAGTCATTCATGGCCGCGATGGTCTCGACCCCGGCGAAGCCGCCTCCGGCCACGACGAAATTCAGTAAGGACGGACGGGGCGCCTCTCCACACTCAAAGTCAGCCTCTTCCAGGTTAGCGATGAGGTGGTTGCGCAGCACCATCGCGTCACCCAGCGATTTCATGGTGAAGGCCCGGTCGGCTAAGCCCGGGATATCAAAGAAGTTCGTGGTGGACCCGAGGGCCAGCACCAGGTGATCGTACGGCAGCGCATGACAATGGTTCTCGTGTCCATGTGACACGCCGACTCGTCGATGCACGAGGTCGATGGCTTCGATCTCGCCATGAAAAAACGTCACCCGGCGCAGCAACTTGCGGATGGGGCTGACGATGTTGGTGCTATCGAGATCGCTCGCGGCGACTTCATGCAGCATCGGAGTGAAGAGGAAAAAGTTGTCGTGGTTGACCAGGGTGACGTCCAAGGCGGCTCCTCGCCCCAGTGCGCGATCGAATTCCAACGCGGCATACATGCCGCCGAATCCACCACCGAGGATCAACACACGTGGCTTGCTGTTTGGCATACATCATCATCGAAAGCCTAGATTGTCCGGGGAGTGCGACGTGAGGGCCTGTTCGATATGGGCACCAGACATCCTGAGGCGTGTGCCGTCTGATCGTGTAGCAGGAGAGAGCTTTCGCCCGCAGAGAAACTGGTTCGCGCCGAGCTCTCGGGCCTTTCCTCATGACGATCCCGAAGGTATGATTCTCTTGCCACTTTTTCCGCATGAGCGGCACCTCAAAAACTATGGAGTGTTTTTCATCGTGAGTAGGCCAACAGCAAGACGAACGAGTAAATGCCCGAGGTTGTGAACAAGGGACGGAAGATTCTCTCAGCGCTCTGGTAGCTGTAAGCGTTGGTCGATATTGGAAATCATACCATGGAGGGAACCGATTGACGTGGTTGAAAAGGAAATCAACAAGCGCTGCAAACCATCACGTGGCGTGACACTCCTTGCAAGTACAATGATAAAAGCGACACTCCCAATACGAGCATTATCGTATAAGAAGTTATGCACTTTCATACGGCTATGGTAAAAGAGAGAAGGCTGGGGTGTAGTATCTCGTTGGATTAAGCTCTGGCCGTACGCAACACAGCATTGTTAAGCGACCTGTTGTCCCGTAATGCCTCGCGTTTGTGGACCTATGTCGATGCGAGGGGTACATTGGGCCTCAAGATCTTGGAGGACACATGAGCGCATGGTGGCTACTCGGTGGGCTGGTGGCTGTGGCGATTGGAGTCATTGTGTACAAAGAGTGGAAGGTCCGCCATCGTCCACTGTCGGGGTCTCATTGTGTTATGACCAAAACGACTGATGGCGAACTGCTTCAATTTCTAGTCAGACCAACACGCGGGACTGGAAAAGAACTGTGATAGGCGCAGGGAGCCACGTTACCGTCGAGGCGCCGAGAGTTTCTGGCCGCTACGGCTCAAGAGCTTCCGCCACACCTTGTCGTTTATCTCAAACTCGCTTGAGAAGCAGGCTAAAGAATGCGAGCCGCACAAGGCCGCTTAGAAAGTTTACGGCTTAATATTCCCAGCGCATTTACCGCCGGCGCTTCCAACTTCGACCGCTTTTTGTAGCAACCCATCCATCCTCCCAATACTCTGCCCCGTCCGTAACCATTTCCAGTACACTTATCTTCCACAGGGAATAGAGTCCCTCGGAGAACCGCCTCGGCCAGGTTGATGATTCCTACGCTACCACTGCCGACCCGGCTGCCTCCCTATCATAACGGTCATGACGACAACACCCTATCTCAAACGATTTTCGAGGAGATCGGGGCCTCGCAACGTAGCCAGAGGCATCAGGTGGGAGGGAATGTGGCTGACCATGCGAGTCTTGGTCTCTCAGCACCCTCGGCCGACGCTCGTTCGGAACGTCGGTTGTTAATTTTGAGAGAAGCCCTAGAAGCGCCAGAACCTTTCCATTCATTACTCGCGACCGAGTAGTCAGAAACAAAGGTGTATGGAGAGCAATCCTGAAGGCGCCGACTCTTACTTGAATTCCAGATCGACGTTGAGGACCCCACGGGGCGGGACTTGGATTTCCTTGTGCAACTCCCCCAAGGTTTCATGCCACACCGAAACAGTATGCAGTCCGGGCGGCAGCCCCTGGATGCGAAACTGCCCCACATCGTTGGTCTGATCAAAAAACGGATCGCTGAAGACATACCGATAGGCCTGCATGAACTTGTGCACATTGCACTTGACCACATGCAACCCTTGCCTTTTCAGCTGTTTTTTGACCGGCCCCCCGCCCGGTACCAATGCCACATTCAATACGGTGCCGTGGTGCAGAGACATATTTGTGTTGTGCATCACGGGATCGTCATTCCTGATCTCCGCCTCTGCACCGACTCGTAGTGGAGCCACGCGAGGATAGAACACACATCGCTTATTTTGCACAATCGAAACTTGAACGGGACCATGGTCCGCTACGCCCTGCCCTGAATCGACATGCACGATGACATCGCGGACACCGTGAGTCGCTGCATCAACAGAAAGTGTCGCCACAGTCACAACGTGGCCACACACCTCACTGTCTCGATCTACGGGCACGTCACTCGGTGCGGGAACAGGTCCGCGATAACTCACCTGTCCCACCACCACGGGACCTGCCGCAGACACTGCCTCGTTTCTTGCAGCCGGATCCGTTGCATAGGCGACAGATTGAACATCTCCAAGAGACCAGACAACGAACAGGCTCCACAAGACGTGCCAAACCTGAAGCATCCGGTTCAAAGGAGACGTTACCATCGTAGCAACCCCCTCTCCGAGGACAACGATAAGATGTAATGCACAAGATCCCATGCTTCTTTCTCTTTGCCCTGCAAGGAATCACCGAATGACGGCATCGGGGTTCCATCGAGCCCGGTCATCAGGCTGCGATAGATGTCACGGGGCGCCGTTCCGTTCTTCATCGACGCGCGATCAGACAGATTTCCAGCTGAGATGGAACGTCCTCGGCTATCCTTCAAGTTCCCTTTCAGTGATTCTGGTCCATCCCCGTAGCCGTTGTCGCCATGACAATGGTCGCAGCTGTACTTCACATACAGCTTCCGCCCATTCTCGATGCTGGCCTCAGAGGATGGGAAGGGAGGATCCGGAATACTCAGCGGCGTAGGCTTCTCTTCTTTGAACATCGAGTTGAATGATTGGACATAGGCAATCACCGCCCAACGTTCCTCTTCTGACAACCCGTTGAACGACGGCATGTACCCCGGAATCCCCTGTGTGACGGTGCGGAAAAGGTCCTGATCCGTCGGCATCTCACCGGAGGCGGTGCTGCGAAATTTGAAGCTTTCCGTTGTAAAGTCGCGTGGATGAGGCGAAGAATACCGCCCGATAAACCAGCCGGCTGCCCCATCACCCTTCCCATCTCCCCCATGGCACATGGCACACGCTCGTTCGTACACGACTTTGCCCTTTCCCCTGGTCACTCGGTTGTCTTCCGGCTTGACGGCAAAGACAAAGGAGGTTTCGCTCGCGCACACGATCAGCATGGCAACGAGTGTGATGATGTGTTTCCTCATAGCTGCTCCTTAAAACACGATGTCGACACCGGCAAAAAAGGCATTGCGGAGATTCCGTGCCGCGCTTTCGCCCCCTTCCGACTTTCTGATATTAAAATCGTCCCGCACAAAGACCGCGACATTCGTACGCAGGAAGTATTTCGCCTGGATACCGACAAAGGACGACGACTTCCGTTGATCCAACATGCCGCCCGCATCCAGATTGTCGTACCGTACCGAGACCAACGCCCTATCCGTTACATAAGCATCAGCCTCGACGGTCAGACCGGTTGCCGTAGAGTCGAACAGGCCGGACAGCGCGGTCGGAGTCTTATTAATCTTATCGACGGCATACGCCGCATAGACATCGACCATCTTGTAGGTTGCGCGAGCCGATACACCCCAGCGATGCCAATTGACATCCTCTTGTGTCTGGACTTTCGCATTACTATTGCCGTGGTAGATGAATCCGGAGATGTTTGCGGAAAAGTTCTGCGATCTGGCATAGTCGAACCGAATCATGCCGTAGACATCCTTCCCCTTATTCGAATCACCCATGGCTTCATTGGCACCATTCAGGATACCAATTTGATAGAGGAACCAATCCCCGAAGGGACGTCCATGTATGTCGACCCCCGTCTCAGCGCCTGAATTATAGAGCGAAGCGCCGAAAGGAGACAGGTAATTGCCTGCCCGGTCGTAGAGTCCGTAGAACTTCGTGGCAAAGGCGCTGGGCGCAAGCCCGGCACGATTGAACGTGCACGGCAAGAAGGGGAGGCACCCGCCCGTCTGACTTTCTCCGACATCGCCCAACTGCTGCCGCACCGTGGCATAGGAGGAAAAGGTGTTCGGGTCAAATTTTCCGACTCGCAGATGCAAGAGATCGTGACGCCCTATGTTGTTGAAGGTGACAAACCCTCGCTCAACG
>CXWL01013505.1_pt1 | contig 11531 bp, 14 predicted proteins | sample 590931 | NCBI WGS metagenome assembly CXWL01 (sample SAMEA3498368, study PRJEB10139) | groundwater metagenome | biome: water well; material: biofilm material | place: Germany | collected 2015-04-27 | reverse complement strand
ACAACGCACCCCGGAAAACCGATTGGCCGCGATCATCATCCCGAAGCCGTTGCGACAAAAAAGAATCCCAAAAGCCTTCTCGTCATCCACCAATTGCCCCGCCACCAAAGCGGCATATTCCACAAAATCATCCTCAGGGTCAAGCTTGATAGCACCCACGTCCTCCACCTGATGCTTTTGTGAAACCAGCCACTTCTTAATCTCTTCTTTGAGTTCAAAGCCTCCATGGTCCGCCCCCAAGACTATTTTCATCTTCTATTTCTCTTTCAATCGTGATGCGATCACCGCCCCAATCGCCTCCCTAATTTTAATCCACCTTAATGCCCGGATCTCTTCACCCATGCCCTCATACATCCTGACTTGCTCGTCCGCATAACTCCACAATCCCTCATCCAATTCTTTCGGACTTTCAAAAAAAGCCTCGTATTTATTCAGCATCACCAAACACAAGACACCTTCATCTTCACCCCCCTGTTCATTCACCAAAGTTTCATAATAAATCACCTTCAAGGCGATCAGCTTCGCCAGATCGTCATAAATGACCTCATCCGCATCACCCGAATTTGCATCTTCCAGGGCTTCTGCGTACTCACTAATTTCTCCATCGATGTAATCAATCACCGATATCACTCCCACTTCTTCCCCGCCATCCAAAAGCTCCAAATCTAATTGTTCAACCTCTCCCTCCATCCCCATTCCCCCATCAAAATCCACAAAATATGGTTCAAGTCCCAAATCACCTCTAATAAAATCCAAATAATCCACTCCCCTTAGCCTTCCAGATCTTTCTATCATGAATCTTATCCTCTAACAAAACACCTATTTTGTCAATCAAGGCCAAGCTCAGCTTTGGCGTCGTCGCTCATCATATCGCTCACCCAAGGTGGATCCCAGGTCAGCTCCACCACCACCTTCTTCACTCCCTTAACTTTCTTTACCGCCTTTTTTATCTCTTCGTCGATGATACCCCCCAGGGGACACCCCGGACTCGTCAGGGTCATTTCAACCTCTACCTCCCCCGCCTCCTCCCGGACATCATACACCAACCCCAAATCCACGATATTAATCCGCAACTCCGGATCAATCACCGTTTTTAGCGCTTCTCTGACCCTCTTTTCTATTTCCGTCATCTTGTTATTCCTCCATTTTTCTTACTAATTTCCTCCGCCAGCCGCCACCACCTTCCATTTTGCTCCAAATTTCTTTCTCTCAGATATTGGAAAGCATTATTAACACAGTATTCATATAATCCTAACAAATGTTGCGGTTCTGCCTTGATAGCATCCGAAAACCTTTCCACTAACATCAATTCGCCCCGCTTCTCAACCAGGTCATCTACCTTCGCCAATTTCTCATGCAAAAAGTACTTCACCGCCAAGTAATCTCTCAGGGCTGCGATTCGAAATTCCACCCCTACTCCCTCGTCCAAAACTAACAACAACGATGCACTCGCCCAGTCTATCAGAGCATCAACCGTAAATGAACCAAGCTCAGAATACTTCTCCTTAATCATGTCGCCTATTGTACCCTCATTAGCGGTTTTTTGACAAAAAGGCTTCTACCAAGATATATATTCCCCAAACCGAAAGAATAATTGCGATCAGCAACCACTGCGTACTCGCCAGGAAGAGGTCGTTTCCCGTTGCTCCGATTCCTGCCAAAACAACCCCAACAACAGACAAATAAATCAACAGCTTCGCTACCGCCGGCTTGTTCTTATCTTCAATATCCAATTCTCATCACCTCCCTTCGCCTCGCCGTAGCATTTGCGCAGGCGGGCCCACCTTCATTCATACCTCTATTCTACTTCCCCCGTCAATCACCCGAAGACAATCAAGTATCCTACCACTACCAGGACCAGGCCCATCAACAGCCTCATCCATCTCCCATACTTATGCTCCCATTCTTTCATCGCCACCACCTGTTTGCCGGTATTCATTAACACCAAAACTACGATTAAAGGAAGGATGAAAATCAAATTATAGTAGAGGAAGTAAGATAGGACAGAGATCATCGGTAATCCCGATCTGGCAATCAAGCTCGCCGTTCCCACATATAGCGGCAACATACAGGGCGTCGAAAACGCCGTCACCGCTATTCCCACCAAAGCCGCCATAGGCAGACTCATTTTCTCCATCAGCCCATTGATCTTTTTTCCACCAAAATCTGGCATCCGCAAGTGAATCGGGGAGTCAGGCCAGATCCCGTCCTTAAGTTGAATCAATCCAGCCAGCATAATTATTATCCCGATAACGTACTTAAAGACACTCGCCAACCACAGCCGCTGCAGATAGAAAGCCAAACCATAAAATAGCAGTCCAATAAACAAATAGGTAACAAAAACAGCGCCGACGTAAACCATCCCCAACTTGACCAAAAAGTATTTATCTTTCTTACCGGATCCAAAAACCAGCAGGTATCCCAAAAAGGTGATCATCATCCCAATTCCACAGGGATTAAGACCGTTTGTCAGAGCCGCCAGAGTCAGTGACCAAAAAGAAATTAACATTGCTATTTCAATAATTCTTTGACCCTATCAAGAACAAACGATACTGCCACCTGCTCTCCATTTACAAAAACAGTTGGCGTTCCGGATAGTTTTAGTCTGTTCCCCAAACCGGCATCCTCTCCCACAAATTTATCGGTTTCGTCGTTATTCATTTTTTCAACGAATATCTTTTCATCTAAACCCAGGCTCTTGGCGTAGCTGACAAACAACTCATCCGGGTTGCCCTTATCAGACCACTCGGTCTGCTTATCAAACAGCAAGGCCATCATCTCCCAGCCCTTGCCAGCTAAGCGTGCCGCCTCCAGCGCCCTCGCCCCCCTCCAGGCATTCTTATGAATATTTAGCAGCGGAAAATGTCGGTGAATAAACCTCACGCCTGGTGTCGACCGTAACTCTACCGCGACTGGCTCAGCCGCCTTGCAAGCCGGACACTGAATATCTGTAAAAGCCACTACCGTCACCTTTGGCTCTCCGGTCACCACCTCCCACCTCGCCCCCTCCACCAGCTGATCGACCTCAACCTTTAGCGTCCCCGATCCATCACTGGATAACTTCGACAAACCAATCGCCATCAAAATCACCAAAATCACGCTTACCCCAAAAACAATCAGTATCGTTTTTAGATTTTCCATATGCAAAAAAGCTACTTAGGCCAAATCTTCTCTCCGGTGGCCGTATCGATTATTTCGACCGCCGCCGTCGGACAACTCTGTGCCGCCAATAATTTCTCCGCGTCCACATTACCATCCTGATCAATGATATCTGCCTTGTTCTCATCATTGAGCCGGAAGGTCATCGCTGCCACAGCGACACAGCTCGCTGCCCCGATGCATTTATCATTGATCACCTTTACCTGATACTTCGTCTTGACGGGCTTCTTGTCACTCCCAACCGTATATTGAACTACCTGTTGATCTGCCATACCAAAATCTTATCATATCTACCACCGTTTCTAATCTTAAAAGGACAACAAATCAAACAACCGGGAAAGAACGGTTTGCTTAACTTCCAACACCTCCCCTGTCTGTGCCGAAACCCGCACCATCTTGTCAACGTTCACTCCAAAGAGGCCAAACATCTTCTCCGTCTTTGTTCCGGAGATATCATAGACCAGTTCACCTGCCTCGTTAGTCTTCAACTCAGACTCTGGCGTCCCCTCTTTAGTTTCCGACAAGTCATCTATTAGTCCCCTACCTCGCAGATCCCCCGCCACGTCACTCAGTTTTTCCACTTCCACTTCCTCTCCCGTCTCTTTCAACTTTACCTTAACCCTTCTTGTCTTGACGTCCACCACCAAGGGCAAGGACGTCCTCACTCTCTCCCCCTCATCCTCAATTTCCAATTCGTCATCCACCGACTCCAGCCTTACTCCATCCTCAACCTCCACTTCTAGCTCGTCGTCCTCTACTTCATCAATTTTCAGTTCTCTTAAGTTCTCTTCTTTTTTCTTTTCTTCTTCTATTCTTTGCTTCATTGCTTCCCTTTGAGACTCTGTCAAGATGCCCGCCTCTGTATCCTCCTCCAGTTTCCGAATTAAGATCTCTCTATTCTTTTGCAACGACTCAACCTTTGCCTTATTCTCTTTCCTCTCTTGCTTAATCTCGATCTTGGGAACTCCGTCATTAGACATCTCCACCTTTAGCCCCTCACGCTTCACCTCCATAATTTTTTTCTCCGATTCCATCATCTTCTCTTCCGGCTTTTTTTCTTCTCTACTCTCCTCCGTCTTTTCTTCATTTTTCTCCTCTTGTCTCTCATCTTCGTCTCCCAGAACCACACTCCGGTAAACAACAACCACCCCAGTCTTACTGATCGTCACGGAACTAGCCGCTACGCTTCCCGCTCCCACCAAAAACAAAATAGCCGAAACCAATACCGAAAACAAAAAAATTCTACTCACAATTAACACTTTATCATACCCTCACCCCCTCCACCACCACAAGACACCGTCAAAACCCTAAAAAAACTTTTCGAAGTGAATTGCTTGCTTGGCCACCCCCTGACTTTGCAAATAGGCCGCCGTCTCGATAATCATGTCCTGCCCGCCGCAAAGATAAAACTCCCAAACCAAAAGGTCCTTTTCTTTGAGAATAAATCCCCCGCGCAGACAATCACCCACATGCCCGCATTCTCCATGCCAATGTTCTCCGGGTTTGGACAGAACGATATGATAATCAAAATTAGGAAAATCTCTTTTCAGCTCCTCCCATTCTTCCAGCCAAAACAGATCCTCCTCGTGCCGCATCCCCCAGATCAAACGCAGTTCGCCCTGGTATTTCTGATTGATGAGCAAATCACTAATCATCGACCGCATCGGCGCCACCCCGCTACCGGTCGCGATAAACATTTTTTTCTCCTTCGGCCGCTTCTTATCCAGGACAAATATTCCGATCGGCCCCAAGGCCTCCACTACGTCCCCCACGGCCAGCCCCATAAAGAACTTACACCCCACCCCCATCGGCGAGACATCCAAGAGAATCTCTATCTTGTTTCCACCCGGCGCACTAGCAATCGAGTATGAGCGGCGCAAACCCTCATCGTTTACCTTAACGCTGACGTACTGGCCCGCCGAGAATAAATATGTTTTTTCAAACTCGAATACAAATGACCAGTAGCTGCCAGCCAAATTAGTTCTTGATATCAACTTAGCACTCAGTTTTTCCGGCATGGGTCTATCATAACAAACCGCCCCGTCAGTCACTTGACAAACAAAAGTGTAAGGAATACACTTACCTTAATTATTAGTGTACGAAATACACCACAAATGTCCCATCAAGAAAAAGAAAGTCGCCAGCTATTCCAAGCGGTTATCAAAAACGCTCTCCTTGAGGACATCGGCCCAAATGGCGATGTTACCTCTAATCTTTCACTCTCCCCCGACGCCAAATCAGTCGGTGATTTTTTGACCAAAAACGAAGGTGTCATTGCCGGACTAGAAATCGCCCGGCTGGTTTTTGACCTACTCGATCCATCACTAGAATTCGAAACATTAGTCACCGACGGAAGCGATATCAAAAGTGGCCAAGTGGTCGCCCTCGTCGGTGGACGTACCCAGTCGCTATTGGCCGGGGAGAGAATCGCCCTTAACTTTATTCAACGCATGTCCGGAATCGCCACTCTCACTCGCCAGTTTGTCAAAATAGTCGCCCCCTATTCTACCGTGATCTTGGATACCAGAAAGACCGCCCCGGGTTTGCGGGCGATCGATAAACTGGCCGTTAAACTCGGCGGAGGCCAAAACCATCGTTTCAACTTAAGCGACGCCATCCTTATCAAAGACAATCATATTGCCGCGGTTGGTACAGTTTCTCGGACCCTGACCCGTGTTCTCAATCATAATCATCTCAACCTCCCAATCGAGGTCGAGGTCAAAACCCTGGACGAACTGGGCGAGGCTCTCGCCTTTCCGGTCAACCGGATCCTTCTGGACAACATGAGCCTGGATGAAATGCGCGCCGCCGTTCAAATCACCTCAGGCAGGGTTCCCCTCGAGGCTTCAGGGAATGTCACCCTCCAAACCGTTGCCGATATCGCAGCCACCGGGGTCACCCACATTTCCATCGGAGCTCTAACCCATTCAGTCAAAGCCTTAGATATTAGCCTGGAAATTCATGACTAACACAGAACAATTCACATCGGCCGACCAAGTCTTCCGACAACTAAAGGCCCGCCTTCGTCACGTCCTTCCCGAAGGTCTTGTCCCCGATTTCGAACTTCGTCTCAAGGCCGAACTGGTCGCCCAAATTGAAACCCTCAAACGGGAAAAGAACGCCGTCATCCTCGGTCACAACTACATGGAACCGGTCCTCTTTCACACCGTCCCGGACTACCGTGGGGATTCTCTGGAGCTTTCCAAAAAGGCGGCCGAAACTCAAGCCGACATTATTGTCTTTTGTGGCGTTCATTTCATGGCCGAAACAGCCAAAATTCTTAATCCCACCAAAAAGGTTCTAATCCCTTCCCGAGAGGCCGGCTGCTCGCTGGCCGAAGGCATCCAGCCTGCCGATCTGCGTTGGCTTCGCGTCCATTATCCTCATCTGCCAATCATCACCTACATCAATAGCTCAGCCGCCGTCAAAGCCCAAAGCGATATCATCGCCACCTCAGGCAATGTCAAACAGGTTGTCAACTGGGCCAGGCATCACTACAACACTTCATCAGTTATTTTTCTCCCTGACAAATACATGGCCAAAAACGTCGCCACCGAATTGTTCATGGATACTTACTTCCCGGACAAAAAGAGTGAACCAAGAAGTGAAATCGAAGTTACCCAAAAACCCACCGTCATTGGCTGGGATGCCGCCTGTTATGTCCACGAACAATATACTCCAGAGCACATCCACTCCATTCGGTCTGATTACCCCGACGCCGTTGTCCTGGCTCACCCCGAGTGCCCGCCTGATGTCGTTTCCGCTTCCGATTTCTCGGGTAGCACCTCGGCTATGACCAAGTACATCCAGGAACACGGCCCATCCAAACATATTGCCCTACTGACCGAATGTTCTATGGCCGACAATCTGGTCGCCCAAAACCCCAAGCTTAATGACCACCTGATCAGAATGTGTAACCTCCGTTGCCGTTATATGCACACCATTACCCTGGAACAAACCCTCGCCGCTCTTAAAAATGAACAGTTCGAAATAATCATTCCCGAAGAAATCAGACGCCCCGCCGAGATTGCTGTTAGAAGGATGTTTGAAGTACCGGTATGAAAAAAAACTTTTCTCACACCGAGGTTCTCATCATCGGTAGCGGCATCGCCGGCTGCACCGCAGCCCTTCAACTGTCACTTCTCGGCCACCAGGTTGTCTTGGTCACCAAAAATCAAAAGCCGGAAGAGTCCAACACCTATTACGCCCAAGGAGGAATTATTTACCAAGGCAAAAATGACTCACCCCAACAGCTCGCCGACGATATCATCAGGGCCGGCGCGAATCTTTCCGATCCCAAGGCTGTATCCATCCTGGCTCAGGAAGGTCCTGCCCTAGTCAAACAACTTCTCATTGATCGCTCCGGAGTCTCACTGGATTACGATGGCAAAAATCTCGCTCTCGCCAGAGAGGGAGGGCACTCCATTGCCCGTATCATTCACTCTGCCGATGCCACCGGTAAGGCCATCGAAGTCGCTCTGATCGCCCAAATAAAGGATCAGAAAAATATTAAGCTGCTCACCGGACTTACCGCGCTCGATCTGATCACTTCCACCCATTCCGGTAAACACGCTTCCCATATTTCCTGCCATGGCGCCCATTTTTTCAATTCCCTTGATTCCGACATCTCGACCATACTCGCCCAACATATTATCTTGGCCACCGGCGGACTTGGATCCGTCTATCTTTACTCCACCAATCCAAAAGGCGCCCAGGGTGATGGTATCGCCATTGCCCACCGTGCCGGCGCCCACATTGTTGACATGGAGTACGTTCAATTTCATCCCACCGCTTTTTATCATCCAAATGCACCCCGATTCCTCCTCTCGGAAGCCATCCGGGGTGACGGGGCCCGTCTTGTTGACGCCCAAGGCAAGCCCTTCATGGACAGTTATAGCCAAAACTGGAAAGATCTCGCCCCCCGCGACGTTGTTGCTCGGGCAATCTTCTCTGAGATGCTAACGCATAACCAGCCGAATGTTTATCTTGATCTCCGGACATATATTTCTCCAAAAAGAATTAGGACTCACTTTCCCAACTTGTATTCGAAGTGTCTCCAATATGGTATCGACATGACCAAAGATTTGGTTCCGGTTGTTCCAGCGGCCCATTACCACTGCGGCGGCATCTGGGTCAACCGTCACGGTCAAACAACCATAAACAATCTCTATGCCATCGGAGAAGTTTCCCGGACCGGCCTCCACGGCGCCAACCGACTCGCCAGTACTTCACTGCTCGAAGGTTTAGTTTGGGGCAATTCCGCCGCCCTCCATATCCATCAAAAAAGAAGCCATCAGTCCCGCAAACAGTCCTTCACTGATCCCATGATCCATCTAAAAAAAGAGGTTCCCGACCCCACCCTTATTGACCAGGACGCCAACCTAATCCGCACAATATTGTGGAACTATGTCGGTCTGGTCAGAACCAAAAAAAACCTTACCCGGGCTTGCGCCGACCTGAACTATCTCGATCGACGAATTGAGAGGTTTTACCGCCACAATCGCCTGACCGAATCTCTGATTGGCTTAAAAAATCTTTCTTTAGTCAGCCGTCTTATTGCCAAAGCCGCCCTAAAAAACACTCAAAGCGCCGGCTGTCATTATCGACTTAATTAAAACCACTATGTCACCAGAAAAATCAGAAAAAACTCTCCCCCTCAAGGCAGTCTACTCCTACTATTTCCCCGAGGTTAGGCGCATCATCGATTCCATCACCTCCGCTTACCCCCACGAGACTTTTCTCCAATCTGTCACCCCCGGATTGGACGATTACCACGTTCCCGTCGTCAGTAGCTATTTGCGCCATTTTGAAAACCAGCTCCCCCATCTGGAAACATTCCTCCATCAATATGTCACCGCCGGCGCCAGTGAAAGTATTTTTCACCTCCTTGCCAGAATTTCCGCCTTTGAGCGGGAAAAACCTCTCTATCTGCTTACCGGTGAATACGAGGGCTACGCCGGTTATGGCGCCAATCTCGGCCTCCAATTCGAATCCGTCGCCGAACCGGAAAACCTCATCGGCCGCAAACCCGGAATTATTTTTCTCAGTAACCCATCTGCTCGTGATGGCAACATCATAGACAACGACCGGCTCATCTCAATCTGTGAGGCCGGCCATCAAATAGTCTACGACGTCACCTACGTCGGACTTACCGATCCCTATCGTTTCAACCTCAACCACCCAAACATCATCGCCGTTCTCGCCTCGTTGAGCAAACCATTTGGTCTCTATTACCACCGAATCGGTTTTGCCTTTACTCGCTTCGAGATGAAGACACTTGAAGTCAACAAGTGGTTCAAAAATATTTTGTCCCTCACCATCGCCCGGGAAGTTCTGGAACAATTAGGCCCGGACCAGCTAGTCAACCAGTATCGCAGCTACCAACGGGAGGCCCTCCATACCATGGAGGAGCAATACCACCTCCATGTTGACCCCAGTCAAGTTGTTCTCCTGGGTCACGCCCAAAATGGACAACTTCCTTCAGGTTGGGAAAACTATTCCCGTCGCCGCAATTATCGGTTTTGTCTTACCCCATACTTCCTGGAACAAGAAAGGAGCTCATCCAAATGAAAACCGCCGAAAACCTCAGTCTTATCGCCGGCACTGGCGCCTGCAACGCTCATTGTCCGTTTTGTGTATCCAAGATGACCGGCCTGACCGAAGTTGGTTTACATCCACAACCAATCAATTGGCGCAATTTCGAGAAAGCCGCCCTCCTCGCCAAAGACTATCATGTCAGCAGCGTCATCATCACCGGCAAGGGCGAACCCACTCTTTTTCCCAACCAAATCACCGACTATCTCACACACTTGGAAAAGTACAACTTTCCTCTGATCGACCTTCAAACCAACGGCCTCAATTTCGACCGCCAAAGCGAGCGCTTTGACCCATATCTCCACCAGTGGTACGACCAGGGCCTTGCTTTTGTAGCTTTGTCCATCGTCAACTTCTTACCCGAAGACAACCGAAAAATATATACGCCCTCGTCAAAAAGACATCTCGACCTTCCCCGGATAGTCGACAAACTTCATCAGATCGGTTTTTCGGTCCGTTTCTCTGTCACCCTTTTCAACGGAGGCATCGACAACGGCGAAAAAACAGGCCGCATGATCGAGTTCGCCCAAGGCCTCGCCGTCGAACAACTCACTCTAAGGAAAATCGCCCTACCCTCCGCCAGTGCCAGTCCGGAAATCGGGCTCTGGACCCAAAGCCACCTGCTTACACAGGGTCAACAACAGGAAATCAACCGCTATCTCACCGACCACGGCCACCAACTATCAGTTTCTCATCACGGCGCAGTTATCTATGATGTCTCCGGCCAAAACATCTGCCTCACCAATGCCCTTACTCTGGACATGGATCCGGAAAAAATTAGGCAGATTATCTTCTACCCTAACGGCAGAATTCGCTTTGATTGGCAATATTCCGGCTCCACCATTCTTTAATTACTTAAAGAAAACCGGTTTAACCGACTCAAAAGAATATAATTTCGCGGGCCTGTATCTCCCGCCACTTTTCTCACCAGCTTCTTTCAACAATCCCAGCGCCAAAATTTTTTTTCGAAAATTTCTCTTGTCCAAAGCTCTTCCCAAGATTATTTCGTATACTTTTTGCAACTCTCCCAAACCAAACTTTTCCGGCATCAAACCCACCGCAATGTTCGAATAACCCAGTTTACTTTTTAGACGGTTTATCCCGGTCTCGATTATCGCATTATGATCAAATGCTAGCTCCGACAATCTCCCCACCCCACACCAACTCACCACATGTTTCTCGTCTCGCACAACTCTCTCCTCACCGTCAGGTATCAATGCCAAATAAGTCACTGAAATTACCCTTCCCCTTGGATCTCGGTTTATGTCACCAAAAGAATACAGCTGCTCAAAATAAAGTTTTTCAATCCCGGTCTTCATTTTCACTACTCTTCTCACCGCCTGATCCAGACTCTCGTCCATCGCCACAAAACCACCAGGCAAGGCGAACTTACCCTCATAGGGAGCATTACTTCTTTTGATTACCAAGGTCGAAAGTTCTCCTCTCACTATCGAAAATATCAACACGTCCACTGTTACATACGGGTGGGGAAAATCTTTCACCTTGTATTCATTCTTGGTCATATTTTTCATACCCCCATTATACCTCGACTCGACTGCTATAATATAGGCCTCGTACGTTCACAATCTGCTAAATAAGTTTCTTCGCGACCAAGGAGGGCCGCCCATGAAAAAAACATGCTTCACCCCGCTGGCTATCATAGGCATTCTACTAGCCGCTTGCGGGCCAGTGATTTCATTTTCACCCCCGGGACCGGCAACCGCTCAGCCGACAGCCGAAAACCAATTCGACTTCGGCGACGCGCCGGAATCGTATGC
>CXWL01046933.1_pt1 | contig 11532 bp, 21 predicted proteins | sample 590931 | NCBI WGS metagenome assembly CXWL01 (sample SAMEA3498368, study PRJEB10139) | groundwater metagenome | biome: water well; material: biofilm material | place: Germany | collected 2015-04-27 | reverse complement strand
GTAAAGATATGAACAATAAATCTCGTTCGACTTTATAGTTTACATAATCAATCTTATCAGACATTGAATCGAGGAGATGAAAGGAGAACGCTGAAACCTCCGTTTTGCTAAGTGTTTTCTGGGTTCAGTGGTGGAAGTGAAGATTTCTCTGAGGAGAAATCATGCGACCACCACGACTGCCGAACAGCACGTCCGATTCTCTCCCGATCTCATTTTCCTACCGCGTCCACCCAGCCAACCAGCGCGTTGAAGTCATCATTGACGCCCCGGAGGAATGGTCAGCCGTCCTCATGGATGGGCTGTCTCTCCTCAGCCACTTCACCCAGCAAGCGAAACGGCACCTNNCATCGGGCCTCGGTCCGTCTCCTCGTCTCCGATGCCTCACTCCCCTTTCATGGTCAATGGGGCTTCTCAGATTTCAACTGGTGTATCCGAGCGGCGTCCGTTCCTGCTCGCGCTCCGAAGCTTCAGGCGGTTCCGGCATCGGGTGAGGGTGCCCGATGACCGGCCCGACTCTTGCGCTTTTCACCGTACCACCCTCCCCCGTTCTTCAATGTGCGATCCTCACACCTTCATCCCGTTCCGTGTCCCCACTATCCCCAGATTCTCTCTCTCTCTTTCTATTCTTCTCTTCAAATTCTAAAGACGAAGTCCCGGCAAGTGGGGTGTCACGGTGACACTACGGACCTGTGGACAACGGGGGCGGAATTCACAGGTTGTGCAATCGCTCATCTTCTACGTGCATAGCCTGAAGCGGCTGAACGGCGAACAGAAAAGCATTCTGCTGCTCGTGGCGGACTGCCACAACCGGGGCTCCCCGTTTCAACCGTCGCTGGATGCGCTGGGGACGCTCTGTAGCTGCTCACGCAAGACGGCGTGGCGAGCGCTGCAAGGGCTGGATGGGCAGCACGGCTGGATCATCCGAGATTGGCGCGGCGGGCAAAAGAGCAATGTGTATCTACCGGGCTGGCGACTGAAGCGAATTTTGGAACGATGGAAACGATAGGAGGCTTGGCGATGCGAAGAGAAAAAGGCTCTCGGAAATGTCACCGATGCAAACGCTTCACCCACGAAGCGATGTATCTCGTTCGCGGGCGGGAAATCTGCGCGACGTGCGGGAAAGAGGAAATCTTAATTTGGAACCAGCTCGTTCAAGGCGCGGAGCAACACACGGCGGCGGGCGTGCTGGCGCTCTGTCTCGTGCTCGGCCTCGTGGCCTGTAGCGATGACCACGGCGGCGACACCGTGAACGCGCAAGGGGTGCAGAACTGTACGGTGATCGTCAACGGGAAGGAGAAGCCATGTCACTGATGAAACAGCCGTCCGCTGTCCAACTTCAGCGGATCGAACTTGACGGATTGAGGACCAAGGTATTCGGCCTAGAAAAAGAATTGGCTGATGTGCACCGTATAGTCAGGATGCTGGAACATTCGTTGACGCTGCTGATGCGACTGCAACGCCATAAGGGGGAATCATGTTATTGAAAAAGACACCAGGGGCGCGGCTGTCGATGGCCTGCCCATTCTGCGGCGAACAGGCGAAGGTACAAGCCTGCAAGGGAAAGTTGATCCGGGGCGCGAAGGATCAAGCCTACTACTGGCGCTGCACCTGTATGGCGAGAGGCTACTTCCCGGACGCCCATTTCAAACGGCTCGACAAGCTCAAAAAAATCACCATTGCAATCTGATTGCATTAGGTTGCATTCCCATTGCATTCGCGGGGAGCTAGACAGCTCCCCGCGAATGCCCTACCCTCGCAGCATGACAACGGTACTCTTTGCCTCTCTGGTTGTGCGGGGGACTGATGGCACTCTTAGACGATACCTCCTCAACGAAGCCCAAGCGAACGCGCTCATCCAAAGCCAACCCTTCCTCCGGCCCCTCATCGGGNNGCGGCGAAACTGGACGCGCTCGAAACGGAACTCACGACACTCAAGAACAAGAACACGCCTGCATCTGCGGACAATCAGAATGCGGGTATATCTTCAGCCCAAGAATCTGACGCGGGCCGCATGGCCCCATGGTGCCCCTGGTGAATAACATGAGCGACACCGAAAAAGACGTGCAACAGGTCTTGGCAGAAGCGGAAGCGATACGCGCCAATGGATCGGCCTCACCCCAAGCCGGGGCCGCTCCACAGGGCGGCGAAGGGGCGGCGCAAGCTGCCCCCTCGCCTTCTCCTGACTGGCATCAGTACATGACCGAAGCGGGCCTCTGTGCCATGTATGCGGATGTCGCCTTAGTGAAGTTCGGCTGCTCACCACTCGGCCACGAGGAACGGCAACAGGCGGCGCAGGCGTGGGCAGAATGCCTGGCCAAGTGGTTTCCCTCGATCAAGGAATTCATGGGGCCGGAACTGCGGTTGCTCACGATCTACGGCCTGCCCGTGGCGGGCAAGGTGTTTCAATCATGGATGTCTGCACCGTCGCCGGGATTGTCGGCAGACGAGGAAGCGGCAAGACCACGCTATTAAAAACCCTCGCAGCCGGACAGCGGCGCGTGATTTTCTGGGACTGGCGCGGAGAATATGACGGCGAATCGGTTACCCTCGATACACTCCCGGCGCTCTTCAAGAAAAAGCGTTTCGTGGCGGTCTATCGACCGGGTGCGGGCGATCTCGTCAAGGAATTTGATGCGCTCTGTCATGTGGTCCGCTGCCTTGGAAAAGACCTCACGTTCTGTTGTGATGAAATCGCCCTGGTTACTCCGCAGTATCGAGAAGGCGGCTTCGGCCTCTTACTCCGCTACTCGCGGCCCTCACGCATCAATCTGTTCTGGGCCACGCAACGGGCGACGCGCATTCCTGGCGTCCTCATGTCTGAGGTCAATCAGCTCTATATTTTCCACTTGCATCAACGCGCAGACCTTCAATCGCTCTCTTCCGTGCTCGATGAAACCGACTTGGGGCGCGTGGCGGCGCTTCCGCCTCACGAATACCTGACCGTCAACTTGTAAGGGGTGCTCTATGTCTGTCATTCCATCCGTCTCCAAAATGAAAATGTTTGCCTGGGGTGCCCTGGGCTTTGCCGTCACGGCCTATGCGATTACCCGCGTAGCGCCGGGCCTTGCGGCCTTCGTCGGCCTGAATCCTGGCGGCTCAGCCATTCCCAACGGAAGCATCCTCACCGGCCCCAACGTGAATGAACTGATGGGCCGCTCTTCAGGCGGTGGACGGCCTGCCGCGTCTCCGGCGGTCTCCATCTTCACTCCGCAGGGACAAAACAACGTCATTGACGCCATTCTCGCCTAGGAGACATTGTCCCTAGGTAATTTCACTCTCACGGCTTGGGGGAAAGACCGTGAACCATGACCGAACAGCTTGAACAGGCGATCAACTCCGCCCTGGCGATCCGACCGAACGAACGCGAAGCCCACCTCTTCCGCAACTTTCCCCACTTCGTCCGCGATGAAGACGGCTTGCTGTTGCCCGTGATGAAAGGCAGCGCCGAACAAATCGAGGATCCCATCGGCACCTTGACGTTTGCATGGTCCGCCGTGGCCGTGACTCCGCCGGTTCAACGGCTGCAACTCATGCAGAAAGCTCTGCTGAAGCATCTCGTGATTCGCATCAATGGCACCTATGACCAGTCGGTGGGCGCGGAGACGCAGGCCACCGAAGGCAACCCGGTCTTGTGGGACGAAATCCGCATCAATGCCGATGGCCGGACGCTTCGCCCGCGTCAAGGGTCTGTGCTCTACGAAATGAATAAGATTGTTGAAGGCGGCGCGCCGCCGAAGGTGGACCCGTCAACCGGCGTCGCAACCAGCAAGGCCTTCTCTTGTGTGCTCACCTATGACATGGGGTTCCTGGACGCAGAAGAACAGGCCGTCGTGGAAAAGTCGTACCTCGACCTGTCGCAGTACGGCAACGTGTTTATCGAAATGATTCCAGGACCGTTCAACCGCTATGTGAGCGGCAACACGCAGGCCAACATGACGGCGACGGTGTCCATTACCGGGCTGTTTGTCATTGGGCCGCGTCGCATCCCGCAAGCGCATCACGAGATGCTCTTGACCAACGTGATTGATATGAACGTCACGGCCAACGACCGCAGCTTCCAGCTCACCCGGCAAAAGCTCATCATGCGCGGGCTCTTGCTCCGTATCGGCAACCTGACCGGCACGCCGGTCATTACCGCCAACACGCCGTTGACGAATATGGGCGTGAAGGGAAAGCTCGTGAAGGGCGGCTCGATTGAGCCGAAGGTCAAGCAGAGCCGGGATTATTACACTAGCCAAGTCGGCGGCGGACGCAACAACGTCACCCTGACCGCTGGGCATATCTGGCTGGACTTCGCCCACAATCGCAAGCTGTCGAGCATGTTGATCGGCGACAATCTCGCCGATCTGAACTTGATCCTCGATACAGCGGCCCTGGCGAACTACACCATGCAAGTCCGGCAGTGCGTCTTGACACGATAACCCACCGGATGCCGGGCGGGTGATGCTGCCCGGCATCTCGCAGCCTGAAAAGGTTTCGTATGTCTGAAAAATTCTGTGCTCCATGCGGCGGCACGCGTAACGCTGGCTCGGCCTGCCCGCACGAGGTTCCGCCTCCGGGCTGCCCGTTCGCCACGAAAAAGCCTTCACAGCCTGACGAGGTAAGCCTGCATCGAAAAATCTGGAACGCGCTCACCAATGGTTCCGACCTCACAGAGGGAGACCCTGAATGAACTGGCTCACGAAAAATTGGAGAACGACGCTTATCGGACTCGGCTATATCGGCTGCAACGTGTCGGCGGTCTTCGTGCCCTTCATGGCCGGGATCTGCCCATGGATTGATAAAGTCCTCATTGCCGGGGGATTCCTGGCGGCGGCGGATTCCGCAGCGCTCACCACGGTCAATGAATCGGCGCTGAATGCCGTCAAAGCGATTCGCTCACGCACCGGGCAAGCCCTCTTTGTGCTCCTCGCGCTCGGCCTCGGCAGTCCGGCACTCGCGCAGACCGTCACCCTTGACCTGAACCGGGCCGTGCTGGCCTGGGACTGGACGAAGGGGACCACGCCGAACCTGAACACCGGCGAGGTCGAACGCTTTGACGTGAAATGCGGACGGCAGAGCGGCGTCTATTCCTCCACCTCGCCTGTGAATGATCCGCTCGCGCGTCAAGTGAAAATCTCGCAAGTCTTGAACGGGCAGGGACAATGGTTTTGTGTCTTGTCGGCGGTCAATCGGTACGGAGCCAGCGGCAACAGCAACGAAGTCTCTTTCGATGTCGGGGCCGCGCCTGCCAGTCCCGCAAACGTGCGCGTGCAGGCGCAGTAGAAGGCGGTACATCATGGCGGAACTCGACTTCGGCAACCTCGCGGGCGCGGCGCTGAATGCCTACACCGGCGGGCTCGCCGGTCCGGCAGCGGCGGCGCTCTCTGGTGGAAAACCAGCCGGATCAAGCGGCAGCGGCGGCGGAGCTATGACCATCACGCCGAACCAAACATCTAAACAAGAATCATCCCAGACGGTCACAACAACCGTCACCGTTGGCGACGGCGGACAACTCGCGGCGCTCCTGCCTGCGCTACTGGCGAACCGGGCCGATTTCGCCTCAGTGCAAGGCTACTCGGCTGAATCCGTCCTGAGCGGTCAAGGGAGCATCGGTACCTATGCGGTCATTGGCCTCCTGGCTGTACTCGGAGTGGCGATCTTCCGAAAGCTCTAACAATGGCCTTCAATCAAACCAAAAATACCACGACCGTCAACTTAAGCCAGGAAGTTAACGTCGGAGTGGAAGTCACTCCCCAGTTTAACTTCGGGAGTGAGTTTCTTTCACCCATCGCCCAATCTCTGACCGCAATCAACGAAGGGCTCGTGTCAACCTATCAGCCCCTCACGCAGAGTATTCAAGGCTCGATAGACAATGTGAATCGGCTAGCTGGCGACGTGCGGCGAACGGGGAACTTTTCCCTCTCTCCATCGGCAGGGCCGCAGGACTCCGGCCCATCTCCCCTGCTCATGCTCGCGGGCGGGTTGGTGCTGGCCGTTGTGCTCTATAAACTTTTATGAGGTGATGTCATGGGCTTCTTCGACTTCTTGACGGGTGACGGATTCGGCGCGGCGGCGGAAACAGAATCGGCTGTGATCGACGATGTGAACGGCCAAGAAGCCTTAGGCCGGGCCATTATCGAGGCGGAGATTCACCGGCAGTCCGAAGCCGATCTACTCGACGCAAACCAGCACGCGGCGGACGGGTTTCAAGCCTACTATGAAGACGCCACAGCGGGACCGGACATTGACCCCTTCGCGGACGATCCTTACCACGGCATCACCCAAGAGACTCTAGGCCGGGCGATTGTTCAACAAGCGCAGGGACAACACGCGCTTGACGACTCCCCTTTAGCCTTTCTGCGCTCCGCCGATATTGGCGCATGGGCCGATGTCGCCCGGCAAGTGCCCGGCCTCGTGAATCCTGAAGCCGCCGAACAGCCGATCAGCGGGGTCCCTCGGCAGATTTTCTCCAACCGTCCCGGCCAAGGCCAAGGGTTCCAGATTGCTCCGGCGCGGCTCGGCACACCAGCCGGCGCAGGCAGCGGCATGCCTCCCCTGCTCATCCTGGGCCTCGTCGCCGTGGGGGTCTATCTTGCAAGCAAGTGATCTGCTCATCGCCGGGGCCGTGCTCGGCATCGTCGGAGCGGTCTTCCTGCATCGGCGGTCTGTATTGGCAGGTGAGCCGGATGCGCCAATTTCGCCCCCGGTGCCACGATCTGAACCCAACGCGGGGTTTTCCTCACAATCCCTCTCGCGGACGCAACGGATCGTTGCAGAGAAGATCTGGCGGGCCTCTGTGGATGCGGGCGTTAATCCGGCCTTCATGCTGGCCCTGGCCCTCACCGAATCGAGTTTGAACCCGCTCGCCAAGGGTGACGATGGATTAAGTATCGGCCTCTTTCAGCTCCAACTCGGCACGGCGCGGGACCATCGCCCGGACACCATCGAAAGCGACCTCCTGACCACCGAAGAAAATATCCGGCTGGCCCTGCTCGAAATGAAAAGGTTGATGCGCGTCTATCCTGGCTTTTCGTTCGGCGACTATGCCGAAGCCTGGACCTTGGGCGGACGCGGGCGCTTCGTGCGCGGCAGACGCAACCAAACCAAGCTCGTGCGGATGCACGAGGCGATCAGCACGCTTGACCTTCACCTATTGCTCGAAGAGGTCCCGGCATGAAACTGCCTAACCGAAAAGGCCCTGGTTCCGTGATCGTTCCTCCAGGCGGTTCGGCCACGATCATCGAACGCACCAACGCGGAATTATCCGGCTACGATGTCTACTTGAAAAAGCTCGGCACGGGAATTGATCCCACCAGCAACGCGGCCTATGCCACCCAACGCTTGCTGGTCAACGGCATTCCTCATTCAGAGTTCGGCGACATTACCAGCCAGCTCGGTTCAATCCCACAGCCGGAAATTTTCGACTTGCCCTACTTTCTCGGGCGGTCCTGTTCTGTGGCGGTCAAGGGCGAGATGGCAGCGGGCGCATCAGGCAATACCGAGATGGGCGCCGTCTTTGAATTGATCCTGATGACGCCAGGGGAACGGCCGTAACCATGCCGAACTGGTGGCACGAAGGGGCCTTCGATCTGCTCTGCATCTTCAACAGCATTGCAGTAGCGGCGTCACTGGTGGGATTGCATTCCGTCCGCCAACAACTTGCACGGAAAATCATGGGGACCGGCCCAACGGCTTAGAAAGAAAAGACTATGTGGAACCCGTTAGACATGTTGCGCGTTGCACTCGGAACGAAGCTGGCCGGTGAAGATGTCGCCAACGACGTGCAGAAAGTAGAGAACCGCGGACTCCCGGCGAACATCACCACGGCAACAACGACAACCATCAAAACCGGGCCAGGGCATATTAACGAAATCCGCATAGCCGGTGGCGTGCTCGGAGCGGTGACGATCTACGACAACACGGCGGGCAGCGGATCTGTGATCGTTCCTACCGTCACCCCACTTCAGGGTCAACTACTCATCTCGAACGTAGAATTCTCTGTAGGTCTGACCATCGTAACGACGGCGGCAACGATTGTAACCGTGAGCTATAGGTAATATGGTGCTGCCGATAAATTACCTTATACAGGCCGGAAATAACCTTCTCGACACTTCCATAGGGATCTCAGGGCTGGTATCCCATGGTCCTTCTGGGGGTGATGCAGCATGGGCATTAACGGAAGTCTCTCTACCAGCATTTTTGCGCCCGTCAGTCCCCTCGGCTCCGTCTAAAGTTTTTAAGTTACAAGTCACAGTGGCTCCCACGCTTGCGGCTAGCTATCAACTCGACTGGACCATCAACACAATTCCTAATATGCTCGGCTATGTATGGTTTGTCGGACGCGGAGAAAACCTGTCAATCGATCAAGGCGGAACCTTTTTTCTCTCCGAGAACGGCACCTTTTCTAATTACTACACGGCCAATATTGGATATGCTGTATCGGCTGGAGATGAATCGGTCTGGCGGTTTCTCCCGCGTCTCCGTTCCGCCTTTTCTGTGAGTGGCGGAGCACCCAACCCGGCCTTAACCTTTACGCGGGCACGAATCCGCCTGAATGCAGCGGTCGGGACAACGCCTACCTATTACATCTGCCCGGTCTGGGCCAATGTTGCGAGCAAGCCGATTGTCACCTTTTCATTCGATGACCGGAACACCAACGACTTCATCAACGCCTATCCCTACCTCAACGCTCGCGGCTTGGTGGGCTCACTCTGCTTAACGTCAAGCTTAGGCACTCTGGAACCTGGCAACATCCGCACGATGCAACAAAGCGGATGGTCGATGCACAATCATTCTGATTCTCACCCAGACTTTGCCCTTTTAACCGCCCAACAGATTCGCGCAGAAGTGACCGCGTGTCAATCCTACCTTCATCGGGAGCATCTGGATTCTGGACCATCAGCTATGGTGCTTCCGTTCGGCTCACGAAGTTCACTGGTCGATGAAATCGTCAGAGAGTTCTACCCTTACACCTTTCTGGCCAACGGGACGAATGCCCCCATGACCCTCTGGGATGGTGCAATCGAGGCGGCGAGAGTTCCGAGGGTAGTGATGGATACCCCAACTCCAGCGGCCACCATCATTGCAAATGTGAATACCGCTGTGAACGTGGGGCAAAGTTTCAACCTCTACGGCCATGATGTGACAGCCGGGGCGGGCGCGGGGAAAACAGACCTGGCAACGTTCCAATCCGTGGTGGATCACATCACCAAGTTGAGAGATGCAAATGTCGTCCAAGTGCGAACCCTAGAAAGTCTCATTACGGGCTTGCAGAGTCCACGCATTGCCAGGCTTTAACATGGGCACCTTGGAGGAAGTAGAACTATGAACGAACTCTACAAAAAATTTGTCCTCGCGTTACTGATCCCGATAGCCCTCATTCTGGGCGGCGGCATCTGGGGCGGCACGGCGCAGCATACTCACCGATCCGCAGACCAAGGCGGCGTGATCTCGTGGATTCCGACCGGCTTTGTCGGCTGCTACGCGGGCGCGTCGCCACCGGCCAATACATTAGAGGCTTACGGGCAAGCCGTCTCGCGCATCACCTACGGCGGACTGTTCGGGCACCTCGGCACCACCCACGGCGCAGGCGATGGCGTCACCACGTTCAACCTGCCAGACCTCCGGGGCCGCGTGATGATCGGGATGGACAACATGGGCGGCAGCGCAGCCAACCGGATCACGTCCGCCTCTGTAGGCGGCGCGAATAGCACCACCTTAGGCGGTGCAGGCGGCGCTCAAACACACACCATGACTGTTGCAGAAATGCCCTCCCATACCCACGCGATGAATGGGGTCTATGCTGATGTCGCGTTTTCCTCAAATAATACGGTACTGCAATACGACCCGGCGATAGGAGAAAACACCTTAGCAACCGGCGGCGGATCGGCCCATAACAACACCCAGCCATGGCTGGCCCTGAAGTGCGTGATCGGCATATGAGCTACACCGTAGGCGACAACATCCGCGATCGTGAAGACTGGCTACCATGTATCCCACCGTGGCCCACGAAAGATTGGTGTCATTCACGAGGCGGATCAGCTCCCCCACCATGGAGAGAAAATCCTGATCGTGGTGATCAATCTGTACCTAACTATGTAGGTGAAGCTGTTGGTGACAAATTGGACTTTATAAAATTATCTTTTTACGGCGTGGTAGCCCTGCTCGTATTCTGGCTGGCCGTTCGAGCGCTCGAAGCCTATGCAGAAATCAAGGATTGACGGCCTCGCCGTTCCAGAGTAATCTAACGACGGCTTGGGAATGCAATACTTAGCTGGTTTCCTCACAGTCTCCCTCTTCGCGCTGCCCGTCTACGGGCAAACGCTCCCGGATTTTTCTCGGGCCGTCCTCGCTCCCCTCGCCACCAAACTGACAGAAGAAGCAGCAATCCAAAAGCGGCGGACACTCGCTCGTTCATGCGCTGAGGCTTATGCTGGCAGACCATCTGATCTGCTCGACTGGGCCGCCCAAATAGATCCGCGCGCAGCATTGTTGAACAGCCTCAGAGACAACCAGCCAACCCTTGAGCAAACACAAACGATCTGTTCTTTCTTACTCGAAATCGTGAACCAGCAAACTACATCACGTATCGCTGAGCGGGTGGCTGATATGGAACTGAACACTACAGCCACCGACACAGACAGCGGGTTGGTGTTCGCCGTCTGCAACGAAAAGACGGCGCGAACCTGGAAGTCCCTCCCTGGCGGCTCCTTCAAAGAATCAGGAGACATCTCATGTTAATTCTCGCGCTTCTGGTCCTGCTTGGCCTGGCAGGCTGCAACGGCGGCGATGATGACAGCACCACCAGCGCCACCGGTACCCAGACTTGCACGATCAACGGGCAACCGTGCTCAAAGTAACCTGTAGCGAAAGGAGGACCATAAAGAGAATACAATTTTCACTTCTCTCTCCCTCATAATTTCCTCGGAAAATGTCAACTCTTTTTCTCTGACCGCCTGTATTGACGCGGTGTTTTTGGTCAGAGGAATCAATCTTATCGGACATTACTATTTAGAAGACTTATGCGCTTAGATTTCATCAATCGTCTTCAAAAAGAACTCTCCGTTACGGGAACCGCCCTCCATGAAGCGGTTGTCTCAATTGCTGAGCGCGTCAATCGGAAGGTCCAGATCCTCCGCCTCCATTGGCAGGCGTCGAGCGTACTTGAGCGAATCGACGCAGTGAGTCACGATCTTGGACATCAGATCGTAGACCAGATCGCCCGCCGCCCCTTCGAGCGCCGCCCTCTCGACTCTGACCTCTCCGAAGTGGATAACACCATCACTCGTGCCACCACACGCATCCAGACACTCAAACAGTCACTGGTTGAACTCGATGTTCAGATCAGACAGCTGAAGCTGGAAAGCATCCACGAAGACCTTTTGCGCCTGCAGCAGGACCTCAGCCAACGTTCGGCCGGCATTGAACGAGTCATGATTCCGCAAAGTTCAGCCGCCGTCGGACAACGCATTGGCGACGTTCCGCGTTCATCATCCATTCACATTGCCACCGTCATGCGCGGACCATTCCTTTTGGCGCCTGCTGAAGACC
>CXWL01111439.1_pt2 | contig 11533 bp, 5 predicted proteins | sample 590931 | NCBI WGS metagenome assembly CXWL01 (sample SAMEA3498368, study PRJEB10139) | groundwater metagenome | biome: water well; material: biofilm material | place: Germany | collected 2015-04-27 | reverse complement strand
GCCTCGGTGCGAGCGCGATTCTCGCGCTGGCCGACGGCACTGTCTTTCGCGGCAGCTCGATCGGCGCCGACGGTCACACCAGCGGTGAAGTCGTCTTCAACACCGCCATGACCGGCTACCAGGAGATCATCACCGATCCCAGCTACACGCGCCAGATCGTCACGCTGACCTATCCCCATATCGGCAACACCGGCATCAACGCCGAAGACGGCGAATCGACCAAGGTTCACGCTGCCGGCCTGGTGATCAAGGACCTGCCGATCCTCGCCTCGAATTTCCGCGCCAGCGAGTGCCTGTCGGCCTACCTGAAGCGGCAAGGCATCGTCGCCATCGCCGGGATCGACACCCGCAAGCTGACCAGCATCCTGCGCGAGCACGGCGCCCAGAATGGGGCGATCGCCGTCACCGACGATGCGGACCATGCGCTGCGTCTTGCCCGGGCGTTCGGAGGCATTTCCGGCATGGACCTGGCGCGCGTGGTCTCGACTGACAAGGCGTACCAGTGGCACGATACCGAATGGCGTCTGGGCGGCGGCTTTGGCCGGCAAACGGCGCCGACGCTGCATGTGGTCGCATACGACTACGGGGTCAAGTCCAACATCCTGCGCATGCTGGCCCAGCGCGGCTGCAAGATCACCGTGCTGCCGGCGCAAGCGAGCGCCGCCGATGCACTGGCGCTGGACCCGGACGGGATATTCCTGTCGAACGGACCGGGTGATCCACTTCCCTGCGATTACGCGATCGCGGCGGCCAGGGAATTGATCGAACGCGGCATCCCGACCTTCGGTATCTGCCTCGGGCACCAGATCATGGCGCTGGCCTCGGGCGCAGCCACGCTCAAGATGAAGTTCGGGCATCACGGCGCCAATCATCCGGTCCAGGATGTCGCCAGCGGACAGGTCATGATCACCTCGCAAAACCACGGCTTCGCGGTCGATCCCGCATCGTTGCCGGCGAACTGCCGGATTACCCATGTGTCCTTGTTCGACGGCTCGCTGCAGGGCTTTGCCCGCACCGACCGTCCCGCATTCTGCTTCCAGGGCCATCCTGAAGCCTCGCCCGGCCCGCACGACCTGGCCCACCTGTTCGATCAGTTTGTCAACATGATGGAGGCGCGCAAGCATGCCTAAACGTACCGATATACAAAGCATCCTGATCATCGGCGCCGGCCCGATCGTCATCGGCCAGGCCTGCGAATTCGATTACTCCGGGGTCCAGGCATGCAAGGCATTGCGCGAGGAAGGTTATAAGGTCATTCTGGTCAATAGCAATCCGGCCACCATCATGACCGACCCGGACACCGCCGATGTGACCTACATCGAACCGATCAGCTGGGAGGTGTTGGCGCGCATCATCGAGCGCGAGCAGCCGGATGCGATCCTGCCGACCATGGGCGGCCAGACCGCCCTCAATTGCGCGCTCGACCTGCACCGCCACGGCGTGCTCGCACGGCACGGGGTTGAACTGATCGGGGCCAGCCCTGAAGCGATCGACAAGGCCGAGGACCGCTCCAAGTTCAAGGATGCGATGACCCGGATCGGCCTCGGCTCGGCCCGCTCGGGCGTCGCCCACAGCATGGCCGAAGCATGGAGCGCGCAGCAGTCGCTCGGCTTCCCGGTCATCATCCGGCCCAGCTTCACGATGGGCGGCAGCGGCGGCGGCATCGCCTACGACGCCGACCAGTTCCATGCCATCTGCACCGGCGGACTCGAACTCTCGCCGACCTCGGAGTTGCTGATCGAGGAGTCGCTGATCGGCTGGAAAGAGTTCGAGATGGAGGTGGTGCGCGACAAGGCCGACAACTGCATCATCGTCTGCTCGATCGAAAACCTGGATCCGATGGGGGTGCACACGGGCGACTCGATCACGGTGGCGCCGGCCCAGACCCTCACCGACAAGGAATACCAGATCATGCGCAACGCCAGCGTGGCGGTGCTGCGCGAGATCGGGGTCGACACCGGCGGCTCGAACGTACAGTTCGCGATCAACCCGGCCGACGGCCGCATGATCGTGATCGAGATGAATCCGCGCGTGTCGCGCTCGTCGGCGCTGGCGTCGAAAGCGACTGGCTTTCCGATCGCGCGCGTCGCGGCCAAGCTGGCGGTCGGCTTCACGCTCGACGAGTTGCGCAACGATATCACCGGCGCCGCGATGCCGGCCTCGTTCGAGCCCGCACTCGACTATGTAGTCACCAAGATTCCCCGTTTCGCGTTTGAGAAATTCCGCGGCGCCGACCAGCACCTGACCACCCAGATGAAATCGGTGGGCGAAGTGATGGCGATCGGCCGCACCTTCCAGGAATCGTTCCAGAAGGCTTTGCGCGGGCTCGATGTCGGCGTCGACGGCTTGCGCCGCAGCGACACCGGGCGCGCCGTGATCGAGCAAGAGCTCAGCGCGCCGGGCCCGGAGCGCATCTGGTATGTAGGCGACGCGTTCGCCCAAGGCTTCACGCAACAGGAAGTACACCAGCTGTCGGGCATCGACCCGTGGTTCCTGGCCCAGATCCACGACTTGGTCGAGGTCGAGCTGTGGCTCGAAACCCAGTCGCTCGAACAGCTCGACGAAGCGGTCCTGCGCCGCCTCAAGCAGCAGGGCTTCGGCGACCGGCGCCTGGCCGCCCTGCTGGGCTGCAGCGAAGACGCGGTGCGCGAACGGCGCCATGCGCTCGCGGTGCGCCCGGTCTACAAGCGGGTCGATACCTGCGCCGCCGAATTTGCCACCCGCACCGCCTATTTGTATTCGACCTACGACGAGCAATGCGAAGCCGAGCCGACCGGGCGCCGCAAGATCATGGTGCTGGGGGGCGGGCCCAACCGTATCGGGCAGGGCATCGAATTCGATTACTGCTGCGTGCACGCGGCCATGGCGATGCGCGAGGACGGCTACGAGACCATCATGGTCAACTGCAACCCGGAAACCGTGTCGACCGACTATGACACCTCGGACCGGCTGTATTTTGAATCGGTCACGCTGGAAGACGTACTCGAAATTGTCGCCATCGAACGCCCGGTGGGTGTGATCGTGCAGTACGGCGGGCAGACCCCGCTCAAACTGGCGCTGGCGCTCGAGAAGAACGGCGTGCCGGTGATTGGCACCTCGCCAGACATGATCGATGCGGCCGAGGACCGCGAGCGCTTCCAGCACATGCTGCAGGCGCTCGACCTGCGCCAGCCGCAGAACCGCACCGCGCGCACCGAGCAGGACGCGGTACAGATGGCGCGCGAGATCGGTTATCCGCTGGTGGTGCGCCCGTCGTATGTGCTGGGCGGGCGGGCGATGGAAATCGTGCACGAACAGGCCGACCTGGAACGCTACATGCGCGAGGCGGTCAAGGTGTCGCACGATTCGCCGGTGCTGCTGGACCGCTTCCTCAACGATGCGATCGAGGTCGATGTCGACTGCGTTTGCGACGGCGCCAGTACCCTGATCGGCGGCGTCATGGAACACGTCGAGCAGGCCGGCATCCACTCTGGCGACTCGGCCTGCTCGCTGCCGCCGTATTCGCTGGCGCAGTCGACCATCGACGAATTGAAGCGCCAGACCGCACGCATGGCGGCCGGCCTGAACGTGGTGGGGCTGATGAACGTCCAGTTTGCGGTCCAGCAGAACAAGGTCGACGGCAAGCTGCGCGACACCGTGTATGTGCTGGAAGTGAACCCGCGCGCTTCGCGTACGGTGCCGTTCGTGTCCAAGGCAACCGGGCTGCAGCTGGCCAAGATCGCCGCGCGCTGCATGGTCGGCCAGTCGCTCGAAAGCCAGGGCGTGACGCAGGAACTGGTTCCGCCTTACTTCAGCGTCAAGGAGGCGGTCTTCCCGTTCGCAAAATTCCCCGGGGTGGATACCATCCTGAGTCCGGAAATGAAGTCGACCGGCGAGGTGATGGGCGTGGGGCGAAGCTTCGGCGAAGCCTTTTACAAGGCGCAGCTGGCGGCCGGCGTGCGCTTGCCGAGCGGCGGCCGGGTCTACCTGCGGGTCAAGTTGTCCGATCAGGCGCGCGCGGTGGCGCTGGCGCGCTTGCTCGAGGCAGCCGGCTTCGAGCTGTGCGCCAGCCTGGTGACGGCGACCGTGATCGGCGCTGCCGACATTGCGGTGACGACACTGGACGACGATGCGGTGCTGGCGCTACTGGCCGCCAAGGCGCTGGCAATGGTGATCGTGACCGTCGATGAAAGACGCACTGCGATCATGGCCTCGCGCGCATTGCGAGTGGCCGCGCTGGCGTCCGGCACGGTGCTGCTGACCACGATCGCCGGCGCCGAGGCGGCGCTGGAAGCGATGCGCCACGCGGACAGTTATTCGCTGTACAGCCTGCGCGAGCTGCATGATCTGCATGGCGTGCGCGCGGCCGAGCCGGTGCCGGTGCCGGCGCCGCGCGTGCCGCCCTCCGCAGCCGACCTGGCCGCGGCCGCCACCGCACTGCCGGAGCGGCGCGAACGGCAGCGCATCCGCACCGTGGGCGCGGCACCGCTCAGCTTATTCATCCGCCAGCCGTTTACGNNCTTCCGCACCCACCGCTTGCAATTGCTCGATCGGGCCGATGTGCTGATCAACATCCGGGTCGGCATGAGCGAGAGCAGCGCCTTCGAACTGGCGTATCACATTTTCGAAGGAAGGCGCACCCCGATCCTGTTCCTGGTGTGGACGCAGGCGCCGATCAAGACCACCCTGATCCGCGAGCTCGATGACCTGGTGGACGTCACCTACATCGAATTCGACCGGGTCGAGCAGCTGCGCGAAGGGATACACCGGTTTTTCAGCAGCAGGCAGTTAGGCACATCGCCAGCGGCCGGCGAGCTGTGCACCTGAAGCGGTAATCCGCAAGGTGGGCCGGCTCCAAGGCCGGTGCAGCATCCAGAATTCCATACTAATTAGTTGTTGCAAGGAGTAAGTCATGTTGTCAAATTTGAAAATAAAAACGGTGCTCACCGCCGCCCTGAGCTTCCTGATCGCGCTGATGCTGGCGATTGGCGTGCTGGGCGTCTATGTCGCCGACCATTCGGTCAACCTGGTGCGCGACGTCACGCTCAACGATCAGAAAAACGTCGCCTCCAAGACCGCGATCCGGCTCGAGATGGAGACCAATCGCAGCCAGATCCTGCAGGCGCTGCAGCACAATCCGACGCTGAGCTGGTCGCAGTTGCACGACCACGCGCTGAGCGTGCACTTCGACCTGATCGAGGCCGTCTCGGCGCGCGCGGCCAAGCGCTGGGCCCAGTACCTGGACGCCATCAAGAGCACCGAGGAGAAGCGCCTGGCCCAGGAATGGTATGCCAAGAGCGACGGACTCGGGCTGGAGCATATCAAGACGGCGGCTGCCGCAATCCGGGCCGAAAAGTGGGACGACGCTGAAGCAGTGCTGATCAAAAAGATCAACCCATCTTACCGCGTGGGCGATGTGGCGATGAAGGCCCTGACCGAACTGTCGGAGGCGAACGCCAGGGCCGACGAGGCCAGCGTGAACGCGACGCTGAGGCTGACCGCCTACACCATGGTCGGGGTGCTGGTGCTGGCTGTGATACTCGGGGTGCTGGTTGGCTGGCTGCTGGTGCGCTCGATTTCGGCGCCGCTGGGCGACGCGATGGCGATCGCCACCCGGGTTGCCGAGGGCGACCTGACCGGACACATCGAAGTGAGCAGCAACAACGAAATCGGCGCACTGCTGCGCGCGCTCGGAAAGATGAAGGCCAACCTGGCCGGCATAGTGGGCGAAGTGCGCACCAGTACCGATATCATCTCGAGCGCATCGCGCCAGATCGCTGCCGGCAATATGGATCTGTCCGAGCGCAGCTACGACCAGGCCGGTTCACTCGAGAAGACCGCCTCCTCGATGGAAGAGTTGACCAGCACCGTGAAACAGAATGCCGACAACGCGCGCCAGGCCAATCAGCTGGCGATGTCGGCTTCGGAGGTGGCGTCCAAGGGAGGCATTGTGGTGGCCCAGGTGGTGGCGACGATGGGCTCGATCAACGAGTCGTCCAAGAAGATCGTCGACATCATCGGCGTGATCGACGGGATCGCGTTCCAGACCAATATCCTGGCGCTCAATGCCGCCGTGGAAGCGGCGCGCGCAGGTGAACAGGGACGCGGTTTTGCGGTGGTGGCGTCGGAAGTGCGCAACCTGGCCCAGCGTTCGGCCGGGGCCGCCAAGGAGATCAAGGAACTCATCGGGGACTCGGTGGGCAAGGTCGACAGCGGCGCCAAGCTGGTCGACCAGGCCGGCGCGACGATGCATGAAATCGTGACCAGCATCCAGCGCGTCACCGATATCATGGGCGAGATCACCCAGGCCAGTGCCGAGCAGACCTCCGGCCTGGACCAGATCAACCAGTCGATCGACCAGCTGGACTCGATCACGCAGCAGAACGTGGCCTTGGTGGAAGAGGCCGCAGCGGCAGCCAGTTCCCTTCAAAACCAGGCCGGCGTGCTGACCGAGGTGGTGGGCGTATTCAAGATCGACCTCGCGCGGCAGGCTGGCAAGGCCAGTCCAGCCGAGCCGCGTACGCCGCTACTGCGCGGCGCCGCGCCAGTGCGTCAACTGAGCGCGGTGCGCCCGGCCGCGAAGGCGCCAGCCGCCAAACCGGCTGCGCGCGCGCGCAGCGCGGCGGCCGCCAATACGTCCGATTGGGAAGAGTTCTGACGGGGGCGGGCGCGGGCGCGCCTTAACCCGCGACCGGCGCCTTGATGTGCGGGCCCGGCTCGTTGCCGGCGATCTCGACGTCCTCGAACCGGTAGTCGAACCGGATGTCCGGTTGCGCCTGAGCGCCGGGCGCGCGCGCTGGGCAGCGGATCCCCGCGAGGGTTACTGTTGGCGCATCACGCCGCCGAGCCTGCCGTATTCGACGCGCCATTCATGGGCTGGATGTAGCCGGGTCCCGGCTTGATGGCCTTTCCTTGCCGCAGCAAGGAAGCGAACTTGTTGGGCGGCACGGGGCGGCCGTAGTAGTCGCCCTGCGCCAGGTCGCACCCCCGTTCGCGCAGGTAGCGCGCCTGCCAGGCCGCATAGGCGCCCTCAGCGGTCACGGTGAGGTCCAGGCTGTGCGCCAGCGAGATGGCCGCGCCGGCGATGGAACTGTTGCGGTCGCCGATTCCGATCTCGGCAATCAAGGACTTGTCGATTTTCAGGTTGTCGATGGGAAAGCGCTTCAGGTAGCTCAGGCCGGAATAGCCGATGCCGAAGTCGTCGATGGACAGCCGGACGCCGATCGACTTCAGTTCATGCAACACGTCGCCCACATCGCCCATCAGCGTGGTTTCGGTCAGTTCCAGCTCCAGGTAGCGCGCCTCGAGCTCGCTTTCGGCGAGGGCCCGGCGCACGGACTGCGTGAGTTCCGGCCTGCATTGGCGTGCGGACACGTTGACCGAAACCGGAATCGACTCCAGCCCCTGGCGTTGCCATCGCTTGTTCTGCAGGCATGCCTGGCGCAGCACCCACTCGCCGATTTCCACGATGAGTCCGGTTTCCTCCGCAATCGGGATGAATCGATCCGGAGGCACCACCCCCAGTTTGGGGTGGGACCAGCGCAGCAGCGCTTCCGCACCGGCGATTCGCCCGGTCGCCACCTGCACCTGGGGCTGGTAAAAAATCACGAACTCATCATGCTCGAGTCCTCCGCGCAGGCTGTTTTCCAGGATCATTCGCTCCATGGCGCGGCTGGTCATGTTCGCCGTATAGAACTCGTAGCAGTTGCCACCGCGGGCCTTGGCCTTGTACATGGCGCTGTCCGCATTGCGAATCAACTTCTCGCCATCATTGGCATCGGTTGGATACAAGCTGATGCCGACGCTGGCGCCGATGGAAAAATGCTCGCCCTCGATTTCATGCGGTTCGCGCAGTGCCCAGATGATTTTTTGCGCGACGTGCGCCGGCATTTCCGGACGGTCGAAGTGGGGAATGACAAACACGAACTCATCGCCGCCAAGACGGGCGACGGTATCCTCCAGCCGAATCAGGGACTTGAGCCGCGCCGCCACGCTGCACAGCAGCAGGTCCCCGACCCGGTGCCCCAGCGAGTCGTTGATCACCTTGAAACGATCGAGGTCAAGGAACAGCAGTGCGACCTGGCCGCCATGCCGGGCCGCCGCAGCGAGTGCCTGGACCAGCCGGTCGCCGAGCAGATGCCGGTTCGGCAGGCCGGTCAGCGGGTCGTGCTGCGCGAGGAAACTGATGCGGTCTTCCTCCGCCTTGCGCGCGGTGAGGTCGGAAAAGACGGCGACGTAGTTCGTCACCGCGCCCAGGTCATCGCGGATCGCGCTGATGGAAAGCAGTTGCGGCCGTTCTTCCCCGGCCTTGGTGCGGTACCACAGCTCTCCCTGCCATCGGCCGGCTTGCCGGACCGAGCGCCATATCGCGCGGTATTCGCCAGCGGAGGTGCGATCGGCTTTCAGCACGCCGGGACGCCGTCCCGATGCGTCGTCCAGCGAATAGCCGGTGATGGCGCTGAAGGCTGGATTCACCGCGACGATCCGGCGCCGGGCATCGGTAATGAAAATGCCTTCGGAGAAATTCTCGAATACCTTGCGATACGGGACGATCCGCTCCTCGCTGTTTCGCAACGCTGCGTTCGCCGAAGTCATATCGATGCGCCGTGCGACGCTTCGCCGGGCAAGGCTTCGCCGTGCAACGCATCGGCGCCCGCCCGGTCTACGCCACGCAGTTGTCCGACTTGCGTCGTGGATGTCTGGCGTTGCGTCTTTTCCAGACTNNTTTCCCACCGAAGCGTGCCCATCAATACCTCGCCGCCGGCGATATAGACGTCCGACAGCGTCACACCTTGATCGGTCAGGACAAGTTCCCGCGCCTGCCTGGAATGTCCTGTGCCTCGACTCTTGACAATGGTAAGCAAGCGGTTGCGCTCGCCCATCTGAACCTTGAACGAGAGATGAATCCAGGCATCGGCGATGGTGGACACGTTCATTTCCGTGCCTTCGGGACTGTCGCTGTTTTCCACCAAGCTGGTGCTCAGCATCGTGATGCCTTGCGATTTGGTGTAGTGAATCAGCCTCAGGGGAACTTCCATGATGACCTCGGACGTCGCCGACCTGAGCACGGCGGAAAGCGGATCGATCACGAGACTTCGCGGCTGGTACTCGCGCATGAGCGCCTTGATCCCTAACAGGTGCTGCTCTGCATTGAGGGAGCCGGTTTGCACCGAATGGAGCAGCAGGTTGCCGCTGTCAACCTGGGCCTTCAGGTCGAGGTTGATGGACGCCATGTTGCGCACGAGCTCGCCGATGCTTTCGTCGAAGCTGACGTAAAGGCAGCGTTCCCCGCGCCTAGACGAGGCTTCCGCGAACGCCGCCGCCAGCGTCGATTTTGCCGTACCCGGCCCTCCGGTCACCAGCACGGTGCTGCCGCGGAAATAGCCGCCGGCAAGCATGGTATCAAGGCGTTCGACACCCGAGGAGACACGCTCCTCGAAGGCGGGAAAGTTCATTTCATTCGGAATGGGGCTGGCCACCTCCAAACCGGCGGCCCCGATGATCAGCGGGAACACTCCTTCGTGGAAGGACGAGCCGCGGTACTTTGCGACGCGCAGGTCGCGATGCGAGAGTCCCCTCGTAACGTGCTGCCCCAGGTGCACGACACAGTCCGCCATGAATTCGAGGAAATCGTAGCCAAGCGTGCTGAATCCATTCCTGCTGAGGGAGCGGGCCGTGACAATGCCGGTCACGTCATTGGCCGCGAGCCAGTCCTGGATCCGGTAGAGTTCCTGCCGTTCGGTAAATGGGTCGTCAAGCAGCGCGAGCAGGACGTCGATGGAATCGAACACGATGCGGGTGGCGCGGTTCTCGGCAAACCTGGTACGTATGCCCGACAATAATCCGCCCACATCAAAACGCCCGGTTTGCACCACGTCGGGGGACATGCCGGCGTCCATGAAAAGCAGTTTGTCCTGATCCGACAAATCCCAGCCGAACGACGCCGCGTTGGCGATGACGCTACGCGAATTCTCTTCGAAAGCGACGAAGATGCCGCGCTCGCCGCAAAGGCGCGCGCCATTGACCAGGGTCTGGAGGGCAAACACTGTCTTGCCGCTGCCTGGGCCGCCCAGGATGATGGATGTGCGTCCGACCGGCAATCCGCCGCCGGTAATCTCATCGAACCCCTCCATGCCAGTCGGGGTTTTCTGCAGACGGGCGGGATCCGGGGTAAGCATGGGTGTGCCTAAGTTCGAGACGTCTCAAAATCGCCGATACGACTATGAGACAGCGGCACCGAATCGAGAGTTCCCAGCGCTACCGGGCGGCAATCTTGCCCGGTCAGACCGCGACCGGCGCCTTGATGTGCGGGTGCGACTCGTAGCCGGCGATCTCGAAGTCGTCGAACTTGTAATCGAACAGGGTGTCAGGCTTGCGCTTGATGACCAGCGTCGGCAGCGGCAGCTCGGCGCGCGACAGCTGCAGCTCGACCTGGTCGAGGTGGTTCGAGTACAGGTGGCAGTCGCCGCCGGTCCAGATGAAGTCGCCCACTTCCAGCCCGGCCTGCTGCGCCATCATGTGCGTCAGCAGGGCGTAGGAGGCGATATTGAACGGCACGCCGAGGAAGATGTCGGCACTGCGCTGGTACAACTGGCAGGACAGCTTGCCGTCGGCGACATAGAACTGGAACAGCGCGTGGCAGGGCGGCAGCTTCATTTTCGGCACGTCCGCCACGTTCCACGCCGACACGATCATGCGGCGCGAATCCGGGTTGTACTTGATCTGGTCGAGCACCTGCGAGATCTGGTCGATATGGCTGCCGTCCGGCGCCGGCCAGCTGCGCCACTGGTAGCCGTAGATCGGGCCCAGCTCGCCGTCCGGATCGGCCCAGTCGTCCCAGATCGACACCCCGTTTTCCTCGAGGTAGGCGATGTTGGTGGAACCGGCCAGGAACCAGATCAGCTCATGGATGATCGATTTCAGGTGCAGTTTCTTGGTCGTCACCAGCGGGAAGCCGTCTTGCAGGTTGAAGCGCATCTGGTAGCCGAACACCGAACGCGTGCCGGTGCCGGTACGGTCGGTCTTGACGGTGCCGTGGTCGCGCACATGGCGCATGAAGTCGAGGTATTGGCGCATCGGTGTCAGCGAGGTGGATAAGCCATGATTGTAACCCACCGCAGGGCAACCGGAACTGCATGGTTCTTCGCAGAACCGGCGCCAGGACGCTTACGGCGCCGTGGAAAACTCCTCGAATGCCGCCAATGCGTTGGCCGAATACATGGCCGACGGCCCGCCGCCCATGTAGATCGCCATGCCCAGCGCCTCTTCGAGCTCGGCTTTTGTGGTGCCGAGCTTGACCAGCGCCTGCACATGAAAACCGATGCAGGCGTCGCAATGGGCTGCCACGCCCAGCGTCAGCGCAATCAATTCCTTGGTTTTCCGGTCGAGGGCGCCGTCGCGCGAAGCGGCCCGCGCCAGGTCGCCAAAGCCCTTCATCACGTCCGGGATGTCGGCGCGCAGTGTGGCCAGGTGCGTCGAAACGGATTGGGTCAGTTCGCGGTATCCGGTTGGGGAAGTAGCCATCAGTTTCTCCTCGTTGGCATGGTTCATTTTC
>CXWL01003100.1_pt1 | contig 11533 bp, 10 predicted proteins | sample 590931 | NCBI WGS metagenome assembly CXWL01 (sample SAMEA3498368, study PRJEB10139) | groundwater metagenome | biome: water well; material: biofilm material | place: Germany | collected 2015-04-27 | reverse complement strand
GAAACGATCGAGTATTTCCACCAGCCCCTGCCCTTTTCGCTTCCGGAAGATATTGAGCCGGCCCGGCGGGTGCAATCGTTGCGTGGCTTCCTGTGGCACAACGGGCTCTATGCCACGGATCGTTTGGTGACGGCGATTCCCTGCCAGGATCTGTTCGTGCGCACGCTCTCTTTCCCGTTCAAAGATGCGGAGAAACTGTCACAGGTCGTTCCCTTCGAAGTGGAAAATCTGATCCCGATGCCGGTGGATGAGCTGGCGATCGGAAGCGTCGTGCTTCCGCCAGGGCTCACCGCCGAGGGAATGTCGCGGATTACCAAGGGTTCGGACGTGCTGGTCACGGCGGCTCCACGGGACAAAGTGGCCGAACACCTGCGCTTCCTCGCCCAGGCCGACATTGAGCCGGCCGCGATCAATGTCGATGCCATGGCTCTGTATTCCGTGACGCAATTCCTTCAACAGGAAGGCGGCCATGTTCCACACGATCTGGCCATCATTGATGTGGGCGCGTCCAAGACCACCATCTGTCTGGTGCATGAAGGGCGCCCGGTGGTCTTGCGGACCATTTTATGGGGCGGCAATCACCTGACTCATGCGCTGGCGGTGCGGCATGCGTGTAGTTTTGCCGACGCAGAACGGCGCAAACGCAGCTTGAATGTCCAACAGGTCGATGCCTGGCTTGAGCCGTTGCTCAAAGAATTGCGCGTCACCATCCAAGGCTACGAAGGAACCGAGCGCGGGCGTCTCACCCACTGCTGGGTATCCGGCGGAGGGGCGAAACTCAGAGAGATCGGCGGATATGTCGCGCATCAACTGGGGCTCTATCCGGTCGGTCCGCGGCAGGGGTTCGGGTTGAACAGCCCGCGCGCCTTCTCTGTCGCCTTCGGGTTGGCGATCCATCCAAAACTGATCCGCCCGAAGTGGCGCTTCAAGCCGACACCGGCGGGTCTCGCTCTCGATTTGAAAGCCGTCTCGGATGCGAACGCCCCTCAGTCCCGGACATCGGCGCGCGACAAGCGACTGGCTCTCGTGGGTGCCGTGGTGCTGGGGGCGCTGGCTCTCGCGGACGGTTTGACGCATCTCTATTTGAAAGAACAACGAGTACAGCAACTGAAGGGTGCTCTTCAGGGCCACTATGCCCAACTCTTTGGGCCAGGGGCTGCGCCGGGTGAGGAATTGGATCAGGCCCGTTTTCGCATTGCCGCAGTCGACAAGGCGCTCGCCGTCGTCGATGGATCGCAGCAGCATGTGCTCGCCACGATGGCGGCCTTTATGAAACAGATGCCGGCCGGTGTCCCGGTCAAGATACGAGATTTGACGATCGATAGCCCGCTGGTGTTGCTCGAAGGCGAAACGACCTCATTCGAAGCTGTGGAGAAGATCAAGCAGACCTATTCGGCCAGCGGGGTCTTCAAAGAAGTGGCTGTGAGCGAAACCCGGGTCGGCGCGTCATCGAATCAGGTGGTGTTTCGGATGAGCGCGACGGTGGCGCAGCCATGATGCACCAATTACGGGAACGGTGGATTCATCTGGCTCCGCGCGAACGCATGATCTTGTCGACCGGCGGCGGCGTGGTCGTTGTGAGTCTGTTGTTCGTGCTGGTCGTTGATCCCCTGCTGGCGACCATGGACCGCTTGGATCGCCAGGCCGCTAAAAAGCAACGAGAGAGCAGCGAGCTGACGGCGTTGGGCGCCGACTATGCGAGCAAGCGCGCGCGATTGACCCATGCGGAACAGCGGATGCCGGTGACCGATGCGGGGTTCTCCCTGCTGGCATTCATCGAGGATGCGGCGAACCAGGCCCATGTGCGTGAACGGATTGCCGGCATGCAGCCGCAAGTTCAAGCTCTGGCGCAAGGGTATCAAGAAACCGCGGTTGATCTCCGCCTGGACGGCATTCAACTGCCGGATCTGATGGCGCTCCTGCTGGCGATCGACCAGGCTCCGTATGAACTTCAAGTCAGGCATTTGCAAGTACGACCGAAGTTCGACAATCCCGTCAATCTCGATGCCACTGTCCGAGTGGTCAGTTATGCGAAAGGATGATGAACGCGGCGTCGCGCTCCTTCTCGCTCTGCTCATATTGGCCCTTCTCGTCGCCCTGATTCTGGAATTCGATGGCGAGGCCCGGCGCGAATACCGCGACGCGGCGGCATTTCGCGACAACTTCAAAGCGCAAACGCTTACCCGGGCCGCCATTCAGGCCGCTCGCGCCGTCCTTCAGCAGGACTTTTTGAAAGATAAAAAATCCGGTGAATCGTACGACTCGCCGACCGATCTCTGGGCCATGCCGATCAAGAATTATGCAATCGGCGATGGCTTTCTGAGTGCCCAGATCGAGGATGAGCGGGGCAAGCTCAATTTGAACGATCTGGCCGCTGCCGCCGGCGACGCCATTCAGAAGAAAGCGAAGATCGATCGATTCAAGCGGCTCTTCGAACTGCTTCAGCTCAGCCCCGATCTGGTCGACGCGGTGGTCGATTGGGTGGATCAGGATGAAAACCAGGAACCGGCCGGAGCGGAGAGTCTGTACTATCAATCGCAGCGTCCGCCCTATCGCGCGGCCAATGCGCCGCTGTCAGGCCCGGGAGATTTACGGCTGATCAAGGGCTTTACGCCGGAGATTGCCGACCGGCTGTCGCAGTACGTGACGATATTTCCGGAAGAAGGCGGCGCGCTGGTCAATCTCAATACGGCGGACGCTTTGGTGATTCAAGCCCTGGATCCGGCGATCACGCAATCCATGGCGACGGAAATCATCCAGGGACGGCCGTATAAGAAGAAGGAAGATCTCGATCGCATCGGGAGCTTTCAGGAAATCGGCGCCAAATTACGCGCGACGCAAAGCGGATACGATGTGAAGAGCGAGTACTTTTCGGCCCGGCTGGCCATCAGCGTGAACGAGGTGACGAAGACCTCATGGGTGGTGCTCCAGCGCGACGCGAATAAGGGCGACAGCACCGTGAAGTACCTGCGGGTCTTCTGATCGACGGATCCCTGCTTCCCATAGATACGGTCAGGAGAAGTTCATTTGCAGGAAGGCCGTCAGGCTCCGGACCTGCCCCCCCCCTCGAATTGGGCATTGTGCCGCGCTTCAATTCCTGATATACCGCCCATCTATAGCGGAATGCACTGGTTTTCCGCACTCCGGTCCCTGTTTCCCATCCACAAGGAGTCAACGGTGAAGCGATTGCTGGCCTGTTCGTTGAGTCTGAATCTCATCGGGGTGAGTCTGTTGCTAGTCGGCTATGTGGGCCCGAGCGTTAAGACGACTTTTATGCCGTCTGTCGAAGCGCCGGTTATCGGAGCACATACTCGCATCCATCCCCTGGCCATGGTGATCGGCTCCGTCACACTCGGAGACCAAGTGTTCGTTGCGCCGGCCGCGTCCGTGCGTGGCGATGAAGGACAGCATATTCACATCGGCAATCAGAGCAATGTCCAGGATGGTGTCGTGGTGCACGGGTTGGAAACGTTCGAAGGCGATCATGAGTTGCCGGAAAACGAAGTCGAGGTCGATGGAAAGAAATACTCCGTCTACATCGGAGACCGGGTGTCGCTCGCGCATCAGTCACAGGTACATGGACCGGCCAAGGTCGGCGATGATACGTTCGTCGGTATGCAGGCGTTGGTCTTTCAAACAGAAATCGGTGATCATGTCGTGATCGAACCAGGGGCCAAGCTGATCGGAGTGAAGGTCGCGTCTGGCCGCTATGTGCCGGCGCTCTCCATCATTAAGACACAGGCGGACGCAGACGCTCTTCCAAAAATCACGCAGGATTATCCGTACCGGAACTTGAATGCCGGTGTCATTCGGGTGAATATTCAGTTTGCCGAAGCCCCCCAGCCAGTTGCCATCAGCCGATAGGTTTGAGGATGGTGTCCTGCAGGTCGTGTCTCTTCTCAGGAGGTCTGAGGGACCCGCTCCGGTAGGTCATCAGGACACAGGGCCGGCATCTACCCCCTCCCCGTCATCGATCGCAAAGACAAAGTTAACAATTCTGTAACACAGCCGTCACGGGATCTTTACCTTCATCCTGGATATTCCTGCGTGAGAAGACGATGTATTCACGTCTTCGCGAAGCCGATTCAACAAAGGAGGAGGAAGCGTGCAGATCCGGAAACTAGCGCAACTATTGAAAGACAGAGGAGCGGCATGTTCACATGCCAACGTGCGTCGCGCTTCCCTCGTGTGCCTGGCATTCATGCTGGGTATGGGAAGTGCTGTGGATGTGGTTGCGGCAGAACTTGACGTCAAGGGTCCTCAATCCGGTTCGGTTGCCACTCCGGTTGCCGACACAAGCCAACGGCCCGGGACCGGTCAGCGCCTCACCATCGAAAGCACCAATCTCGAAAATCTCTTGCTGGAAAAGGGCGTGATCACTCAGGACGATTGGATTCGCCTGAAAGCGGATGAAGAACGGCGTGCCTTCGAGCAGACGGCGGAAGCGGGAATGGCCGGTAACCCACGCTGGTATGAGCGCATCCGGATCAACGGGTACACGCAGTTTAGAATCGGAGCCGGAGCGACCGACAGCAAATTCACGATTCCGCTCGGCGATAGCACGGCGACCAGCCAGGCGCGTGAATTCTACTTCCGGCGTATTCGGCTGGTATTTCAAGGGCAGATTTCAGAGCGGTTGGCGTTTTTCCTCCAAGGGGCTTTCGAAGGCGACCAAGCGACTCAGAACATGTTCAATAAAGAAATCATCGATGCCTATGCCGACTATTACCTGACGAAAGACAAAGTCCATCGCTTGCGGTTCGGCCAGCATCGGGCACCGAATGCATTCGATACCTATCGCTCCAGCACCAACCGGCAGGAACTTGACCGGCATGAATCGGTGCAAAGCGGCGCGCCGGGAGAGCGGGATCTCGGTATTGCCTACTATTGGAGCCCCAAAATTGCCCAGGAGCGGTTTACTCAATTGGCGGCCTATCACAACGGACCCGGCGATTATGGAGTCGTCGGTGTCATGGTCTACAACGGGCAGGGCCGTAACAAAGCAGAGTTGAACGGCGACAAGCACATCGGTGTGCGATTGGCCTACCCGTTTGAGTTGCCGAACGGCCGGCTTTTGGAAACCGGCGTGATGGCCTTTCGAGGAGTGTATTCGGTCAGCGGGGCCGGAGCCCCGACGAGCACGACCTCGACGGCGAAGTGCCAGCAAGGCCTCAACCGACAGGGAGGCTGCGACACGACCGATGAACGCATCACGGCCTATGTCTGGACGCCGCCGCAACCCTGGGGTCTGCTTGCCGAGGGTACGATTGGAAAGAACGCCAAGCGGAATGAGACCACAAACATCATTGAAGAAAAACCACTGATCGGCGGCTATGTGCAAGGTTATTACACCTGGTCGTATTCGGACGTCGGCATGCTGACCCCCTATGTCCGCTACGGTGAATATTACGGCGGAATCAAATCGATCAACGGCGCACCGGACGGCCAGTCGCGCACCTGGAACTTCGGTCTCGTCTGGGAACCGGATACTCACTGGAGGTTTACCACTGAACTCATGCTGAAGGACGGTCTCAACGAGACACTGGCACTCAATAGAGCGCAAGATTCTTTCGATGGTTCCTTATTGCGCTTTCAGGCTCAGTTCTTTTTTAATTGATGATCAGGAATCTTGGAAAGAGAGGAAAACATGATCGAAGTTAAGGTAGAGAAGCAGATGCGTTGCTCACAGAAAGTGCCATCCTTTGTTGTCATGGCGCTCGCCATCGCCTCATGGGGTATGGGAGGCGAGAGAGTTCTGGCGGAACAGGCCAACGCCCTGGCCCAAGCGAGCAGTGAACCCACCTCCGAGCAGTACCAGCCGGCTCCGGGCATCGGCGGGCGCGTGACAATCGCGGGGTCCGATACGATGCAACCCCTCATGGCAAAGCTAGCCGCTGCGTTTACCTCCTTGCAACCCAAGGCGAAGTTCGGCGTCGAAGGGCGGGGGTCCAGCGAATCCATCCGGGAGTTCATGCTGGATTTGTCCTTTCAACGCCGGGGCGATAAGGCCATCGGGCGGGGTACCGAGGGTACCAGCAGTGCCAGCCTGTTGGCCTCTTCTCGTCCGCTGACCGATCAGGAAGTGAAGGGGTTTGTCAGCCATCACGGGTATGAGCCGATCGGCATTCCCATCGCCATGGATGCGGTCGCGATGTATGTGCATAACGACAACCCGATCGGACAGCTGACCCTCGAACAGGTCGACGGTATGTTCAGCTCCACTCTGAAGCGAGCCAAGGGAGAACACCTCACCACCTGGGGGCAGGTGGGGCTCAAAGATCAGTGGGGCCCGCAGCCGATTCACCTGTATGGGAGAAACAAGAAGTCCGGGACCCGTGAATTCTTCAGACACGTAGCGCTGGTGGACGGAGAAATCCATGCCGACGTGCAGGAACAGCCGGGATCGGCTTCAGAAATTCTTGCGATCGCGCAGGACTCTCTGGCTATCGGGTATGCCGGTGTGGGATTTCACAGTTCAATGGTCCGCATCGTTCCGCTTGCAGCAGAATCGGGACAGGCGCCGCTTCTCCCCAATGTTGATACCGTCGCCACCGGTCAGTATCCGCTGGCGAGGCCGCTGTATCTCTATGTGAACAAGAATCCGGATGGAAAACTCGACCCTGTGGTGGGTGAATTTTTGAAATTTGTGAACAGCCGACAAGGTCAGGAAACCGTGGCGCGCGCCAATTTCTATCCCCTGACCGCTGCGCAGATTTCCAAGAATCTTGAAGTCCTGGGGCAGAATCTGTTGACCGCGCAGGCTCCCGTACGCTGACATGATCCGAGGAGAGACGATGCAGATAGGGATGAGATTCGTGGCAATCCTGATGGTCGCGCTCATGAGCGGATGCGCAACGGGTCCTCACCCTCGCGGGGTCTATCAGGATCCTGCCACAATTATCAGGATTCAGTTTGATAGCAAGGCCGGCCAGGGCCACGCTCACCCTGCGACGGTCAGTGCCGATGCAATCCGGCATGTGCTCCAGGGGATGCGGGTCCAGTCGAGGAGTTCCTTCGTTCCGTCAATCCTTACCGGCGAAGCGTCTTTGGGCGCCGCTTTTTCAACAGAGGAGCAGGATTTCCTGGGGCCCCATCTAAGCCAGGCGTTGGTGGGAGCCAAGCCGGATGAACTGGTCACCTTCTATCGACGGGTTTCCACTCCGGCTGGCGGGCTGGCGATCACTTCAGGCGGCCTCTTTGTGCATGGCCGGCATCTGTATGTGATCCTGGCCAACAATCGTACAAAGCCGTCCGAGGGGATGAGTCAGAGTATCGTCTCTGAAATCGATCCGGTTGACAGTCCGCTGCTCCCGATCAGTCGTACCGCATTTCGAGCCACCTTTGTGCCTGCGACCTCCATCGTGCCGGAAGACGAACGATGGCTCTGGCCGTACATCGATCAAGGCCGAGTTGTGGTGATCGATCTCGTCCAGTTGGGACGGGATAGCAGATCGCAGAAGTCGCACACTTCCCCCTAACCTCGACCGTCTATTTTCCTCTGAGTTAACACGCTATTTACACGGCTATAACCAACTCGTAATGAATACGGGCTAGGCTAGTCGGCTATTAGGGGACATAGATCCCCACTCGCACCGGCGCAGTGGGGATCTGGAAGACTGCGTAGAGACAATTTGTTTATGCGAAGGAGAACGATCGGCATGGTGATCGGACGGTTTATGACTATTCTCATGGTGAGCGGGTGTTGTTTAGCAGTGTTCGCCGCAGGAACTGCTTTTACACAGGCGAGCCAAACGGCTCTCATAAAAGTCGACGGGTCGAGCACCGTGTTCCCTATTACGGAAGCCGTAGCTGAAGAGTTCCAGAAGGAAACGAGAGGCGCGGTCCGTGTGACGGTCGGCATCTCAGGAACCGGCGGCGGCTTCAAAAAGTTCTGCCGCGGCGAGATCGACGTGCAGGATGCTTCCCGGCCTATTTCCAGCAGCGAAATGGAGGCCTGCCGAGCCGGCGGGGTGCAATATGTTGAGCTGCCGATCGCTTTCGATGCCCTGACCATTGCCGTGAGCCCGCAAGCCACCTGGGTGGATTCGATTACGGTGGCAGAATTGAAAACCATGTGGGAGCCCTCTGCGCAAGGTCGGGTGACTAAGTGGAATCAGATCCGTTCGACCTGGCCGGATCAGCCGTTGAAACTGTTCGGCGCGGGATCCGACTCCGGGACCTTCGATTACTTCACGGAAGCCGTGGTCGGGAAAGCCAAAGCGAGCCGCGGGGATTTTACGGCCAGTGAAGACGACAATACGCTGGTCCAGGGCATCGCGAACGACAAACAGGCGCTCGGCTACATTCCTTTCGCCTATTACGAACCGAACAAGAAGCGATTGAAAGCGGTCTCCATCGACAGCGGGCACGGGCCGGTGAGTCCGTCGCGCGAGACAGTCGAAAACGGTTCCTACCAGCCGCTGTCGCGTCCCTTGTTTATCTACGTGAGCACGAAGTCCGCGGCCAGGCCTGAAGTGAAACGGTTTGTCGAGTTTTACCTGGCGCAGGTGCCGGTGCTGGCGCCGCAAGTGAAATATGTGCCGCTGCCGCCGCAAGCCTATGCGCTGGCCGGTGAGCATTTTAAGAATGGACGGCACGGGACGGCGTTTCAAGGAGCCTCGACGATCGGGATGAAGATCGAAGAACTGCTCCGGCGCGAAGCGAAACTCTAAGAGGCAAAAGGATGGATACCATGGAGGCTCACATCGCCGAGATTCCAGTCGAGAAGCAGGCCATCCGCACGAGTCTTTCTCCTCGCCTTGTACCCCGTCTCAAGGAGAAAGCGATCGAACTGCTCTTGCAGTTGGCGGCTTTCACCTCGGTGGCGATTACGCTCGGGATTGTCGGCGTCCTGGCTTACGAATCGTTCCACTTCTTTCAGCAGGTCTCCGTGGTGGATTTTCTGACGGACCGCCAATGGACGCCGTTGTTTGCCGACGCGCATTACGGGATTCTCTCCCTCGTGTCGGGAACGCTCGTCACCACGGCGGTGGCCTTACTCGTGGCCATCCCGATGGGGAGCCTGATCGCCATCTATTTGAGCGAATATGCCTCGCGGTCGGTGCGCGAATTCGTGAAGCCGGTGCTGGAGCTGCTCAGCGCCGTACCGACCGTTGTGTATGGATACTTTGCGCTGTTGTTTGTGACGCCGGCCTTGAAACAGATCTGGCCCGATCTTCCTGGCTTCAACATGCTGAGCGCCGGACTCGTCATCGGCTTCATGATTGTTCCCTATGTCAGCTCCGTGAGCGAGGATGCCATGCGCGCGGTTCCCGTGTATCTGCGCGAAGGCGCCTTTGCCTTGGGCGCCACCCGCATGCAAACGGCGCTACGCGTCGTCTTCCCCTCAGCCTTGTCCGGCATCACGGCCGCCTATGTTCTGGGCGTCTCCCGGGCCATCGGAGAAACGATGGTGGTGGCCATTGCCGCGGGGATGCAACCGACGCTGACGCTGAATCCGCTGGAACCGGCGGCGACGATGACCGCGTACATTGTACAGGTCAGTTTAGGAGACCTGCCGCACGGGAGCGTGGGCTATCAGACAATCTTTGCGACGGGTCTCATGCTCTTATTTATCACCCTTTTGTTTAACATTGCAGGCCATGCGCTTAAAAAACGGTATCGCCAAGTATATTAAGTCAACCGCCTTGCAACGTCGCATCATGCGGCGCAAGGGCCTCGATCGCTTCTTTGCTTTCGAAGGACTGTTCGTGATGGGCGTCGCCCTGCTCGTCTTGTTCGCCCTCGTGGGGCAACTCGCGGCTGATGGGGTGGGCCGGTTGTCCTGGCAATTCCTCACCTCCTTCCCGTCGCGATTCCCGGCGCAAGCCGGCATTCTGACCGCCTGGATCGGCACTCTCCTGGTCATGCTGCTGACGGCGCTGACGGCCATTCCATTGGGGATCGGAGCTGCCATTTATCTGGAAGAATATGCCGCGAAAAGCTGGCTGACCGAGGTGATCGAAATCAATATCGCCAATCTGGCGGGCGTGCCGTCGATCGTCTATGGGCTTATGGCCCTCGGGCTGCTGGTCTACGAACTGCATCTGGGGCAAAGCTTTCTGACGGCCGGGCTGACCCTGGGTATGTTGATTCTCCCGATGGTCATTATCGCGACGCGCGAGGCGATTCGTTCGGTGCCCCCTGCCGTGCGCGAAGCGGCCTATGCGCTCGGCGCCACCAAGTGGCAGACCGTTCGGGATCATGTCCTGCCCTACTCGATGGGTGGCATTCTGACCGGGATGATCCTGGCGCTCTCGCGCGCCGTCGGCGAGACGGCCCCCCTGATCACCGTCGGGGCCTTGTCGTTCATTGCCTTCCTCCCCCACCCGCCCTGGCAGGGAACGTTCCCCTTTGTCTCTTTCGAATGGCTGTTCGATCCCTTTACCGTGATGCCGATTCAAATGTTCAATTGGGTGTCCCGGCCGCAAGAGGAGTTTCACGTCAATGCGGCGGCGGCCGGTCTGATCCTGCTGGCCATGAGTCTGGCCATGAATGCGGTGGCGATCGTCATTCGGGCGCGGTTCAGAAAACGGATCCACTGGTGATGCCATGAAAGCCTTGGATGTATCGCAAACGGTGTTAAAAGCGGAGTCACGGGGGCTCAACTTTTTCTATGGCCAGGCGCAGGCGCTTCATGGCCTGACCCTCCCGGTCTACGACCGCTGTGTGACGGCGCTGATCGGTCCCTCCGGCTGCGGGAAAACCACCTATTTGCGCTGTTTCAATCGCATGCATGACTTGTATCCAGGAAATCGCTACGAAGGGGCTGTCATTCTGTATCCGGATCGGGTGAATATCGTGGGGGCTGAGGTCGATCCGATCGAGGTGCGGATGCGCATCGGAATGGTGTTTCAAAAGCCCAACCCGTTCCCCAAGTCCATCTATGAAAATGTGGCGTATGGGATGCGGATCAGAGGCGTGTCATCGAAAGCCGATCTGGATATGGTGGTCGAGCGGGCGCTGCAAGAAGCGGCCTTATGGGGAGAAGTCAAAGACCGGCTCCAGGCATCCGCGATGAATCTTTCAGGCGGGCAACAGCAGCGTTTGTGTATTGCCCGGGCTCTGGCGACCAGTCCGGAACTCCTTTTGTTCGATGAGCCGACCTCTGCGCTCGATCCGACGGCCACCTCGCGCATCGAAGAGCTGGTCACGGAACTGAAGCAGAAGGTGGCGATCGTCATCGTGACGCACAATATGCAGCAGGCGGCGCGAGTCTCTGACCACACGGCCTTCATGTACGAGGGGCGGTTGGTGGAGTTCGATCGTACGGAGAAGATGTTTACAAACCCGTCGGTCAAACTGACGGAAGACTATGTCACCGGTCGTTTCGGGTAATAATCGGAGTTCACAGCATGCAACGACATATCGATCAGGAACTCGGTGACTTGAAAGACCGCTTGCTCCAGATGGGGTCGCTGGTCGAAGAGCAGATCGAGCGCGCGATTACGGCCATGATTGAACGCGATGCCGTGCTGGCGGGGCAAGTCATCGAGCGGGATACGCTGGTCAATCGCTACGATGTGGAGATCGA
>CXWL01015374.1_pt1 | contig 11536 bp, 7 predicted proteins | sample 590931 | NCBI WGS metagenome assembly CXWL01 (sample SAMEA3498368, study PRJEB10139) | groundwater metagenome | biome: water well; material: biofilm material | place: Germany | collected 2015-04-27 | reverse complement strand
CCGCCGCGAGCCTCACCGCCCCGCGTGCCGCCGCCGAGGCCGGCAGGAGTTTCTGCAAAAAAACCATGGGTTGTGCGCACATCCGAAAGCCGCGCCAGCAAACGCGCAGTCCCGGCGCATGGAAAGCGTTTTTTCCTCGGGCCCGGCCTCCGGATATTTGTAATATAATAGATTACAAATTATCCGGGGTTCGCCGCCCCTGGGGCCCGTGGTCGGCGCGCCGCAGACGACTTCGTCCGCTCTACACCCCGGCGCCGCTCTGATACTCCTCGTCCGTCCACGCCCCCGCGCTTTCTCCCGTGATGGAGAAACGCTGCATCAATTTCAGCGGCGGACTGTAGATGTGCAGCGTCACCAGGTCGCAGCCGCCGGGCTGGAGGTTCGAAACCTGGTGGGTGTCCGTGTCCTGGGTGGCCACGATGGCCCCGGCGAGCTGCTCCGTGGTCTGCAGGGGATACACCTGGCCACAGGGGGAAAAATCGTAAGCCGTCTCGCTGCACACACCCGTCAGCACCTTGAAGGCGCAGGCCGATTGCGCGTGATCGTGGATCGGGCTGCGTTGTCCGCTGCGCCAACAGAGCACCAACAAGCTATACCACTGTCCTTCCGCGACCAGATTGCGGCGGTAATGTGCGGGATCGAACCGGACAAAAGCCCGCAAATCTTCCAACGAGACCGACGACTCCTGCAAAAGCCGGCTCAACTCATCCAGCGGGGCGCGCCCCGTCAACTGGTCGAGGTAGCGCACCAGCGGACCCAGCACGGGCGGCAACGGATTTTGGGTCAGGGTTTTCATGAATGCGATCCGGCCCACCCGTGCACGACGCCGAGTGAGACCACCGAGACGATCACCCAGAGGATGACCGCTTGCAACAACGGTCTCCAGCCCACGTCGCGCAGGGCTTCGCGCGACAGCCCGGCCCCGATGAGGAAAAGCGTCACCGTCAGCCCCCTGCGGGCGAGGAATGTCAGCAGGCCCCAGGCCGCCTCACCCGCCGGCAGATAGGTGGCCACCGCCGAGGCCAGCAGGAACAAGCCGACAAACCACGGCACTTTCGGATTTGTATCGCGACGCGCCAGCATCGCCGCCACTGCCACGAGCGGCAGGATCCACAGCGCCCGCGCCAGCTTGACCGGCACTGCCGTGGCGAGCGCCTCCGGGCCGTAACGGGCCGCCGCCCCCACCACCGAGCTGGTGTCATGGATCGCGATCGCCGCCCAGTAGCCGAAATCCACCGGGGCGAGCCCCGCCCAGTGCCCGATCCCCGGGAACACAAAGAGCGCCACCGCGTTGAGGATGAAAACGCAGCCCAGCGAAACGGACATCTCCCGCGGGCTGGCGCCCAGCACCGGGCCCATCGCGGCGATGGCGCTGCCGCCGCAAATCGCCGTGCCCGTCGTGATCAACTGCCCCGTGATTCGTTCCACCTTGAGAAGTTTCGCCAAACCCCAGCCCAGCAGCACCGTCAGGGCCAGCGACAGCGCCGTGACCCAGGCTCCTGTCAGTCCGGCCCGGCCGACGGCATCGAGTTGGAGGCCGAAACCCAGGCCGACGACCGACGCTTGAAGCAGATACTGCTGCACCTTGACCGTGAGCGTGGGCTGCGGGTTGCCGATCGTGAGCGCCAGCACCAGCCCGATCCCCAGCGCCAGCGGCGGCGTCACCGCCGGCAGGCAGCACGCGGCGGCGAGACCCCCCAAGAGCCAGATACGGAAAGTTGGAATCATTGGCCTGCGCCGGGCAGGATGATGACGTGCGAGGCGCGCGCAAGACCGAGATAGGATTTTGCCAGCGCGCTGAGCTCCGCGGCCGTGATGGCTTCCAAATCGGGCAGGCGCGTGCGCGCCCAGTCGAGCACCTCGGGCTTTTCCTGCGCGCGGGCGAGCACGTTGCCGCCCCAGTAATTGTTCGTGCGCAGCGATTCCTTCGCGGCGGTCAACGCGGGCTGGCGGGCGCGGTTGAGTTCCTCGTCGGTAACGCCCTTGGTCGCGAGGTCGTCGCCGATGGCGATGATGGTGTCGGTGATTTTCTGCGCCATCGCGGGATCCACCACACAACCGGCCTGGATGTAACCGTAACCCGGAAACGTGTCGCTCGCGTTGCTGCCGGCCTGCGGACTGTAGGTGCCACCGATCTCCTCGCGAATCTTCACCCGGAGGCGGTCGTTGAGCACACTGGCCAGCATGTTCAGCCGGCGGGCGCGCTTCACGTCCAGTCCGTCCGTGGTGGGCCAGTAGACCACCACGTTGCCCTTGGGGATCTCGGACGCGATGGTGTAGCTCTTTGCGAATGGCTCGGCGGGAAACCTCACCTTCTTCAGGTCATCAAGCGCCGGCTTGGGCTCGCGGGGCGGGAGCGCGCCGAGGGTTTTCGCCACCGCGGCAATGGCCGCCTCGATGTCGAGGTCGCCGACGACGGAAACCTCCAGCGCACCGCGCGCTAGTTGCGGAGCGATCCAGTTCTTCGCCTCAACGAGATTGCGGCCCATCATCACTTCCTTCGCCGGCAGCCCGAAACGCGGGTCGCCCCCGGCGATGAGGTTGGCCACCTCGGTGGCCATCGGCCCGTTGGCGGTATGCTCGAAGCCGAGATACATCTGCTCCAAGCCCTTCTGCGCCTGGCGCAGCGCCTCGGGGCGCCAGCCGGCGTCGGTGAGCTGCGCGGCGATGAGCTGGAGCTGCAGGAGCAAATCGTCCCGCGTCGTGTTGCCGCCAAAGTTGAACGTGTCGGACGCGGGCGCAAACTGCGCGCCGACATTCTTGCCGGCGAGGATGCGGCGCAGCTCATCGACACTGTGCTTGCCGAGACCGCCCGCGCCGAACGTGGCGCCGGCGAGAGACGTGAGGCCGCGCTGGCCGGCCGGCTCGGTGATGGCGCCGCTGCCCACGCGCACGCCGGTGCGGATGCGACCGGCCTCGAAGTCCGTTTTCTTGAGATTGAGCTTCACGCCGTTGGCAAAGGAGATGAGTTCCACATCAAGGTCGGCGATGTGTTCGCGTTTCACGACCTTGCCCGGCTCGCCCCAGTTGGCATAAGCCCAGACGGCGTCCACCTGCGCGACGGGCGCGGCGACGGCCACCGCGCGGGATTTTTCGTAGGAGGCGGTGATGGCCCGTTCGGCAAGCTCAGGGCTGGCCGCGGCGGCATCGCCGGGGATGACGGCGTTCCCTGTCACCATGACGAAACGGCCCGGCGCGGCAAAGGCCTCGCGCAACGCCGCGAGGCAGTCGTGGGCCGTGACCTTGTCGAGGGCCGGTTGGTAGAGGTCACGCTCAGCCGCCGGATGCGTGAACACTTCGCGATCCACGAGGCCGTCGAGGATTTCGTCGGCCAGCCGGCCCGAGCGGCGCGTGGCCGCGGTCTTCACGGCCTGGTCGAGTCCGTTGGTGAAGGCCGCGACGACTTCCTTCAGTTCGCCGGCTTGGAAACCATGCTCCAACGCCCGGCGCAGCTCCTGTTCGCCGACGGCCAGCGCGGCCGGCCACTGCTCAGGTTTGCAGGTGATATTCACATTGGCCTGGCGTAGAAAACGGAACCCGTCGGAGACCCCCGCCCGGGCCGCCGAGAACGGAGCCCCTTCCTTCTTCACCAGCTCGCTGAAGCGGCGGTTGAGGATCGCCAGCGCGAGTTGCCGGGGCAGCTGTTTGAGGCGGTGGGCGGCCGTGTCGGGCTCGTCCACGAACGGCGTGAGGGTGCTGAGCGCCACGGTGGTCGCGGGCGATTCGGGCTCGGCGTGAAACAGGGTGCGCACACCCTCGAACTTCGGCAGCCCTCCCAGCGCGGGTTCGGGCTGAGCCGGGGCCCGGGCCGCCAGCGGCGTAAACGCGGCGATGACCTGCTGCTCAACCGCCGCGGCATCGAAATCGCCCACGGCGACGACCGCCATTTTCTCCGGGCGATACCATGTGTCCCAGAACTCGGTGAACCGTGCGCGCGGCGCCTTTTCAATCACCTCGGGCAGGCCGATCGGGATGCGCTTGGGCAGGAGCGTGTCTCCGAGCATGAACTCGAATTGCGCGATGAAGGTGCGGAAGCCCACGTTGTCGCGGGTGCGCTTCTCGCTCAGGATGATGCCCCGTTCCTTGTTGATCTCGTCCTCCTGCAGCAGCAGGCCGGCGGCGTAGTCGGAAAACACCCGCAGGCCCTCGGCCAGGGTGGCGGGGTCCGTATGCGCCAGCTCCAGCAGATACTGGGTGCGGTCGAAGCTGGTCGAGGCGTTGGTGTCGCCGCCAAAACTCATGCCCATGCGCTGGAAGAACTCTACCAGCGTGCCGGGCGCGTAGTGCTTGCTGCCGTTAAACGCCATGTGCTCGAGGAAGTGCGCGAGGCCGCGCTGGTTTTCCTGCTCGTGCAGCGAGCCCGCGAGCACCAGCAGCCGCAGCGAGGCGCGGCCCTGCGGCTCCTTGTTGGGATAGATGACATAACGCAGGCCGTTGGGCAGCACCCCGAAGCGCGCCGCCGGATCGGCGGGGAGGTCGCTGCCTTCGTGCGGGAAGGACGGCGCCGCCGCCACCGGGGACAGAAGCAACAGCGACGCGAGGAGGAACGAGGGGATTTTCATGGAGGGAAAGGTTAACACGGCAGACCCGCCGCGCCTATGGCCCATGTGTCCTAAGCGATGGCGCGTCGGTGGCAAGCGTGGGACGGAAAGTGTGGAATTGAGGCGGGGTGCGCAGCTGACGGCAAAATCGCTCTCTTTCTCTTAATCCTACGTTTTCTCTCGAACAGATTTGGCACCGAGAAAACGAGAAAGATGACAATCGCCGTCACTATCGCAATGCCGCCAGAACCGCGTGGGCGAAGACAGGCCGAACTTCCGCAGGTTGGCGCTGACCTGATGCTTCACCGTGGGCTCGGCTTTGCCGAGGAACGTTGTCCTTCTTGATCCCAACGGCCTATGGCGGGAGTCTTGTGTTTCTGGCGGGTCGGGGCATCTTCCAACCCGCCGCCGCATTTGAAATAAACCGCGCTCCGCCTACTCTCACTGCCAGATGAACCTGCCCCGTCTGATTTGCCTTCCTGCCCTGAGCTTGTCGATCGGGCTCCTCGCCCTGCCCTTGCTGGCCCTCGCCGCCGAATCCCAGGCCGTGAAAAAGAGCTCCGTGCGGGCCCAGTTGGTCACCGACGCGGCGGCCATTACGCCGGGCCAGCCGTTCACCGTCGCGCTGCGCCTGCAGCACGACCCGCACTGGCACAGTTATTGGATGGCGGCCGGCACGGGTTACCCGACCGCGATCACCTGGACCCTGCCCGAAGGTTTCACGGCCGGTGCCATCCAGTGGCCCACGCCGCACGTGGTGAAGGATCTCGCGGGCAAGATCACCGGCAACGGCTACGAGAACGAAGTCTTCCTGCTGGTCGAGATCACCCCGTCAAAGACGCTGGATGCTGACACCAACATTAAACTGGAAGCCGTCGCCGAGTGGCTCATGTGCGAAACCGTCTGCATGCCCGGCGACGCGAAACTGGCCATCTCCCTGCGGGTCGGCGCGGCCCAAGCCGATGCCAAGTGGACCGGCCCTCTCGCCGCCGCCCGCGCCCAGTTGCCCGTCGCCAGCACCGGCTGGGACATCACAGCGTCGCACGACGTTGCCAAGCTCACCTTGCGCCTCACCCCCAGGCCGGGCACCACGCACCAGCCGGCCGGCCTGCACTTTTTCGCCGCCGACGGTTTCACGGACTATACCCAGAAGAACACCGTCACCCAAGACAACGGCACCCTGGTCATCACCGCCCCGCTCGATGCCGCGGCCGACAAAGCCACCAAACGCCTGACCGGTGTGCTCGCCTCGGCCAATGGCTGGGCGGCCGGCTTGGGTTACGGCGGCCTCGCCATCGATGTTCCGCTGACCAACAGCCAGCAGCAGTCAGCGGTCAGCAGTCAGCCCACTGCAGGCTCTCAGCTCTCAGCTCTCAGCTCTCAGCCGCAAACGGCGCCAGGCAGTTTGCCCGGCACTCTGTTACTCGCGTTCGTGGGCGGCCTCATTCTCAACCTCATGCCCTGCGTGTTTCCCGTGCTCGGCATCAAGATCCTCGGCTTCGTCAACCAGTCCGGCAACGATCGCAAAAAGATCACCGCGCACGGCCTGGTCTTCGCGCTCGGCGTGCTGCTCTCGTTCTGGGCGCTGGCGGGTGTGTTGCTGGTGCTGCGGGCCGGCGGCTCGCAACTTGGCTGGGGGTTCCAGCTGCAATCGCCGGCCTTCGTCTTCGGCATGGCGTCGTTTCTCCTGCTCTTCGCGCTCAACCTGAGCGGACTTTTTGAAATCGGCCTGTCCGCGACGGGGGTCGGCGGCAGCTTGCAGATGAAGGAAGGGTTCTCCGGCTCGTTTTTCACCGGAGCCCTGGCCACGCTGGTCGCTACTCCCTGCAGCGCACCTTTTCTCGCCCCGGCCCTCGGGGCCGCGCTGTCCTTGTCGGCCCTGGAGTCGGTTCTGGTGTTCACCGCCATCGCCGTCGGCCTCGCCCTGCCCTATCTGCTGCTCTCGATGTTCCCGCAAGCCGTCAAACTGCTGCCCAAGCCGGGCGCGTGGATGGAGACCTTCAAGCAATTCATGGCCTTCCCGCTCTACGCGACCATCGGCTGGCTGCTGTGGGTCCTCGCCGGCCAGACCAAGGATGATGACAACGCGCTGCTCCTGATAGCGTTTGGCTTCGTGCTCGTCGCGATGGCCGCGTGGGCCTACGGCCGCTTCGGCCAGGCGTACGGCCAGCCGGGCAAGCAACTAATCGGCCGCATCTGCGCCGCCGCGCTGCTGGCGGGCGGGCTTTTCACCGGCTGGCCCAAGACCGCCGAGGCCGCGCCGGCCGGCAGTTATCAGGTGACTTGGGGAAAATGGAGCCCGGAGGCTATCGCCGCCGCGCAGGCCGCCGGCCACTATGTCTATGTGGACTTCACCGCCCGCTGGTGCGCCACCTGCCAGACGAACAAGGCGGCGGTGTTCCACTCCGACGCCGTGCTCGCCGCCCTCGCGAAGGACAAGGTCGTGCTCCTCAAGGCCGACTGGACCAACCGCGACCCGCAGATCACCGCCGAGCTCGCCCGCTGGAACCGCTCGGCCGTGCCCTTCAACCTGATCTACGCCCCCGGCAAGACCGAGCCCGTGATTCTGCCGGAGCTGCTCTCGCCGGACCGGGTGCTGGAAGCGTTTGCCTCAGTTTCGCGGCGCGAGAACTGAGGACAAATACCGGGCGCGCAGCCCCTCGACAAGNNTCGGGGCCTTGAGCCTGTCGAAACGGCAGCGGGCAACGGTGCTGGCCCAGGCCCAGGCGAAGTAAGACGCTCCCCGTGTGCGCCGCCCGGTTTATCCTCGCCGAAAGCGCTCGAGGATGAGCGGAATCGCCTGCGCGGTGTCTTCGGGCTTGATCTGCTGGTCGTAATGCGCCCGCAGCTGCTCGCGATATTGCGCAAGGTAGGCCTGGGACTGCGCCACGAGCGCGTCGGCCGCCGCGACGGCGGGCACCTGCAGGTCGACGAGCTGCTTTTGCTCGAACATTTCCAGTTCCCGGACCACCCGGTCGAATTCCCGCAGCATCGTGACGATCTCGAGCTTGGTCAGGTTGTTGATGGTTACCTCCAGCGGTATGATGGTCACCCCCGGCAGGTTGCCCAGTTCCGCGGCCTTGGCGTTCGCCTGCCGGACCCGCGCGTCGACACGGCGGATCAGGCCGTTCGACTGGGCGAACATCTCACGCGCCGTGGCGGACATCATTTGCGTGCTCTTGTCGTAACCGGCCACGGCGTTGTTCCGCGCCTGACCGAGCATCTTGATCAGTTCGCGCAGATCCGCGCGCAGGTCCTCGATGATGCGCTCCCATTCGGCCAGCCGCAAGCGGGCCCGGCTCTGTTGCAGAAAAACGGGCACGGCGGCTTGCAGATAGGTGGTGAGGTGCGCATCCAGCTTCCCGGTGTAGTGCTGCCGCAGGCGCTCGCTTTCCTGGGACTGCCGCCGGAGCACGTTTTCGCGCGCGAAGACCGCCGCCGCTTCCTCCGGCGTGGACGGTCCGCCCTTTTGTCGGCTGAACGCCGCCAGCAGCCGCCCGGGCAGTGCGGTCCCCTCCCGCGCCTGCGCGGCGGTCGCCCGGATCTCTTCCAGCTTGAGCTGGAGCTGGCTGGCGTCGGCGCGCACGCAGGCGTCCTCCCTCAGGCACGTTTCCAAGTCATCCGGAAAACCCGGCGGTCTGGACTGGGAGGTGGTATCAGCCATGCCGGAGCCATAACACCTGCCCCGTCGCGCCGTCAATCCGCCCTTCAGGACAAGGCCATTCCCTCCCGGAGAATGCACTCGCCTACCCGCAGCCCTTCTTTAACTAGGAGCCTGCTGCGCCCCTTGGCCCGGCACACACCTGATTCATGTCCGAACTCACCTCCAAGGCGGTTTTCCTCAGCTATGCCCGCGAGGATGCCGACGCGGCGCGGCACATTGCCGACGCCCTGCGCGCCTTTGGAGTCGAAGTCTGGTTCGACATGAGCGAACTGCGCGGCGGTGACGTGTGGGATCAGAAGATCCGACGCCAGATCAAGGAATGCGCGCTCTTCATGCCGGTAATCTCCAGCCGGAGCGACCAGCGCGGCGAGGGCTATTTCCGCCTCGAATGGAAACTCGCGGCCGAGCGCACCCATCTGCTGGCCGACGGCATGCCGTTCCTTTTCCCCGTGGTGGTGGATGACACCAGCGAAACCAACGCCAGCGTGCCCGAGCAATTTCTCAAGGCCCAGTGGACGCGCCTGCCCGGCGGCGAACCCACGTCGCAATTCGTCGACCAGGTGAAGCGCCTGCTCTTGGCGCCGCGCAAGCCCGCGGCCGGAGCCAAATCCGCCGCACCAATCTCCCACTCTGCTCCGACGGTGCTGGCCAAGTCAGGCTTTCCCCTCTGGGCGGCGGCCTTGCTCGGCGTCGCCGTCCTCGCCCTCGGCGCCTTCGTGTTGTTCCGGCCCGCGGCCAAATCCGCGCCAGTCCCGGCTCCAGCCACTCCCGCCGCCGCCATCAAACCGGCGGAGCCAATCGCCCCGACCATCAGGGAAAAATCCCTCGCCGTCCTCCCGTTCAACAACATGAGCGAGGAGAAGGACAGCGCCTTCTTCACCGACGGCATCCAGGAGGACATCCTCACCAATCTCGCGCTCATCTCGGAGCTGCACGTCGTGTCGCGCACCTCGGTCATGCAGTATCGCAACACCACGAAGACCATCCGGCAGATCGCGCAGGAGCTGGGGGTCACCTACGTGCTGGAGGGCAGTGTGCGCCGCGCGGGCAACAAGGTGCGCGTGACCGGCCAGTTGATCCGCGCCGCCACCGACGAGCATGTCTGGGCCAAGTCCTTCGACCGTGAACTCAGCGATATCTTCGCCATTCAGGAGGCGCTCGCGACGGAGATCGCCGGCGCGCTCAAGACCGCCATCACGCCGCAGCAGAAGACCATCATCGCCGGCCGCGCCACGACCAACGTCGACGCCTACAACAACCACCTCAAGGCGCGTGACATCATCCTGTGGTCGGGCATTTCACGGGCGACCATGCCCGAACTTGACCGCTTGTTGCACGCCGCCGTCCAGCAGGATACCAATTTCGTGCCCGCTTGGCTGGACTTGGCGCGGGTAAATTTCCGGAGCTACCGCTCGCCCACCACCGGAGGTGACCGCAACCAGCTGCTCGCCGGCCAGGCCGCCCTCGCCCAGGCCCTCCGGCTGGCTCCATCTGACCCGGCGGTCATCCATGCGCAGGGCCTGGGGGCCGAGGCCAATGAAGACCTGGCCGGAGCCCGCAAATACTACGAGCAGGCTCTCCAACTGACTCCGGGCGATGTCGAGGTCCTCGGCTCCCTGGGTGGCCTGGCCACCCAGGAACGCAAATGGGCCGAGGCGATGGGCTATCTCCGCCGGGCCCAAACCCTCGATCCCCGCAATCCCATTGTCTTGTGGGGAGCCTACAACGCGCTGTTGACCCTGCGGCAATACGACCAGGCCATGCAAAACGCCCGGCTGCTGGTGGAGCTCCAGCCCGATTCCCTCGATGCCGCCTTCGCCCTGGCCGCCGTGCCCTTTTTCTCGCGCGGCTCCCGGCAGGAAATGGAAACCTTGCTCGCCCGGCTGACTCCCCAGCAGCAACAGGACCCCAAGGTCATTGCCGCGAAATTCAACTGGTATTATCATGCCATTGGCGATGCGCGGGCCTACGTTGAACTGAGCGACCGCCAGGGCACCGACATCAATTTCAGCGACGCGGATTCGACCATGCAATACGCCGAGGCGCTGTGCGTCCTGGGCCAGCGCGAGCGCGCGGCTACTCTCGCGCGACCGGTGCTCGACCAATTGAATTCCAAACTGGCGGCCAGTCCGGATGACTACCGTCTGCTCAGCTCCGTGGCCTACGCCCAGGCGCTGGTCGGCGACCGCGCCGCGACGATGGCGACCTTGGATCACATGCTGGCGCAGGTGGATCGCCAGCCGCTGCGGATGGAGAATTATATCCGGGCCAACGCGGGCATCGTTTACGGCTGGATCGGGGAGAAGGACAAGGCCATGGATCTGCTCGTCCCGCANNCTCGGCGGCGTGCTGATGAAATCCGTGGACTGGCCGCCCTTCGCGGTCGGCGGCGGTCGCGGGCTGGTGGCCGCGGTTTTCCTGCTCGCCGTGCGCGGCCGGACGCTGCGCTTCACGTGGACGCCTCTCCAACTCGGCACGGCGCTGGCGTTCGCGGGCTGCACCATCCTCTTCGCCGCGGCCACCAAGCTGACCACCGCCGCCAACGCCATCCTGCTCCAATACACCGCCCCGGTCTGGGTGGCGCTGCTCGGCGCCTGGCTGCTCGGCGAACGCGCCCGGCGCGCCGACTGGTGGACCATTGCGGTGACTTTCGCCGGCATGGGCGTGTTCTTCTATGACGGGCTGAAATTCAACAATCTCACCGGCATCCTGCTCGCCGTCGCCAGCGGTGTGTCCTTCGCCGTGATGATCGTGCTGCTGCGGAAGCAAGGGCCGGGCTCCACCATCGAGGCGGTCATCCTGGGCAACCTCCTCGGCTTTGTTATCGGCCTGCCGTCAATCTGCACGGCCCCGTGGCCCGACCAGCGCAGTTTGGTCGCCCTGCTGCTGTTGGGCGTCGTGCAGCTGGGGATTCCCTATTTGCTCTATTCGCGTGCGATCAAACATGTCACCGCGCTCGAAGCCGTGTTGATTCCGGTTATCGAGCCCATCCTGAATCCGATCTGGGTGCTGCTGGTCATCGGCGAAAGGCCCAGCCCGCTGGCGCTGCTCGGCGGGGCCATCGTTCTGGGTGCGGTCACGTGGCGGGCGATGGCTTCGATCCGCCGCGCGACCAGCCGGCACTAAACGATGGGGCGGCGCGGGCTCTTTGGCTGATGTAAACTATTAGTTGACATCAGCTGGCGGGCTGCCCTTTGCTGGCCGGCGCAATGAACCGGCATATTATTCATCCCCGAATTCGGCTTTTTACCGACTTGATTGCCAGCCTGACCGCTCCGGCCCGGGCGTCGGCGCGCTATCGCAAATCGGCCCGGCGCCGGGCCGGATCGAC
>CXWL01028156.1_pt1 | contig 11538 bp, 11 predicted proteins | sample 590931 | NCBI WGS metagenome assembly CXWL01 (sample SAMEA3498368, study PRJEB10139) | groundwater metagenome | biome: water well; material: biofilm material | place: Germany | collected 2015-04-27 | reverse complement strand
TCCGGCCCGCTCCATGGCCTCAGCTTTTGAAAGTCCGAGCACGTGAACCGGGGCTTCGATTACGTTTTGCATCACGGTCATATGCTGCCAGAGGTTGAAGCTCTGAAACACCATGCCCAGCTTGGTGCGAACCCGTTCAAGTTGGCGCCGGTCGCTTGGGTGAAGGTTACCGTCTTTATTTGGCTTCAAGGCAACCTCGTCACCGGTCACCACGATGCGGCCCTTGGTCGGCATTTCGAGAAAATTGATGCAGCGCAAAAAAGTGCTCTTGCCGGAGCCCGAAGCCCCGATCATGGAAACAACATCCCCCTCGTGCGCCTCAAGGGAAACCCCTTTAAGCACCTCAAGTTCGCCAAACCGCTTATGCAAATCTTCAACCACGACGGCCAAAGGCCGTTCATCACTTCTTGGCGCAGGTCGTGCTGCCATGCGGTCTCCCCTCAGAGGGCTTATGCCCTTCTTGCGTACCTCACCTTAACACCGATTCCGGTTTGCGCAATTCGTGAATTTTATGGTCGAATACTATTGGTTGGCGATCTGGGCCGCTTTTTGCACCAGGACCTCCGCCTGGCGAACCGACGCGTAGTCAATCAGGCGGCCATCCAGCGAAACCGCTCCTTTACCCGCCTTGGCGGCCTCTTCCATGGCAACCAGGATGCGCTTCGCCCGCGTTACGTCAGCTTCCGAAGGCGACATCACCTCGTTGGCCAAGGCAACCTGGGAGGGATGAATGGCCCATTTGCCCTCGCATCCCAGCACGGCCGCCCGCAGGCCCGCCGCCCGGAAAGCCTCGGAATCGGAAAAGTTGCCAAATGGCCCATCCACCGGCCGAAGGCCATTTGCCCGTGCCGCCACCACCATCCGGGAAATCGCATAATGCCACATGTCGCCCCAATGGGTCTGACGCGAGCCATCCGCCAATGGTTCCGTAAGTACGGCATAGTCCGCATTCGCCCCGCCAATGGAGGTCGTCCGCGCCTTGGTCGAGGCGGCATAGTCCGCCACGCCAAAATGCAGTGACTCATTGCGCTTGGAGGCCGCCGCAATCTCATGCACGTTTTGCATGCCAAGCGCCGTTTCGATAATCATCTCGAAACCAACGCGCTTCTTGCGCCCCTTGGCCGTTTCAATCTGCGTACAGAGCATGTCTATGGCGTAGACATCGGACGCCGTGCCGACCTTGGGAATCATGATCAGGTCGAGGCGCTCGGAAGCCTGCTCCAGCACGTCCACAACATCGCGGTACATGTAATGGGTGTCCAGTCCATTGATCCGGACCGAAAGCGACTTCCGCCCCCAGTCAACATCGCCAATGGCCTGAATGATGTACTTGCGCGCCTGCGCCTTGTCATCAGGGGCAACCGCATCCTCCAGATCAAGGAAAATCACATCCGCCGCCGATTTCGCCGCCTTTTCAAAGAGCTGCGGCTGGCTGCCGGGAACCGCAAGTTCGCTGCGGTTGAGCCGGGGCGGCGCCGGCTCGATCATCAAGAAACTCATAATTGCAATTCCCTATTGGTTTACGCTCGTCACTTTACCTTTCCGCCATTTCTGGGCTAGTCTTAATTTTGGACCACATGGTCAAACGATTATTTCTGTGGCTGGACCGCGGTTGCTTGCGACTCGGAAGCCAAAAGTCAACGACAAGAAAAATATAGGGAGACGACACTATGAAGACTCTGAAACACGCACTTCTATCGCTTCTCGCCGTATCCGCCATGGGCGGAATGGCTTTCGCGCAGGAAATGAAGAAGGAAGTCGGCAATGGCGAGGGCCAGGTCAATATCGTGGCCTGGGCCGGCTACATCGAGAACGGCGCCACCGACAAGGCCTATGACTGGGTTACCGACTTTGAAAAGGCAACCAGTTGCAAGGTCAACGTGAAAACCGCGGGCACCTCAGATGAAATGGTGGCCCTCATGAATGAAGGCGGCTTTGACCTCGTCACCGCCTCTGGCGACGCCTCGCTCCGCCTGATTGCCGGCAAGCGCGTGCAACCCATCAACACCGATCTTATCCCGTCTTGGAAAACCGTCGACGAGCGCCTGCAAAATTCGCCGTGGCATACGGTTGATGGTGTTCACTATGGCGTGCCCTATCAGTGGGGCGCCAACGTTCTGGCCTACAACACCAACGTCTTCAAGGAAGCGCCAAAGAGCTGGGCCGTAGTGTTTGAAGAGCAGAACCTGCCTGATGGAAAATCCAACAAGGGCCGGGTTCAGGCCTTTGACGGCCCCATCTACATTGCCGATGCCGCCCTCTATCTCATGGGCAAGAAGCCCGAACTCGGCATCAAGGATCCCTATGAGCTGAACGAGGAGCAATACAAGGCTGCCCTCGATCTGCTCCGTACCCAGCGCACCCTCGTGGGCCGCTACTGGCATGATGCTTTCATGCAGATTGATGACTTCAAGAACGAAGGCGTCGTCGCGTCCTCGTCATGGCCTTTCCAGGTGAACCTCCTGCAGGCCGACAAGGACGCCATGGCAAAAACTCCAGTGGCTTCAGTCATTCCTGATGAAGGTGCAACAGGCTGGGCCGATACCACCATGATGCATGTCGATGCAGCCAATCCCAACTGCGCTTACCTCTGGATGGAGCATTCCATCTCACCGAAGGTGCAGGGCGATCTCGCCGCCTGGTTTGGCTCGGTGCCCTCCGTTCCCGCTGCCTGCAAGGGCAACGCCCTGCTGACCGATGCAGGTTGCGACACGAACGGCATGCAGAACTTTGAAAAAGTGCATTTCTGGCGCACCCCCGTGGCCAAATGTGCAACTCAGTCCGCCGGCTGCGTGCCCTACTACCGTTGGGCAACCGACATGATCGCGGTTCTCGGTGGCCGCTGATTCTTGATCATTTGAAAGATTCCCGCCAAGGTGACTTGGCGGGAATTTTCATGTCATGACAACAGCCGTCAGTTTCCAGAATATCAGCCGCTATTTCGGCCCGGTGCGCGCCGTGGACGACGTGACCCTTGATATCGCCGAAGGTGAGTTCTTCGCCATGCTCGGCCCCTCCGGGTCCGGCAAAACCACCTGCCTCAGGCTTATCGCGGGCTTTGAGCAGCCAACCTCCGGCCACATGGAAATTTTCGGCGTCACTTCGGAAGGTGTTCCGCCCTATCAGCGCAACGTGAACACGGTCTTTCAGGACTACGCGCTCTTCCCTCACATGACCGTGCTGGACAACGTGGCCTACGGCCTCATGGTCAAGGGAATCGACAAGCCTACCCGTCACCGCAAAGCGCAGGAAGCACTAGCGCTGGTAGCGCTCGGAAGTTTTGGCAGCCGCCGCCCTTCGCAATTGTCTGGCGGCCAAAGGCAGCGCGTGGCCCTCGCCCGTGCCCTCGTCAATGAACCAAAGGTCTTGCTGCTGGATGAGCCCCTGGGCGCCCTCGACCTCAAGCTCCGCGAGCAAATGCAGGTTGAACTCAAAGCCTTGCAACGCAACCTCGGCATCACCTTTGTCTTCGTCACCCATGATCAAGGTGAAGCCCTGTCGATGGCAGACCGTGTCGCCATCTTCAACGATGGCAAGATCATTCAGGTGGGTTCCCCCGAAGATATCTACGAACGCCCCAACACAAAGTTCGTCGCTGATTTTGTCGGCTCGTCAAATGTCCTGAGCCCTGCTTTCTCCAAATCAGCCGGCGGCCCGGAAAAATGGGCAAGCCTTCGTCCGGAGAAAATCAACATTCTGCCGGCCACCGTGAAGGCATCCCCTGGGCAGCAAAGCGCCAGCGCAAAGATTGTTGCAGTTCATTATCAGGGCTCGGTTACCCGCCTCAACACCCGCACCGCGGGCGGCGAAATAATCAACGTCACCGTCCCTTCCTCGCTCGGCAAGTTTGCCGAGGGTGATGAAGTCATGCTGCATTGGCCGCAGGAGGCCTTGCACATCATGGCGGGTGAAGCGTGAGCCTCACGCGCTCGATCTCGAATTCACTTTTCAAGCACCCCAACGGGTTCTTGGCCCTCCTCCTCGCCCCGCCGCTCCTCTGGCTTGGCATTGCCTTTTTGGGCTCGCTTTTCGTCTTCCTGTTTCACGCCTTCTTCTCAATCGATGAGTTTTCCGGCTTCATCAAATATGAACTGACCCTCTCGACCTTTGCCGAATTGTTCCGCCTCTCCAATTTTGACGTCATCGTCCGCAGCCTCATTATGGCAACGGCAGTCACGCTGGCGTCCATCGTCATTGCCTTCCCCTTCGCCTATTTCGCCGCGCGCTATGCCCGCGGAAAATGGAAAGCCCTGTTTTACATCCTCGTGATGCTGCCCCTCTGGTCCAGCTATCTGGTCAAGGTCTATGCTTGGAAACTGATCCTTGCCAAGGAAGGCATCATCTCCTGGCTGGCGGGAGAATTGCATCTCACCTGGGCGCTGGATGCCCTGCTGGCAATCCCGGTCATCGGCGGGCCGTCGCTCTCGATCAGCTTTCTCGGCACCTTCCTCGTCTTCGTCTATGTCTGGCTGCCCTTTATGATCCTGCCCACACAAGCCGCCCTCGAGCGCGTTCCGGTAAACCTCATTGACGCCTCCTCCGACCTCGGCGCAACCCCGGCACAGACCTTTCGCCATGTGATATTTCCCTTGGCCCTGCCCGGCATTATAGCGGGTTCGATCTTCACCTTCTCGCTCACCCTTGGCGACTATATCATCCCGCAAATCATTGGAAATTCAAGCTATTTCCTCGGTCAGACGGTCTACACCCTGCAAGGAACCGCAGGCAATATTCCGCTTGCAGCAGCCTTCACCGTGGTGCCCATCGTGATCATGGGCATTTATCTTGCGATAGCCAAACGGATGGGAGCCTTCGATGCGCTCTGAAGGCTCCCCGTTGCTTCTAAAAATCGCCGCTTTGGCCTGCGTGGCCTTTTTGCATGTGCCGCTGCTTCTGATCTTTCTCTATGCCTTCACCACCGAGGAAAAGAGCTTTCAGTTCCCGCCGCCCGGCTACACCGCCAAATGGTTCGGCGTGGTCTGGGAACGGCAGGATATTTGGGATGCGATTGGCCTTTCGGTCAAAGTCGCCAGTATCGCAACTTTCCTGGCACTCATCCTCGGAACCTGCGCCGCCGCTGCCATATCGCGCGCCAAATTCTTCGGCCGCGATCACATCTCGCTGCTCTTTATCCTGCCCATAGCACTACCCGGCATCGTCACCGGCATTGCCCTCCGCTCGGCCTTCGGCATCATGGACATTCCCTTTTCAACCTGGACCATTGTCCTGGGCCACACCACCTTCTGCATGGTCGTAGTCTATAACAATGTGCTGGCCCGTTTTCGCCGCACCTCAGGCAGCATGATTGAAGCGTCAATGGATTTGGGCGCTGACGGCTTCCAGACTTTCCGCCATGTCGTGTTGCCGCAAATCGCTTCCGCTCTCCTCGCCGGCGGCATGCTGGCCTTCGCGCTCTCCTTTGATGAAGTCATCGTCACCACCTTCACGGCCGGTCAGCAATCAACGCTTCCCATCTGGATGTTGAACGAGCTCATCCGCCCCCGGCAAAGGCCCATCACCAACGTCGTGGCAATCTTCGTCATCGCCGTCACCTTGATCCCCATCCTCGCGGCCTATTACCTGACCCGCGAGAGTGAACACACGGGCGGAACCGGGAAGTAATCAGGCCGTTGAAATCTTCCCCGCAGCTTCGGATTTGCGCTTGCGATACTCGGCAAACTGTTGGTCAGCAAGAACGCCAATAAGGATCACCGATCCCATCACTGCAAAATTGAGAGAACTCGGAATGCCGAGAAGATTGACCAAATTCTGCAGGACCTGAAGCAGAATGGTCCCAAGCACCACGCCAACGATGGATCCCTCGCCGCCGCGCAGCGAACAGCCGCCAAGCACCGCCGCCGCAATGGCATAGAGTTCATAGAAATTGCCATGCGACGACGGCGAAATCGACCGCGTGTACATGGCAAAGAAAATCGCCGAAATGGCGGTGAGTATCGCTGAAATGATATAGGCCGCGATAATTACCCGGTTGGTGCGGATGCCGGAATAGCGCGCCGCTTCTTCGTTTTTCCCCACCGCATAGAGATAGCGCCCAAACACCGAGCGGTGCAGCACCACCCACATGAGACAGGCAATGACGATCAAGGCCATGAAGGAATGGGGCACGCCAAAGGTGCGCCCCGTCGTCAGCCATTCCAGTTGCGGCAGGCTCACCCCAAAGCCAAATCCCGCCGTTCCGTCCTGCGTGTAGAACCGCGCCGCACCGCGGTAGATGAGCAGGCCGCAAAGCGTCACAATAAAGGGCTGCATGTGCATACGGGTAATCAGCAGGCCATGGATCAGTCCAATCAGCACACCGATTCCCAGCATTATCATGAGCGCCAGCGGCCAAGCCATCTCATGGCCGACAATCAGGTCAACGAACAACACGCCAAGCAGCGCAATAATCGAACCCACCGACAACTCAATGCCACCGGTAATGATCACGAAGGCCTGGCCAATCGCAAAAATTCCAAACAGCCCAACCAGATTGGCAGTATTGCCCAGATTGATCGCCGAAAGGAAAAGCGGATTGATCACCGCCACCACCGTGCCCACCACCAGGATCAGGATGAGAAGGCCTATGTCTTTCTTGAACACGATGCTCGTCCCCTCAATGAATGCTCCCGCCAACTGCAAGCCGCAACACATTATGCTCGCTGAATTCCGCCCGCTCCAGAAAACCGCTGATCATGCCTTCGTGCATCACGGCAATCCGGTCGCTCACCCCGATCACTTCTTCCATATCGCTGGAAATCATCAGGATGGCAACGCCCGCATCCGCTAGCCCCCGCAGCATTTCATAGAGTTCGCTTTTGGCCCCCACATCAACACCTCGCGTCGGCTCATCGCAGATTAGCACGCGGGGGTTCATGGCCAGCCATTTGGCGAGTACGACCTTCTGCTGGTTGCCGCCGGAAAGCGAACTTCCTTCCTGATCAACACTGGGAGCCCGGATATGCAGGCGTTCCCTTTGCCGCTCCGCATTTGAGGCCACTATGCCATCATTTACCAAGCCACCTGAGGCACAAGCCCGCATGTTGGGAAGCGCAATATTCTCCGCAATTGAAACATCAAGAAGCAGGCCGCAGCGCTTGCGGTCCTCGGGCACCAGGAAGATGCCATGTGAAATGGCCTGGCGCNNGGATCAATGCCAAAAATGGCGCGCGCCAGTTCCGTGCGTCCCGCCCCCACCAATCCGGCAAGTCCCAGTATTTCGCCTTGCCTGACGCTGAGACTCACCGTCTGGGTGGGATAGGCCGCCGTGCGCACCTCCGAAATTTTCAATACAGCTTCACCCGGCTTGGCGGCAGGCGGCACATAAAGGGCTTTCAAGTCACGCCCGATCATCAACCGGATCATGGCACCATGGCTGATCTCACCTTTGGCAAGCTCGCCCACCACGCGCCCATCGCGGAGAACCACAACACGGTCCGCACATTTCGTTAGCTCGTTGAGGCGGTGCGAAATAAAAATGACGCTGACGCCCGAGGCCTTCAGCCCGGCTACCACATTCAATAGCCGATCCGTTTCAATCAGCGTCAGGCTTGACGTCGGCTCGTCCATGATCACCAGGCGCGAATTCAATGACAGCGCCTTCACGATCTCGAGCAGCTGGCGCTGGGCAATCGACATGTCGGAAACCATGGTCTCCGGTGTGAAATCCACCCCCAGCCGATCCAGCAAAGGCTGAACATCGGCATTGAGCTTCTTGCGGTTCACCAGCCTGAATGGCCCGCCATAAAGCGGCTCACGGCCAATATAGACATTCGATGCCACGTCCAGATTGTCAAACAGGTTGAGTTCCTGGTGCACAAAGGCAATCCCCGCCCCCATAGACTCCAGCACCGTGAGCGACTTCCGCTGCACGCCATCAATTTCGAGAGTGCCCGAGGAAGGTTCGATCACCCCGCCGATGACCTTCATCAGCGTGGATTTGCCAGCCCCGTTTTCGCCTACCAGGCCAATGACTTCGCCGGGAGACACGGCAAAGTTCACCCCCTGCACGGCTTGCACGCCGGCATAGGACTTGGCGATATCAGTGAGTCGAAAAAAGGCACCGGCCATCTTCAGAGTAGAACCCCCAGCGAGCAAGCGACGAGGGTTCCATTCTGTACAGGCATTCCCCGGCGACGCAAGCGAAAGCCAGCGCAGATTCCCGCGCTGGCTCGTTTGATCTTACTTGCCGATCGCTGCTTTGAGATCAGCTTCGAACTGATCGACATTGCCCTTGTTGATGATTTTGGTGGGAACAATGATCAGCTTGTTTTCCGGAACACCCGACTTGTCGCCTTCCATATAGGCGGCCATCAGCTTCATGCCGCGATAGCCCCATTCAAAGGGCTGCTGCACAACGGTGCCGGCAAAGCTGCCGTCCTTGACTGCACCCAGGGTAATTGGATCTTCGTCAAAGGCAATGACTGTGATTGCGCCCAGCTTGCCTGCAGCTTGCAGGGCCTCATAGATCTTTGGCGGATTGTAGGAGTAGAACCCGACCATGCAGTTGATTTCCGGATTGGCCGCCAAAACGTCGTCAACATTGCTGCGGGCCCGGGCGAAGTCCACGTCGTCGCCACGGGTGTCAACCAGTTCAATGCCCTTGCCTTCAATGGCCTTCTTGAATCCGGCAATGCGCTCCTTGGCATTGTCAGCCCCGAGGAAGCCCACAAAGCCCATGCACTTGCCACCCTTTGGCAATGCGCCAACGGCAATTTCACCGGCCTGCACGCCGGCATCCGTGTTGGATGAACCTAAGTAGGCAATGCGATTGCTGTCAGGGGCATCGCTGTCGGTAGTGAAGAGCGGCACCTGAGCGGCAATGCGGTTGAACGCATCAACGGAGGTTTTTGGATCAACCGAAGAAATCATGATGGCATCGGTGCCGGCGGCAACAAGGTCATCCATCAAGGCATTCTGCAAAGCAGCAGTGCCTTGCGCCGGATACTTGAATTGAAGTTCGTAATTCGGAAGCTCGCCCTGCGCTTTCTTCACGCCTGCTTCCGCCAGTTTCCAGAAATCCGAAGCGGCATTCACTACGAAAGCCAATTGCTTCTTGTCTTGGGCCTGAACCCCCGTTGCCAGAGCGAGAGCTATGGCCGTTGAGAATCCCAATGCGAGTAATGTCTTCATTTTAGTCCTCCCGGTTATTTTGCGACGAGCTTTGCACTCTCTTGGGCCGNNCCATTCACCACGAACGCCAATTGCTTCTTGTCTTGGGCTTGAACTCCCGTCGCCAGCGCTAGCGCTATGGCCGTTGAGAATCCCAATGCGAATATTGTCTTCATTTTAGTCCTCCCATTTATTCTATGTCGAGCTTCGCGCTCTTTTTTGGCCGATGCCAGCGGGTTTGCGAACATCGCTTCCCAGAATGATACATTGCTGCTAATATATGTCAATAATGAAAAGAAATATCAAATTAAACTATGTAATTACATATAGATAATGCTGATAATATGCGCATGAATACGATTTATGAAAGACGTTCGTCAAAACCGATGCAGGTCGAATGCTTTCATGGGAGTAGCAATGGGCACTGAAGATCAAACCATGTCTCCGGGAAGCCTTGTTTCAGGCGTTGCGCGCACCACCGGGCCCACCATGACGGAGGTCGCCGCCGCTGCTGGCGTGTCCCAGACCACGGTTTCACTGGTTCTGAACGATGCTTTGGGTGCCCGCCTATCGGCAAAAACCAGGCAGCGGGTTCTTGAGGCTGCCAAAGGCCTGAACTACCGGTTGGTCAAGCGCGGGGCAACACGCCCGCTCTTCACCGGTGCGAGCATGATCGGTTTCATTGTCGACGAACTGTCAACCGACCCATGGTGTGCCATCGCCATGGATGGCGCCCGCGAAAAAGCCTGGGAACATGGCCTCACAATCAGTGCGGCCGTCACCCGTGGCGATGCGGAAATGGAACAGGCCGTCCACGCGCAAATGGAAGGCCAGCCCTTGATCGGCTTAATCTATGGCACCATCCAGACCCGCCGTATCACGCCATCGCCTGCCTTCTATCGAATCCCCACGGTATTGCTGAATTGCTACGTCGCCGATCGGTCGCTGCCTTCCGTCATGCCCGGCGAAACGCTCGGCGGCCAAACTGCAACAACCCGCTTGATCCGGGCAGGCCATCGGCGCATCGGCCTTATCGAAGGTGAAGTCTGGATGGATGCGTCGCGTGATCGCCTGAAAGGCTATCGCCAGGCGCTTGCCAATGCCGAGATTCTTTATGATCCGGATCTGGTCCGCCCGGGAAACTGGGAGCCCTCGGCAGGTTACGAGCAAACCCACGCCTTGATGAACCTCAAGGATCCGCCGACTGCAATTTTCTGCTCAAATGATCTTATGGCCTTGGGGTGTTATGAGGCCCTGAAAGAGCTTGGCGAGCGAATCCCGGAAGACGTGGCAGTGATCGGTTATGATGACCGTGAAATTGCCCAGTTCACCCGTCCGCCTCTGACCACGGTTCTTTTGCCCCACTTTGAGATGGGCACCCTGGCTGCGGAATACCTCATCAACAATCCCGTGCAGCTCAAGGGCCGGCAGGCGCAAATCAAGGTGGAATGCCCTCTGGTGGAACGCAGCTCCGTTGGGCCTGTTGTCCCCGCTCAGCTGGATTAGGGAGAATGACATGCTGCTTTTGGTAACAGGTGCAACCGGCAAGGTCGGCACAAACCTGATCGCCCACATTCTTGCCGAGCCGCGCTGGAGCAGCACGAAGATAAAGGCCCTGTGCCACAACCGCCTGTTCCCTGAAACCGACAGGGTGGAAGTCGTCAAAGGTGATATCTCGGACCGCCAAAGCGTCGCGGGCGCCATGGATGGCGTCACCCATGTCGTCCATCTCGCAACCTGCAAGGAAACTCCTGAAATCGTCATGGACGTGACCGTGAAAGGCATGTTCTGGCTGCTCGAGTCTTTCCGCCAAAGCAAGACGGCACAACAGTTCATTCTGATCGGCGGCGATGCCAGCATCGGCCATTTCTTCTACCGTCATGACGGCCCCATCACCGAAAAAACACCCCACCAGGCCTATCCCGGCTGCTATGCCCTCTCAAAAGTTTTGGAAGAGGTTTTGCTCACCCAATCGGTCATTCAGTATGGCATCAATGGCTGTTGCCTCCGCGCTCCATGGATCATGGAAAAGGACGATTTCCGCTATACGCTGTCCTTCGGCGATGACGTGTTCGGCGGGCCCGATTGGAAAACATTGGTTCCAGCCGATGTTGCCAAAAAATGCCTGAAGGAAGGAACCATTCCGGTTCTTCACGATGCCGATGGCCACCCGCTCAAACGAAACTTTGTCCACGTGGAGGATCTTGTCAGCGCCATATCGGCAGCACTGGACAATCCCGCCACGCGCGGCAAGCTTTACAACATCTGCATGGATGAACCAGTCGACTATGGCGCGGTTGCAAACCATCTCAGCAAGAGCAAAGGACTTGGCTCCATTGCCATTCCAAGTTCCTATCATTCAACCTGGTTGGACAACAGTAAAGCCAAATTGGAGCTGGGCTGGCGGCCGCGCTATGATCTGGCAAAGCT